>ENA-OQVM01002766-OQVM01002766.1-marine-metagenome-genome-assembly--contig:-NODE-2766-length-19878-cov-5.474420_pt1 | contig 19878 bp, 28 predicted proteins | sample MGYA00237776_ERZ505498 | MGnify/ENA primary metagenome ERZ505498 (study PRJEB26159, sample SAMN06265151) | marine metagenome | isolation source: Helgoland LTER site | place: Germany:Helgoland, sampling... | reverse complement strand
AATCCAAGCTGATTTTGGTAGTCTTTCTTTTTTACATTCTTTTGTAATATAGTCAAAATCTTCTTCGGTTACTCTAATAGTTATAATTTTGTTCATATCTATTTCTTTTTAAAGTCTTCAGATTCATCTTCACCAAAAACCCCTAGTTCATAAAAGCCTGTAAGTTTTAAAACTGCCCTGCTTAATGCTCGTTTCTCTGCCATCTCAGCAACATACCAACTATTACAGTTTCCATCTTTGTAATTAGCTGCTTTTAAAGCACTACCAAAAGTTTCTAAAACTGTAGCAGGTTTACTTGAAATAAATGCCTTAGCTTTAAATACTGCAAAGTTAGTTTCACATTTTACAACTTCATAAGTTATGGTAATGTTTTCTTTTGCTTGGATCTTTTCAATCCCTTGTCTTGTGATGATCACATAATGCTGATGCTTGTAAACATCATCTTTTTGCAAATCATACTTTTTGTAAAGTTCTACTAATTTTTCTCTGTTCATTGTATTTGATTTTGATTCATAACTTCTAATTGTGCTTCTAAACATTCTAAGTTGCTCAGTAATGCTTGAACTCTATATTCGTACTCCTGAATAATCGTTGAGGTTGTTTGGTTTGAAAAGTTTATAGCCATATTAATCTAGATTTAATAATGTTGATTTTGCTATTTCTAACCTTCTGTAAATTGCAATCTGCTCAAAAGCATCTGCATTTAATACAGCACCTTTAAGCTGTTCTTCTAAGGATTTAATTTCCTTACTTAATGTTGTTCTTTGTGTTTCCATTTTGTTCTGTTTTAAATATTAATATTAAACAAATATAAACAAAAAATTTAATAACTAGAGTTTTAAGCAAAAAAAAAGGATAAAAAATTAATTTTACCCCCTTTCTTTAACAGAACAGAACGATCAAATGTAGTGATTTACATTGATTCCACAAAGGTTTTGTATCTTTTTATCATATCTTCTAATTCAAAGTCTGCTATTTTTACTATCTGCTGTGCCTTAATGTGTAATCTTCTTGCTGTTCCTTCACCATATTTAGCATCTAGGTTTACAGCAAATTTATACTGCTCCCCATATTTAAAAACGTTACATCCTGCACATTGCACTTGACAGTTTATTTCATCCCACCTAGTTGAATAGTGTTTACGAGATTGGAAATGTCCGTTCTGCAATTTCTTCCAATGGTCTTCTTTTCCACAGGTGAAGCAAGTAGCTTTTTCATTATCTGAATTTTTAAGTCTGATATATTGGCTAAATACAGTATCTAACTTTTTAACTAATTTGCTTCTAGTAAGTTTTTTTCTAGATGGCATTGTCTAAGATTTCAATAATATGTCTGATATCACTTCTTTCAAATTTACCTTCTACCTTTCCATTGTATGTTTCAAAATTAATTGAATACATATCTTTTTCTTCTTTTTTATCTTCTTTGTAAAGGTGTTTTACATCTAGTTTAAACTTCATAATTTTAAATTTTTGATTAAAAGATTTTTTTTTGTAGAATAAAAATAATAAATTTGAATTTTTTATTTACTACAGATATCTAAAAATAAATATTAAAACAAATATAATAAAAATAAATATAAATATAATAAAAATAAAGACTTACGAATTATAATCAAATACTACTTTCCCATTGATTTAAACTTTTCTACCCCTCTAGATCCAAAATAAGCTACATAAACAGTTATTAAAAGTGATTTAAGTAAATCTATCCATTGACTATCTACTCCAAAATCAATATTTAAAGAATCTAACAGGATTAAAAAAATCATTGATACAGTCAAAAAGATTAAAGTCATCGGTCTTGTGTTCTTAGATAACCAACTATCTGAAGCCATATCTGATTCCCAACGCTTAGTCACTTCTTGCATTTCCATTACATCTATTTCAAGCAGTTTTAAAGCAATATCTTTATCTTCCTTTGATATATTAGTATCTTTTTGAATTAAGTCTTTAGCCTTGCTTAAAATACCTACAGATGGGAAAACATCACCTATTATGTTTAAAAGTTTAGGTGCTGCACCTTTAAGAAATTTACCAACCTTAGTTTCTGAAAATTTTTTCTTTGGCATATTATTCTTTTTTATTCTTATTTAATAAATACCATTTTTGAATAGTGTATCCAATTGTGATAGCTAATAAAAGGATCTTTAATCCTACATCAATGTGAGTCATTGAAATTGTAAATGTGCTGAGGTTTATAATTATAGTCTTGTAATCGGTTATCATTTCTTGTCAATTTGTTGTAGCTTTTTAGCTGCCCAATTAATACCTGATGTTCCTCCCCAACCTAACCAAGCAACATAACCTTTGTCTTTCCAAGGTGTACTTTTAAATTCAGGACTTACTTCTGCATTCTTTTGATGTCTCCTAAATGCTGACATTCTAGCAATGGTTTCCCTGCTTATATTTTCCCCTTTTGCTAATTGATTTGCCCTAGTCCATCCAACCTGTGTCATACCCTTAACCTCACCTTTGTGTTTATCCCTCCACCTTAAAACTTTCTTAGCATTATTCTTTGCACTTTGTGGATAGTCATTGTAAGTTTCTAAGTTTATCATCTTACCTTGAAAAGAACGATAACAAATGGCAATAGCTTGAGATTTATCGTGATACTGCATTACCTGTGGAACACAACGAATCATAAAATCACTTTGCTTTTCACCTATTTTTTTGTTTGGTATTGGCATATATTAACAATTTTTTTAATCAACCCAAGTATAATAAACCCCTTGCTTTTTAGTAACTAAAACCTGCTTTCTGTTTCCTTCTTTTTTATAAGAAACGTGCAACCATCTTGGTTCATCTCCAAATTCCCAAATCAATTGGTCAAAATCTAAATTGTCTTTTATGTAATGAAACATTTCAAGATTTGTCTTTCCACCCATTGAGTCTATGTCTATGGCTTCACCTTTCATATGTGATGATGTAATAGAGCCTTTTAAGGCAGTATTTAACTCTAAAGACCTAAACATACTATTAACTCTAATTGGTGCTTTTACCCATTCTCTAAGTGGTTCAAAAACCCCTTCAGCTAATACTTCCATATTTTCAATATGTTCTTCTGTTGGCTTATTCTTTATGCCATTCTGTTGAGCATAGTTTGAATTTGTTGCTTCCTTGTAAGAAATGTGTTTACTGATTCTTTTCATAATTTATATATTTTTTATGGTCTTGGAACTTCTGCGTTTCTTGGAAACCCATAGAACTGATGTGCTGCATTGTCAGCTGGATACACTTCATTACTTCCAAAGTCTAAGGTGTCTGTACTCATTATGTCATAAGCGACACCATCGTAGTAAATTGGCGGTGTTATTTCGTGTCCATCGGGGTCATATGTACCTTGTGTCTTTACTACTTTACCAATGTAAACAACTGCCTTTGTTCCGTTGATATACTGCATTGATGTAACTCCTTCTTCTGTTACTTGTTGCCATACACCTTTATCGATTAAAACTTGATTCCCTTGTGCCTCTGTATCAAATACTAATTTGTTAATATTCATTATATTGTTGTTAAAGATTGTAATTCTGCATCTGTTAAATATGGAAATACTGCTAGTGCTTTTGTTTTGCCGTAGAAAGGTAAAGAACCATTACCATCGTCAAAAGCTAACTCACTTAAACCTAATGGAGTAGCACCACTAGTATCTGTTGCAACTTCTACACCATTAATCCATAAAGCAAAATCATCTTGTTTGTATTTTACTGCTATTTTATTAAAATTAGTTATATTAGATAAAGTATGACCTATTTCAACAACAATTGAACTTGAAGAAACTACAGACACAAAAATTCTATTTAAAGTAGTGCTAAATTGTAAGTAAATCCTATTCGTATTATTTCCACTAGATAGTGCAAGTCTCTGTGTAGGTACACTATTTGCCAAAGCTGCTATCTCTCCATACAATACACCCCCTGTGCTATTTATCAAAGTAGAGTTTCCCGAACCAGTTGCTAAATCTTGAAGCCTTGTGGATGTTGCTCCCGAGGTGGGAATATAACTTGTTGCGTAGGATTGTTGTTCAAGCATTGCTCCCCAAAAGTATAAACCATCAGTCCCATTTGCAGTTACATTAGTGCTTCCTTTACTATCGCAAACCCCAAAACCACTACCACTTGTAATTGGAATAACACCACCAACTGTATATGTTAATCTATACCAACCATTACCAGCATCAGTAATTGTTCCACTTGGAGTTGATGTAGAACCAGATTCTATTTCAATAGTTTTATCGCTTAAATCATAGTAAACAATTCCGTATGCACTACTACTGTTAATATACATCCAAGCTACATCTTTACCACTTACTTTAGCATAAACACTTATAGTGTAAAGACTACTGCTGCCACTAATACTATCATTAATATACCTAAAAGTTCCACTTGTATTTGGATATAATAAAGACGCATTTGTTGTTCCATCTGGAGATATATAATTATTATTTACTACTGATACCTTAGATTTTGACCAAGAAGGATTACTATAATCCTCTGAATAAGGTACTAAATTTGTACTCTGCGGTTCAAACAACCAACTACCGCAGCCATTCTCATAATTTATTCTCGGTAAATTTGCGCCTTCAGTAACGATAATACCACTTGAATTTACTCTACTTGCATTTCCATTTCTTGAAAAAGTAAAATCCCCATCTCCATCAGTTGGCTTAATGCTTAACATACTTCCGTTGTCGTATGCAGTTGGTGTAAGTAAAATTGACGCTTTATCTAATAAATTATCTGCCATACTATTCTATGTTTTCGATTGTGGTTAATGTTGCAGTTGTACAAGTAACATTTTCGTAATAAGACGCTCTTGCTTGTAATGAAGCAAGTAAACTAGGTATTGCACTCGTTACTGCATAATCATAATAAATACCACCCCATCCATTTTCAACTGGACTTCCCCACCAACTAACTGGATAAATTTCGTTTGCCATCTTTTATTTTATTTATTTTTTTAAACAACATCTCCATCTTCTTAACATTACTATCTTTAGGTTTGTATATTTTTTTCTTCATATTATCCTAGAAAAATACCCCCAGAAAAATTAGAATCCGTATCTGGAGTCATTTGTTCGTTAGTAGATGTGTTATACTCTGGAAATAAGTTATTGTTATAATCCATATAATCTTGAAACCTCCTTGTATAAAAATCAGCAGTATCATTAACTTTACCCATTAAATGAACTAACTCATCCTTATCTATAGCCTGCTTGTTATCTCCAATATGTTTATAGATTCCTCCGTTCCCAATATTGTAAGAAGCAAATGGTAAATAAGAACTTTGACTAAACCAGATAAGCATAGGCTTAACGTATTCATTAAGTAAGTTTTTGTAATTTACGTTTGCAACATCATTTAACTCAGAATTTAAAATTAAAGTCTGTAGCTTTACATACAAGTTTCCTCCTAAATAATTTTGAATATGCAGGTCTTGAGCAACCTCAACGAACTGTATTAGCTTGTCATCATCTGTATTTCCAGATATGATAGACTTTCTTTTTAAGTCATTTAATGTTATAAATAATGCTTTAGTAGCCATATCTTATTTTTTATTAGTTGGATAAGCACCTCTATCTGGTCTATCAATCATTCTTTCAGTTATCTCGCTTGGATTATTAGGTTCTTTCAATCCTTTTTCATAAGCTGAATTAGGGTCTACTCTCTTGTCTCCTTTAAGTTTAAATACTCTTAACTCCCAGTAATGATGGCAATTTTTTCCTCCCTTAAACTTTAAGAGACTGTAATTCTGCTTGTTATGTCCCAATTCTTTATTAACACCTCTAAAAGACATCATATTAATATCTTCCTTTCTAAATACAATATTTCTATCAGTAAACGTTTCCATCTTCTTACAGAATCTTCTACTGTTAGTAGATTTTCTTACAGGCATATAAGCATATCTAACTTTATAGATATCACTATCTTCCTTAGAAGACTTATTGCTAGACTTTATTTCAGCCATTTTAACGTCATTAATATCATCTTCATATCTTTCGGTATGAACAACCTCCCAATCATCGCTTAAAACCTCTCCAAGACCCTCTAGTTGCTCTAGCATATCATCTCCTTCTTCGTCAGAGAAATCTTTTGATTCTTCTTGAGAACTTAACTTCTCTCCTGTCTCTTCTTCTCTCTTGATTTTAGTAGAAATGTTATCTAATTCTGTAAACTCAATAGGTTGTAAAGTAATGAAGTATAAGTTTAAGTATATTCCGTTAACAGCTAATATTTCACAGAAATCATCTAACAAGTCAGTCTGAAATGGTCTTATAACATAATTATCCATTAAAATTGAGGCAGTACGCAATTCTTCGGCATTATTCCCAAAACCTGTGTTATCTTTAATACCTAAAAGTATTGGTGATACGATACCGTGTCCTAACATTATCTTTTCTCTACTTTCGTCAGCTAAGAATTGATATTGAGCGTGAGCATCTGGTAAGTGTATAGGGTCTATAGTTGCCGAACTTTCCTTGTCTTCATTAAATGCTATGATAGTACGCCCTGCATTATTTGTTCCACCAAACTTATCGTTTATCTTAGACTCCATTAATTCTTGAGTCTCCTCTGGAGGAATTCCATTATTGAAGTTTATAAATAAACTAGGCTGTAAACCATTTTTTATATTGTTAATATGGTAGTTCGACACCTCTACTTCTAAATCACAGTATTGTAAACATCCGTGGTAATCACTAGGTGTATAGTACCAAAATCCACTCTGATAAGGCTTAGATACAAATATCTCTGAAGTTTCTTTTCTACTTCCTTGTCCAAACGCAGGAATTCTTTTAGGCTTATCTCCTTTCTTGTACTCTGCCCAATTAGGGTGATAATACCAAGCCTTTATAACTCCATCTGTTGCTTTTTCAGCTCTAAGAGTCTCTATAGGAAAGTGTAGTGCTTTGAGTACTGTTTTCTTTGTCTTATTGTAAACAACTTGTATAGCAGCCATACCTAGCTCCTTTCTGTCATTTACTATTCTTTTTACATCTTTAGGTTTAAACACTAACTGAGCTGCTGCCCATTCTAAAGGTTTATCATCACTATCAGTAGAAGCAAGACCTCTACCATAAATCATATCAGAGATACCCTTTACACATCTGGAGTTTGTTGGACTTCCTAAGTTTAAGTCTATTAGTCTACCAAAATAATTATTATCTTCTCCCCAAGTAACCCAATTATCACCTTTTCTTTCAACTGCTTTTGGCATTTGATATGTAGATAGCTCTACAACACTAAAGTTCTTAGTATATTTCTTAGGACTCTTTGATAAGTAATTCTTATTGACGTTTATTCTTTTACTCATTATATTGTTATGTATTTATCATCACCATCAGTATTGTTTTCCTTGTAGTAATCTGTACTTATAGTGTGATAGATGTCCGTATTAATTTGACTTGTTACGTATATCTTATCTCTGTACCAAAGGTTAGTGTCTCTAGTCATTTCTAGCACATAAGCTCTTTCTGCTATAAACTTATCTGAAGATAGCGTTATATCTATGTAATCTCCATTAACAACAGCAGTAACACCTGTAAATGATACAGACTCTCCTGTTCCATCCTCTCTTATAGTTGCATCTATATTTGTAATGTCTGATGTTCTAGGCAAAATAGAGAATGTTTGTGATGTTGATATTGGTAATAATCTAATCATAAACTTATAACGGAAATACTATTTTTTGTTTTTATTACAAAAGAAAAGGTCTACCGAAGCAGACCTTAACTAAAAGTAAATCAAATATTAAATAATTACGCTTGTACTACAACTGTAAATCCTAAAGTAGCAGGGTCTTCTGGTACAAATACTCCAGAACCATTATCAGCTCCTAGAAAGTTTGCAGGTTGTTTTTCCATACCTGTCAAGGTTAATGTATAACCATTTAAATCATTCATTGCTTGTCCTGTTACAATAGTACCAGCAGTTACTTGACAACCATTATGAAGTCCAGCTAAAAAGAAGTTTCCGTTTTGGTCTTCAATAATAACTCTTGGTCTACCATAAGAAAGTAATTTTAATTCTTTATGGTCATCAACAGTTAATTTTTTTAATGTTAACTCTATTACCTGCTCAAAAGCAGTAGTTCCTGTTTCAGCACTTGTCTGAATATTTTGCGTGAAAGAAGAAGCATCTCTTACTTCATACTTGTATGCGTATGGTGTTCCAGATACGGATGCAATAGCATCTGTATCAACAGTATCGTATGTGTAATCAGATGGAGTGCTGTCTGCAAAGTTTGATAGGTAGATAGCTTTTATACCTCCAACAGCATCCTTACATACCTCTTTTCTTCCTAATGTTAAATCACAAGCCATTTGTTGTATTGGGTTTTTATATTCCCTCCTCCGTCAAGAAGAGGGAAATTATTAATAATTATTTTAATTATGCTTGTGGAGTGTAAAGAACGATGTCTGAACCAAATCCGTGCTGTACAGCAGCAGTAAATCTCATTACAAATCTTACATTCTGACTTCCATCTAAGTCGCTCATATCTAATACTTTAACTTCATTATGGTCTGATAAAAGTCCAGTTCCAAAGAAGATATTAGATGTTTCAGCTAAATACATATAGTTAGGGTCTAATCCTTGAGCTAAGAAAATCTGAACTCCATCAAACATTAATCCGTTTATGCTTTGATTGTTTCCTCTACCTTCGTAACCATTAGCACCAAGTCCGTCAGCACCAAATCCTCCTAAAGCTCTTACATAAGCCTTATACACGTTTTGTGCAACGTATAATCTTACATCTGGCTTTCCGTATAATGCAGCAGGCATAGCGTCTGTTACTTTTCCTAATTCAGCAACTACGTTAGCAGCAGTTACACCACCAGCTCCAGTAGAAACTCCTGTTACATCAACAACAGTTGCATCAGCAGTAGCTAAAGCTACTAGTCCGTCAAATTCTCCTGTTTGTCCATCAGCACCCATCCAAATATTACTCTCATTCTTCTCAGCTATCTTAGCGATAATCTCAGCGATTAAAAACTCTTGGAAAGTAGGAGGTAGATTGTCAAATGCAGAATATCCCATAGAAATCGCATCCCAATCGTCTCTAAAGTCAGTCTTACACAAGTTTAAGTTTACTTGAAATTCTTTTGGTTGTAGAATCTTTTCATCCGTAGTAACGGTGTCGGTTGCAGCGAAATCACAACTTCCATCAGCGATTAAGTCTGTTGTAGAAAGTCTTCTGATTACTTGCTTGAATTTTACATTAGGTTTAACAGTAATACCACCATTTTCGATAGTATTTGCAGACAATAAAGCTGCTGAAATATATCCTGCTGCTGCTTCTCCTGCGTAACTTGGGTTATTTGTGAATGTTGTTGCCATTGTTTTTATTTATTAAATAATTTGTTATAAATTGAGTGTTTTACTGTTTTTGGTCTACTCTGTGAGTAAAGGTGTTGTTTCTTTTGCTCTACTTGAGCTTCTGGGGAATGTACTATTTCTTCTGACTCAACAGATAGCTCAGTAACTTCCGATACTACTTCTTGCTTTGATAATTCAGCAGGAACATCTTTTTCTTCTGTAGGAGAAACGATTTCCATCATTTGCTTAACAGAAGCTTTTAATGAAGATAACTCTTCGTATAAAGATTCGTATTTCTTGCTTAATGATTCAATATTTGAATCTTCAACTACAGGAGTTTCTTCAATTACTTCTTCTTCAGCTAATTCAACAACCTCTTCTACAGGCTGCTTAATTACTTCTTCAGAAGAAAGTAAAATGCTTTTTAAGGCATCTACAATTTCTTTTGGACTTTTCATAAATTAAGTTTATTATTATTAACTCTATAACACTAATAACTAACAATATAAATATTGTTGTATTTTCAATTTTCTTCAAATGGATTAATTCCGTTTTCTATTAGTATCTCTGCCCATTGTTCTTCATTGTCGTAATAGTCTATTTCAACCCAAGGAGTTTCTAAACATTGACTAGATAAAATAGAACCATAAGCCATTATTTCTGCTCTAGTATTATCCCAACATATAAACCAAATTTCATTGGTTGGATAGCAAACACTTGTATTTTTTAATTCTTTCATATTTATATTTTAAGCTATTCCTCCATCAACTATTGACCAACCAAAAACGCTTCCTAACGATGCGTGGGCTGCTGCTGCTACTCCTCCTCCTGTGTATTTTGAAGTACCGAAACTAGTTGAAATATTTGCTGTATATCCATTTCCATTTGGATATGTTGCTTGTAATTTACTTTCTAAATTTATCAATGTAGCATCATAATTAGCAGTTGATAAAGTTGCCCCACTCAATAAAACAGACATATCTGTTGCACTACTTACATCCCAATTTAAAGATTGATTAAAATTAGTATTTTGGAAAAGCGTTCTATTCATATTGGTTACATTACTCACATCCCAATTTCCAATGGGTTGATTAAAAGCAAATGCTTGGAAAAATGTTCTGTTCATATTAGTAACATTACTTACATCCCAACTACCAATGTTTTGATTAAAAAGCGAGCATTGGTAAAAGGCTCGTTCTAAGGTAGTCACATTTGTAAGGTTTGGTGCATCCGCAAACGAACCAGTTAAGTTTGAGCATCCATAAAAAGCGCTTTGAAAACTTGACCAAACAATATTCCCCCATTGCTTAATGTCAATTAATTTAACTCTATTTGTAGCATTATTATTGATGTAAATTCTAGGGAAATCTCCACTTATACTTACATCATAATCACCCGCAGTAGCAAAAGTTATTGTTTGACTTCCAGTAACACCATTAAAAGTTTGTCCATCTGAAGTAGTTATATTGTAATTGTAACCACCTCCAGTTGTAGGAATTGTAATTGTTTCATTAGATGTTGTCGTTCTCCAAGTTGTAATAAAAGATGTAGTATCTCCACTTGAAAAAACTTCATTAGCACCTAAATAGGCTTTTGATATTTCATTGCTTCCAAAGTATAATTTTGATATACTAGCACTTCCTAACTTTATAGCCATATTATCCGACTATTAAGTAAAATGTTGTTGCTACTGGACTTCCAGCATCATACTCCGCTTGTGTTAAACTAACAACATTGTAAACTAAATCACTTCCAGTTGGTTCAGATGTAGTAGTTGAGTTAATAGTATTAACTTCTGCACCAGTCTCAATTCCTCCTAGCTTTGTACTTGAAGCACTATCAAAAGAAATTTTAGCAGTATTTGCTACAACAGATGTATTTGCAGATACTAAAGATTCCGTATAACCAACCTTTGCGTTGTTCGTTGTGATGTCGCTAGATTGAGTTGATGTGATTCCAACCTTTGCGTTGTTAGCAGTAATTTCGCTCGCTTGTGCTGTTGTGATTCCAACCTTTGCGTTGTTCGTTGTGATGTCAGTTGATTGCTGAGTAGTTATTCCAACCTTTGCAGTATTTAAATCTATCTCAGATTGTTTTGCTATTAAATCATCTGCAATTGATACAAGATTAGTACCAACTCTAGCAGCAGTATTTGCACCAGTTGTTGTTTCATCTCTTATTATTATTGCTTCGCTTTTTATGCTCATAATTTTTAATTTATATTGTTAATTAAATGTTTCGTCAAATGTTATGTCAAATATATCTACAGAAGCTCCTTGCCCTGTCAAACTACCTATGCCTTGATTTATCATATTACCATTACAGCATTTTCTACTGTAGCTATTACCATCTTTACATAAGCAGGCTCTTTTACTGTTTCTTGGTGATGTTCTACTCCACCTGTCATTTCTTTTTCTATTCATCCCTAAGTTTATTTACGATGTCGTTTAAAATACCCAAAGCCTCAGTATCTTCTTCAGATAAGGACAATTTTTCTGGCTCACTATGTACCCAACCTTTTTCTGTGTATTTGTCGTGTTCTTCTTTATTAGTTATTTCAACACTTTCTCCATTCTTAGGATTATACATCGTGTGAGGGTATTCCACTAATTCCTCTTCTTTTTTACTAAAGAAACCTTCGATACTAAATCCTAAATATTTACCTAGCTTTACATCCTCCCATATTTCATCATTATCAATCTTCATAACTACCGCCCAAGCACCCTCTGGAGCGTCTAGGTTGTATAAATTACTTTTATCCATATTTGGGTCTTCAACTATCCAAGACTCTATTAGAGACACTCCTTTTACGCTTAATTCGTGTTCTAGAGTTGCGTTGTTATTCTTTAATCTTTTTAAGTATAACTCTGATGCCTTCTTGACAGTTTCTTTAGAGAATTTTATCTTATAAGCATAATCTCCACTTTTCCTAAATATCTCTTTATCTGGAACTAAAGCTAGACCTACTACTATCTTTTTCTCATCATCCACGGATTTAAACTGCACCTTGTGCTGACTAAGTGCTACAAAATTCTCTTCTATTGCAGGACTTTCTACTAGAGAAATAGCCTCTATTCCATCCTCTAAATTGTTTTCGTCTATTATTAATTCTATAATATCTAATTCTTCCATAATTTTTATTTTAACCTATTGTTGCTGTATTGGAGATGTTTAAGTCTAGTTGTTGTTGGCTAGTTATCTCAGAAGAAACAACATACGCTTGTATTGGTTGATTTAACTGACTAGCTATTGATTGTGTTAATTGATTTGACTGTGTGCTTCCTGCTAGATTGAAATTGAATTCTCTACCTTCTCCACCTCCACCTCCACCACCAGAAGCTCCTATAGTCCCTCCACTACCTGCTGAAGATTGAAATTTTTGTCTAGCAATCATTGCTACATTAGCTAAACCAGCAGCTAAAGCAACACCTTGAGCTATTTGTGCCCTAAGTGGAGATGATGGGTCTCCAATTATTAACTGAGAACCAAAAGCTAAAACACCATTTCTATAAGTGTCAACTAAAGCGTTAGCTATATTTATAGCTTTCTGCATCTTAAATCTTTTTCTTTCTATTTCCTCTTGCCTCTTCCTTAATTTATCATCATTTCTACCTATCTCTAACTGTATTCTTTCTCTTTCGTCTTTAGATAAATTTTCGTTTAAAAGCCTTTGATTAAGTTCGTTATTTAAAGCATTTGTTTTATTTTGCTCTATAGTTAGTTGCCTGTCGTATTCTCCATTAAGAAAGTTTGTCATAGAAGACTGTAATTCCATATAAGCATTTATACCATCCTCTATGGTAAATTCATCTTCTGACCCACCACTTTTTGTTGGTGTCTTACCATCTATCTTGCCTTTACCTAGCATCTTCTCTTCCTCTAATCTGATAAGTTCGTCATAGTATCTTTCGTAAGCCTTAATTAGCTCAGAGTTTTCTCCGTCTACAGCCAACAATCTCCTTAGATGATACTCTCTTTGAATTATTAATTTACTTTTCCTATCTTTGTCTCCTAACAAAGCTATCTTCTCATTAGTCTTATTTATTTCTGCTAAAACCTTACCCCTACCTTCTAGAATACCTTTAATGTCAAAGTAATCTACTTTAGCTCTCTTTCCTTCTTTTCCTTTTACTCCTTCAATCTCTTCTATCAACTTCTTTTGAGCCTTTATAGCTACAGTCTGTCTGTCGTACTCTTTTGAGTCTTTAGATGTAAGCTCTCTCTTTCTTTCCATTAACTTTAACTGGTCTTTAAGAGCTTGCAGAGTGCCGTCTTCAGCAGCATTAAGATTTTTTTTTAGATTATCAAGTTCTTCTTGATTCTTAACAGCTTTCTTAAACGCATTTAATCTGTCGAGTTCAGCTTGCTCTAGTATCTTTGATTGAGCTTGGTGTACCTTAGAAGCAAGAGCTATCTGTTCTTTAGTTAATCTTTTAGCTCCTCCAAGCCTAGTAATGTCATTCCTAAACATTAAAGCCTTAGCATCGTCTATAACTTTATCAAGTGCAGCTATCTCCTCATTTGTTTCAGCGTCTTCTTTAGCGATTACCCTCTTCCTCATCACTAGTTCAATGTACTCATCTATTTTACCATTAACGTCTCCTTGAGTGTCGTACAAGTCTCTCAAAGTAGAAGATAAATCTTTAGCTGAAAGAGCGAACTCCTCTCCAGCTCCAGCAGCTTTCTTAGCACCACCTTGAAAATAATCAAATAAAGCGATTATACCTTGAAAAGCTATAAGCATTCCTGCTGGTCCAAGAAGATTTTTACCTAAAGCCTTTATAGCTCCTCCAAATCCAATAGTTTTACCAGTAGCTTCATCAGTGCCTTTAGACATAAAGAATAGGTTAGATGCTAATTGTTGTAAGTTGTTGGCAACACCTCTTATTCCGTAAGGAGCATCAGATAGAACTCTACCAAATTCTAAAGTAGCAGATGTAGCCGCTCCTGTCTGCTTATTAGCATTTTTTAGCTCATTAGCGTGGTTCGATATAGATTTAGAACTTTTTGCTCTTAAATCAGATAATTTAGCTCTCTCTAGTTTAAGTTTCTTTAAGGTTAGTGTGTATTCTTTAGTCCTACCATCTAAATTATTTAAACTAGCTTCTAATTTTTTTACATTAGCATTAGCTTGCGCTTGTGCTACCTCTATCTTGAGTAGTATTACTTTATCCGAATCAGCCATCTTATAATCTTCTTTGTTTTAGGTTGTACTTAAATTCTTTCCAGTTTGTAGTGGATTGATATTTACCTTTAGCTATCAATACGTCTTCATCAGATATTAGCCAATCATTTTCATTCAATAAATCTATTATCTCTTTTAACATATTAATTTGTTGTTTCTTTAAGGTTTTGACTTAATGCACTCTCATTATTATTAGCATCGTATGCTGATACATTTAAGGTGTATAAAGTAGCACTTGATAACCCTGTAACGTTATAAGATGAATTTGTTGTTGATGCTAAATAAGTACCATTTACATAAACTTTATATCCTGCAACACCAACATTATCCGTAGATGGTTGCCATCCAAAGAATATACTACTAGTTGTTTTAGATATAGTTTCTAAGTCTTGAGGTATAGAAGGAGCTGTTAAGTCTAAAGCAGCATTAGTAACAACGGTTAACGTATTGCTAAACCCAGAGTCTGAAGCTGCTGCTGAATCAAATGCTTTTACTTTTATATCATAAGAAGTACTACTAGATAGTCCTGTGATACTATGACTATTTGTTGTTACATTAGTTAAAAATACACCGTCTAAATAAACAGAGTATCCATTATCACCTGTAGGTGTTCCAAATACTGAAGCTGTCCAAGAAACATTTATAGATGTAGATGTTTTAGAAACTAATACTAGGTTCGTAGGGTCTGAAGGAGTACTACCATTTAACGTTGTTGATGTTACTAATGGTGCTGACTTATAAGACTCTACCCCATCTTGAGATAAGGAAGTTACCTCTATTGTGTATGATTGTCCATTTACTAAGTTTCTAAGCGTTGCAGTAGGTGTATCTGGAGTGCTTCCTGTGTAAGTTATAGCACCAAAATTAGCCTCTGTTCCGTCAATATAAACTCTGTAGTTAGTGGCAATAACTCCACCAACAGGTACTGTCCATTCTATATCTATAGTTGAAGATGTAGTTCCAACAGAAACAATATCCGTAGGTGCATCTGGTCGTGTAGAGTCTGCAAAATTACCATTAATAAGCTCTAATACAGACTTTCCTGTTAGTAAATTTGTTTGAATTCTATTTATATTGTAATCTAAACTATTTATTCTAAATACATCATTTAACTCATAATTCAGCAATACATTTAGAGGTAATTTAGCTTCTAGTTTTACAAGTCTAGAGAATTTACTAAATGCCTTTTGTATGTATGTTGAGTAAAATATTTGATATAAGCTATTTTTATTTAACACACCTGTAAACTCATCGTTTTCCTCATTAAAGTTTATAGTTTGAAGTCCATCAGTACTAACATTGCTAGGTCTAAAGTATGTTGTTATCTGTGATTGTCCACCTCCTATAAATGCAAATGGAAATGCAGAATCATCCACCGTTGTAGGCACAGCATAATGTATTATAGGTTTGGTTTTTACAGGCTTTTCATTATCATCAACTAACCATCCTGTTTGTATGGGAGTTCTTATTGTTAAGTCATTTTCATCAGATAGTCTTTCAAAAAGCATATGTTCAAACGCTAACTTTATATCGTATTTTCCTCCATCATTAAAGAATACAGATAAATCTCTATTATTTCTAGTTAAATCACCAAATTCATCATTTAATAATGTATTTTGATTAATAATACCAAAAGTACTAGGTTTGTCGTACTTGAAGTTTATTTCTGAATATGTTGGAGGTCTAGATATTGTTCCGTTAGATATATCTATGTATTTAGAGACATCTATACTTTTTCCTGTGCTATAATACTCGTTTAATGACTTTACTATTATCCTTGAATCTTGAGGTAAAGAAGTATCTCTTTCAAAGTAGGCTGTCAAGTTAAACATTTTAAATACAGATTGCAGGAAATCTATAACCTTCATCTTAGGTATTTGATTTGCAATTACAATGTAAGAAGCCATAGTCTCTGGTGAGTTGGGACTTGAGTAGTCAGTATTTTCGCTTGGATAATCAGTAATGGTTGGGTTACCAGCAAGAACTGGACTTCCATAGGAAATGTAGGTTTCTACTTTTTTCTTTAGGTGTAAATAGGCATTGTATGTGGCTAATGTGCTTCCGTCTTGAGTTGTTATAAAAAAGTTTAAATTCCAATTTCTTAACTCTACAGAAGACAGAACATCAAAACCTACTACTACATCACCATTACCACTCAGTCCGTTAGCTTCTCCTAATACATCACCAGACAAAGTATCCACTATTCTAAGGTCGTATGGGCCAGTACCTGTAATGGGTTCTACCTTAAACCTAGCAACATAAAAAGTATTTTGAGGATTGTATAAGTCTAGACCTGTGGTAATTTGACTTATGTCTAAGTTTACACCAAAGTCTTCTTGAGTAAATACAGATTCTTTAGCTATAGAATCAGTTATAGCACCCTTATCTCTATGCATAAGCATATAAAGTTCATTAAAAGGAGCTGAATCAAACCAAGTTTTATCAAAAAACAACCCATCATATTTGTCTTCTATTGCATTTATTATGTGTCTTATCTTTAATGATGGCTTTAAGTCCGTATGTTCTATTCCGTTATGTGCTGAATTACCGGGTCGATGCAAGTTTCTACTTGGAGGGTCAAAACTACTATCTCCGTGGTCGCTAGAGTTTGAATTGTAATAATACTGAGAATAACAAGATATAAATGGATATACAACATCAGCATTACTACCTACAATCATAGACTCAGTTGTATCATCATATTCCAAACCTGTTATAAGTCCATTCTTTACTGTGTTTTGGTCGTAATCGTGATTAAATCTATTTAAGTAATCTAAGTCTGATAACTCATCTTTCCCTAGTATATCTGAAAGTGCAACAGAAGAGCCAAAGAATACTATTTTATAAGAAAATGGTTGGTTACTTCTCATATCAACATCATCAAGCCTTATTTTACCAAACCTAAAGTCAGCTCCTGCTATTTTTATAACGGCATCTCTTTTCATTCTACCATCATAACCATCTTGTATGTTGAAGTTGTAGTAATGTTGAAATATTCTGTTATTATTTGCTGACGCAGGAACTTTAAATGATTGAGAATAGTCGGTAAAGATTTTTCCAATATCCTTGACATCCTTTATCACTTGACTAAGATTTACAGCCTCAAAGTCAAATAAATCAACCCTCTCATCTAATCCATTATCATTTTTTACATAAAGCTCTAAGTTCTTCATCTACCTAACGTTGTTTATTTTATTGAAAGAAAATTCTATATCTATAGTGTAATTTATCAGCTTATTATTCAATTTAGTCTTGTAGTCTATTGTGTTGTTTGATATGTTTATTGGCAGTACCTTACTTTCGTAATCTATCCACACCTGTTCACTCAACATTAGTTGCCTAAAGGTTTCATTAAATTCTTCTGGTACAAATCCACTATTTATAGTCATAGTTTCTTTAGCTGATGTATAGAATGTAGTATTTCCGTGAGAAGACACTATATTATTTCTATAGTCTGATATTGTGTTTGACTTATACTCGTCTCTATCTATTTCCATAGATAATCTAGACGCTTTAAAGAACCATAAGTCTTGCTTTGCACCATTCTTATTCCTAAAGATAATCTTGTAAGGTGTGTACTTACATTCTTCTATAGATTCTACTTTTATAACTCTATCTGGTACTGTTTTAGCTACAACGACATTGTCTAGAGTAAAACCTAAAGGGTCTGCTAAATCATCAGCTTGTGCTTGAAATTGTATTAAATTTGATTGTGCTCCAACACCTTCAGCCGTGTAAGTTCCGTTGCCTGTAATTGGTACAGGAAAAGGATATCTCATACTCGCAGTACCTGTGCCTGTAAAGTTCGTTATCTCAAAGCTAACAGCAAGATTTATCCCTATTACTGTTTTTGATTGAGATAGTCTATCTATTGCTAAATCACTAGAGCCTAAAAAACTTGCTCCGTTATTGATAGTCCAATCTGCAGACTGTTTATTCCAACCTGTGTCTGTTGTAAAGTTAGGATTTGTAGTTATGTTAACATCATTATGTGAAGAAACTCTAACTTCCGTTACATTACTTAATCCTGCTCCTAGTGATGACACTATACTAGCACTCTCAACATTTGATGCAGGAGTTGCGTTCAATACGTTAAGTAATGTTGTAGCCCCACTAAGAAATGTAGCCTCGCTAAATAGCTTGTAATCTAAAGGAACAAGCACATCACTACTATCAAGATTGTATATTAAGTTAGTGTCTATTAAACAACCATCTAATGATGAATTATTATAGCCTTGCTCGTAATACGAGTAGCCATAAACAGCATAGTAGCCTGTTTGTATAGTTCCCGGGTATATTGTAGATGTAGTTACTTTAGTTATCTTATAATCAACCCATACAACACCATTATCACTAGATGTCCCACTGTATTTCGTGTCAATAAAGTCTTTTACTAAATCAGAAATATCCCAATACACATTATTAGGAGTGTCTGTTACACTAGATTGAATAGTGTAATTTGCAACAGCAGGTCTATCAGTTACTGCCGTACCTTCATAAATCCATAGTTCTATAGAAGCAGATATTAAGTTTGTTTCTGTTGCGTTTATCCAAAAAGGACTTCTAGCTAATATTTTGCTCATTGTTTATTTGTATTATTTTTCTTAATTCAGTTCTTATGTCTTCAGCGTATGCTTCAGTTATATCTACACCTATCTTAGTTTCAATCTCCTTATAAACTCTCTCAAAAAGATTGCTTCCCTTATATCCAAATCTTTTTATAGTCCCTCTTTGAGAAGTACTTTGCATTATAGCAAAAACCATACTTTTATAAGCACTATTCTTTAGGGTAGATGTCTTAGCGAACTTTATACCTCCTTTTAGTCTTCTATAAGGTCTTATACCTTTTGCTTTTATCCAAGACTCTATATTTCTCTTCTTAGACTCCCATCCAGCCGAACTTCTTGCGGGGGAAGCTCCGTCTACTACTGCCCCTGCATAATCTACATTAGAGGTTATCTCTATGGAATCATCCTTAACTTTAGTGTTAAATGAATTAGCAAATTTACCTGTAGCTAGAGTCTTATCAATCCTAGCAGTCCTTTGAAGCCTAACTTTAAACTCTTCAGCTATCTTATTTAACTTATCTACAAGATTAGTGTTCTCCATTATGTTATAGATTGACCTAATCCATCATTATACAAGAAGTTAACCTCATCTTTTGTAAGCATTCTACTAAACAATGAAAACTCATCATATAGTATTCTTGGCTTATACTGACTAGTACTCTCACTACCTATAATTAGATTTGTAGGATTATTAGTCATACCTCTATACTTTATAGTTTCTCCAGCAAAATAGTTAAACACACCTCCATAATACTCGTTATTTAAGTATATTCTACTAGGCTTAACGTCTTCACCATTTGGCAATCCATTAT
>ENA-OQVM01002763-OQVM01002763.1-marine-metagenome-genome-assembly--contig:-NODE-2763-length-19893-cov-25.992885_pt1 | contig 19893 bp, 18 predicted proteins | sample MGYA00237776_ERZ505498 | MGnify/ENA primary metagenome ERZ505498 (study PRJEB26159, sample SAMN06265151) | marine metagenome | isolation source: Helgoland LTER site | place: Germany:Helgoland, sampling... | reverse complement strand
TACCTCTAACTACCAACCCTTAAACCCCAATATGAAAAACGTTGCTGTATTCGGAGCAGGCCGCATCGGTCGCATCCACGCCACTAACTTAGCCTCGCTACCCGGTGTGCGCGTTAAGTACGTCAGTGACGCTTGGCAAACGGCTGCCGATGACCTAGCGCACGAGTTGCGCGCAGAGGCCAGTAGCATCGAAACCGCCCTCGCCGACCCATCTGTTGAGGCGGTCATCATCTGCTCACCCACATCCACCCATAGCGAGTTCATTGCGCGTGCAGTGGCGGCGGGCAAACACATATTCTGCGAAAAGCCAGTGGATCTCTCGGTCCAACGTGCGCACGTTGTCGCCCAAGCAGTAGCGGATGCGGGTGTCGGCTGCATGATTGGTTTTCAACGTCGCTTTGACCCGACTTTTAGTGAAGCGCACCGCCGCATGGAAGCGGGTGATATCGGAGTCCCGGAAATGCTGATCATCACCAGCCGGGACCCCAGCCCGCCGCCCGCGACCTACATCGAGCAATCCGGCGGCATATTCCGAGATATGTTGATTCATGATTTCGACGTCTTCCGCTGGATGTTGTGTGCCGACGGCGACGAGGCCGCATGGCTCAGTGCGACCGGCGCTGTGCTGATAGACCCCGAGGTGGGTGTTGCCGGCGACCACGACTGCGCCGCGGTCACCATACGCACGCGCAAGGGCCGCTTGTGCCAAATCAACACCTCACGGCGTGCGGCTTACGGTTACGACCAACGCTTTGAGCTATTGGGGTCCTTGGGTCTGCTCGAGTGCGCCAACCATACCGCCAACGAAGTGCGGCAGTGGGACGCAAACGGCATCACAGCGAACAAGCCGGAAGCCTTTTTCTTGCAACGCTACGTCGCCGCCTACCGCCTAGAAATTAGCCACTTTTTGGATTGTTTGCAATCGGGTCAGCCGTTCAAAACCACCATCCACGACGGCTTGGAAGCCCAAAAACTCGCCGCCGCCGCCGCTGAAAGCGCAAGCACCGGCCAAGCGATTAACCTTTAAAAGCCGACAGGACACCCCATGAACGCACCCATCCTAAATATCGGTATCGCAGGCCTAGGCCGCCTAGGCAAACGCCACGCCGAACAACTTGCCCGCAACACGCCCGGCGCCCGCCTGTTGTCGGCGTGTAGTCCGATTGAGGCCGACTTGGAATGGGCACGTACGGCGCTGGGCGTCACGCGCTGCCATGCTGATCTACACGCGATGTTGAGTGACCCGGATGTGCACGCTGTGGTGCTGGCCACACCCACTACCTTGCATGCAGATCAAACCATTGCGTGTTTGCACGCCGGCAAACATGTCTTTGTGGAAAAGCCGTTGTCGCTGGACTTGCGCACCTGTGAGGCCGTGGAGGCGGTGGCCAAACAATGCCCATCACAAGTCGCCATGGTTGGCTTTGTGAGGCGCTTCGACCCGAGTTACGCCGAAGCCAAAGCGGCTATTGACAGCGGTACAGTCGGTCGGCCGTTCCTTGTCCGCTCGCAAACCTGTGACCAAAACGACGAGTCGGGCTTTTTTGTCCCCTTCGCCAAGACCTCTGGCGGCATTTTCTTGGACAACAGTGTCCACGACATCGACCTCGCACGGTGGCTAATGGGCAGCCCAAAAGCCACACGTGTATTTGCCAGTGGCACGGTCGCCATTCACCATGATCTGGCGCAGTACGGTGACGTGGACAATGGGCTGGCCATTATCGAATTTGAAGGCGGACAGCGCGCGTCGTTGTTCGCCAGCCGTACGATGCCACACGGCCATGAAACCACCACCGAAGTCATAGGCACCGAAGGCACCTTACAAGTCGGCTTCGGCGCCCACCTCAGCCGGGTGGAATACCGCGATGCTGGCGGCGTTGGCCACCGCGCGTTACCCGATTTTTTTGCGCGATTTGAAACGGCGTTCCGCCTAGAGATGACCGCCTTCGTCGCAGCGTGCCGCGGTGAGCAAGCCCTACCGCTGAGCCTGAGAGACGCGACCGAGGCCACCCGTATTGGCCAGGCGCTGCGCGAGTCTCTGGCGAGCGGCTTGCCCGTAAACCTATAGCGGCCTGCAGGCCAGCACATATATTCGGTAAGGTAAACTGACTATAAATATCGATTTATTTTTATATTTTTAGATAAACTACTGTTTAAGCATCCAGCCTGTATGCAACCCCACCTCGATGGACAGCACGCTGGACGACCTTTAACTACCACCGGAGAAACCCCATGGATACAGCGATCAAAGGCATCAACGTCGAAAAAGCAAAAGCCCTTCAGGCGGCTTTAGCGCAAATTGAAAAGCAATTTGGTAAGGGCACCATCATGCGCCTCGGTGCAGGTGAGGTGTTGGAGGACATTCAAACGGTATCCACCGGCTCATTGGGGCTGGATGTTGCCTTGGGCGTGGGCGGCTTGCCACGTGGTCGCGTTATTGAGATTTATGGCCCAGAGTCATCAGGCAAGACCACGCTGACCCTACAAGTCGTCGCCGAGATGCAGAAGAAAGGCGGCGTTTGCGCCTTCGTTGACGCTGAGCACGCATTAGACGTCCAGTACGCCCGCGCCTTAGGGGTTAACTTAGAAGACATGCTGATTTCTCAACCTGACACGGGCGAGCAGGCCTTAGAAGTGGTGGACAGCTTGGTGCGCTCCGCGGCCATTGACTTGATCGTTATCGACTCGGTTGCGGCCCTCACCCCCAGAGCCGAGTTAGAAGGTGACATGGGCGACTCGCTGCCCGGCCTGCAGGCACGCCTCATGAGCCAAGCGCTGCGTAAACTGACGGCTAGCATCAAGAAGGCCAACTGCACCGTGATCTTTATTAACCAAATCCGCATGAAGATTGGTGTGATGTTCGGTAGCCCAGAGACGACCACAGGCGGCAACGCATTAAAGTTTTACTCTTCCGTGCGCTTGGACATCCGTCGCATTGGGCAACTCAAGCGTGGTGATGAGCTGGTGGGTAATGAAACCCGTGTGAAGGTCGTCAAGAACAAGGTCGCGCCGCCGTTTAAGACGGCTGAGTTCGACATCATGTACGGCAAGGGCATTAGCCTGGAAGGCGAGATCATCGACCTTGGTGTTGCCAACAACATTGTCGATAAGTCAGGTGCTTGGTATGCGTATCAGGGCGAAAAAATTGGGCAAGGTCGCGACAATTCGCGTGACTTCTTGAAAGAGAACCCCAGCCTGGCGCGTGAAATTGAAAATAAAGTGCGGGCCGCCCTAGGCGTGCCTTTGCGTGAACCACTTGCAGCGCCGAAGCCAGAGCCAAAGCCCTCGGGCAAGGCGGGTAAAGCGAGTGCCGCCGCCGCTGCGGCTGCCGAGGCGGATGCCCCCGCTGACGCGCCGTTAGCAGATGCCGCTTAACGCCTAAAGGCCTCCGCACGGTGATGCGCCCTGCCTTGTCCATTAAAGGCCGCGTTTTGCGGCTTTTAAGTCAGCGCGAACACTCGCGTGCAGAGCTTGCGCGCAAGCTGGCCGACATGGAGACGGCGTCGGGCGACCTGGCGGCCGTTTTAGATGACTTTGTCGCTAAAGGCCTGATCAGCGAGGAGCGCCTGACGCAAAGCGTACTGAACCAACGTGCTAATAAACTGGGGGCGATGCGCTTGCGTGCAGAGTTGCATCAAAAAGGTGTCTCTACGGATCGCATTCGTGAGGCGGTTGACTCGCTTAAGTCCAGCGAGTCCGCGCGGGCACAAGGCGTTTGGTCCAAGCGCTTCAAGGGGCCACCAGAAGACGCCAAGGCCATGGCTAAACAAGTGCGCTTTTTGGCTGCCCGGGGTTTTGATGCCGCCGCCATTCGTGCGGCGGTGCCGCCGATTGCCTATTCTGCGGCGGGCGTGTCCGCAGCGGACGACGAATCCGAACCGGCACTGAACATTGACGACCTATTCATGGATGACGGCGCCACGCCCTGACTTGCCAACGATAATGGCGCATGAATAAACGTGCATCCGAATCAAAGCCCAGCGCCGACAATACGCCCATCACCTGGGACACACTGCCGCTAGACGCGCGCCAACAGGCGAATTTAGTCGCGCTGGGGTTTTCTCAGATGACGCCCATCCAATCGGCCACCTTGCCTTCTAGTTTGGCCGGACGCGACTTAATCGCGCAAGCCAAGACGGGTAGCGGCAAAACGGCTGCGTTCGGCCTGCCTTTGCTGCAAGGGCTGGTGACAGCCTCATTGCAGGTGCAAGCGCTTATTTTGTGCCCTACCCGAGAGCTGGCCGATCAGGTTTGCGCCGAGGTGCGTCGACTTGCGCGGGCCTATGAAAACGTGAAGGTGTTAACGCTGTGCGGTGGCGTACCACTGCGGGGTCAATCCGCTAGTTTGGCGAACGGCGCCCATGTGGTGGTCGGCACACCCGGTCGGGTGTTGGACCACCTCGCGCGAGGCAATATGTCGCTTGATGCGATGAAGGTGTTGGTGCTAGACGAGGCGGATCGCATGTTGGAAATGGGTTTCGCCGATGACATTCAAGCCATCGCGAAACAAAGCCCTAAGCAACGGCAAACCCTGCTGTTCTCTGCCACCTATCCCGATGGTATTGCGGCGCTAGCGAACAAGCTCATGCGTGATCCGCTCATGGTCACCGTCGACACCGTCCACGAAACACACGCCATCGAGGAGTGGTTTTTCGAGGTGGGCGAGGCGACACGCTTGGACACAGTGCCTCGGTTACTGAACCATTACCAACCTATGTCCACGGTGGCATTTTGTAACACGCGCGCGCAGTGCAACGACTTGGTGGCCATTCTGCGCGGGCAGGGGTTTTCTGCCTTGACCTTGCATGGTGACTTGGACCAGCGTGATCGTGACCAGGTCTTGGTCCAATTTTCCAACCAGAGTTGCTCGGTCTTGGTCGCCACCGATGTGGCGGCGCGCGGGTTAGATATTGCAGATCTGGCCGCGGTGGTGAATGTGGACACCACCCCCGATCCGCAAATTTATACCCACCGTATTGGCCGCACAGGTCGCGCAGGCGCTTCGGGCTTGGCACTGAGTTTGGTGACGCTGCCGGAAATGAGTCGCGCCTCGCGTATTGAGGAACAAAGTGGGCGACCGTTGCGCTGGCAGCCGTTGACGGCACTCGGCGTGGGCAACAGCCCCCTGAAGGCGCCGATGCGTACGCTACAAATTGCAGGCGGTCGCAAGGAAAAAATACGTGCGGGCGACATCGTCGGGGCCTTAATCGGCGAGTGTGGTCTGGAGAAGGACCAAGTGGGCAAAATCGCACTTGGCGAGTTCTCCAGCTACGTCGCCGTCCCAGCGGCTATCGCATTCAAGGTCTGCGAGGCGCTCAATGTGGGGCGCATTAAAGGAAAGCGCGTTAAGGTGCGTGTACTCGATAACTAGACAGGCGGAATGGCGTAAGCGCGAGTGGGTACGGGCTTAGGCCGAGGGCCAATCGAACATCAGCGACAAGTTTTGCACCGCCGCGCCGCTTGCTCCCTTGCCCAAGTTGTCCAACCGGGCGACCAACAGGCTTTGGCCTTCGGCGTCATTGCCAAATACGTGTATTTCCAGCGCATCGGTTTGGGCGAGCGCGACCGCATCTAATTTGCCGCTGTCGCCCGCCGCCTCATGGGTGACGACACGGACGCAGGTGGTGTTCGCATAGTGCGCCTGCAGCGCTTGCGCGATGGTTGCGGTTTGCGTGCCTGATGGCAGTTGGCTGTGATGCAAAGGCAATTGAACCAGCATGCCTTGTGCAAAGTTGCCAACGCTGGGGACAAACAGGGGGCGCGCCCGCAGGCCCGTCCATTGCATGATTTCGGGAATATGCTTGTGCGCAAGGCCAAGCGCATAGAGCTCAAAAGGCGGTGCCGAACCGGCTTCGTAGGCCTCAATCATCGCGCGGCCACCACCCGTGTAGCCGCTGACACTGGGCAAACATAGCGGCGCATCCGCAACCAGTAAGCCCGCATCAATGAGCGGACGGATTAAGGCGATACCGCCCGTGGCGTAGCAGCCGGGGTTGGCAACGCGCGCTGCCGAGCGAATGGCGTCAGCTTGTCCTGGTGCGAGCTCCGGAAAACCGTAGACCCAGCCCGGCGCGATCCGGTGTGCGGTGGAAGCGTCCACTATCCGTGGTGCCTTTTCGCCGCTGGCTGCGATAGCGTCCACTAAGGCAACCGTTTCGCGCGCGGCATCGTCGTGGAGACACAAGACGACGGCGTCCGCTTCGGCCAGCAGGCCGCGCTTGGCGGCCGTGTCTTTGCGCAAAGCGGGGTCGATTTGCAGCAGCCGCACAAAGGCCTTGTCCGCGAGACGCTCCCGAATTTGAAGCCCTGTCGTGCCCGCTTCGCCGTCAATAAAGATATTAGTCATCGCTGATGTTGTCCGTGTTTCTTAGCGTGCCACGTGTCAGTTTGCTGAAAAGTTTTTGCACCGCATCATGATACAGTCTACGACTGGTAATTTCCCTAGGTCGCGCGGCCATGCCCAGCAGGGTGACGGCGCGCGGTGGAAAGCGATTGGTCCAAACATTGAGAGCCCCCACATGAAGATTCACGAGTACCAAGGCAAAGAAATTCTGCGCCAGTTTGAGGTGCCTGTACCACGCGGAATCCCTGCGTTCACAGTGCAAGAGGCGGTCGAGGCTGCACAAAAGCTAGGCGGCCCGGTATGGGTTGTTAAGGCTCAAATTCACGCCGGTGGCCGAGGCAAGGGCGGTGGCGTTAAGCTGGCGCGCTCTATTGACGAGGTCAAGCAACTGGCGGGTGAAATTCTGGGTATGCAGCTGGTGACCCACCAGACGGGCCCAGCGGGACAAAAAGTCCGTCGCCTGCTCATCGAAGACGGTGCAGACATCCAAAAAGAGTACTACGTCTCTGCGGTCACTGACCGTGGGACACAGCGTGTCGCGCTGATGGCCTCCAGCGAAGGCGGCATGGACATTGAGGAAGTGGCACACGCCACGCCCGAAAAAATCATCAAAGTGTTTGTCGACCCGGCGTTGGGCTTGACGGACGAGCAAGCGAATGAGTTGGCGAATGGCATGGGTGTGCCCGCCGCCTCTATGGCCGCTGCGACCGATGTGCTGAAGAAACTCTACAAGTGCTACATGGACACCGACGCCTCATTGGTGGAGGTGAACCCGCTTATTTTGGAAGGCGGCGGCGGCATTAAGGCGCTGGACGCCAAGTTCAACTTTGATGCGAATGCGTTGTTCCGCCACCCAGAAATCGTGGCCTACCGCGATCTGGACGAAGAAGATGCGGCCGAAGTGGAGGCCTCTAAGTTCGACTTGGCCTACATCAGCTTAGACGGCAATATTGGCTGTTTGGTCAACGGTGCGGGTCTTGCAATGGCGACCATGGACACCATCAAGCTGTTCGGCGCTGAGCCAGCTAACTTCTTGGACGTTGGCGGTGGTGCCACGCCAGAGAAGGTTACTGAGGCTTTTAAGATCATGTTGAAAAACCCCAAGGTAAAAGCCATTTTGGTGAATATCTTTGGCGGCATCATGCGTTGTGACACGATTGCCTTGGGCGTTATCACCGCGTGCAAGGCGGTTAATTTGAACGTACCGTTGGTGGTTCGCATGAAGGGTACCAACGAAGAGCTGGGTAAGCAGATGTTGGCAGACTCCGGTTTGCCCATCATTAGTGCCGACTCCATGGCAGAAGCCGCGGAAAAAATTGTTGCTGCGGTCAAAGCCTGAGTCAAAAAGGAATAAGTATGTCGATCTTGATTAACAAAGACACCAAAGTCATTACCCAAGGTATTACGGGTAAGACAGGTCAGTTTCATACGGAAAAGTGCCAAGAATACGCAAACGGTCAAAACTGTTTCGTGGCTGGCGTGAATCCAAAGAAAGCGGGCGAGAGCATTTTTAACATCCCGATTTACGGTTCCGTAAAAGAGGCCGCCAGCGAGACTGGTGCAACGGTATCGGTCATTTACGTGCCACCAGCCGGAGCGGCGGCGGCTATTTGGGAAGCGGTTGAGGCGGATTTGGACCTGGCGATCTGTATTACCGAAGGTATCCCTGTGCGCGACATGCTCGAGGTACGCAACCGCATGGCCGCCAAAGAGGCTGCCGGCGGCAAGCGGACGTTGCTGTTGGGCCCCAACTGCCCTGGCCTGATTACGCCTGATGAAATCAAAATTGGCATCATGCCGGGTCATATTCACAAGAAGGGCCGCATTGGCGTGGTTAGCCGTTCAGGCACCCTGACGTATGAGGCCGTGGGCCAACTGACTGAGCTGGGTCTGGGTCAGTCCACTGCCGTGGGTATTGGTGGCGATCCCATCAACGGCCTCAAGCACATTGATGTGATGCGCATGTTTAATGATGATCCCGAGACCGATGCGGTCATCATGATCGGCGAAATTGGTGGGCCTGATGAGGCGGAAGCCGCTCGCTGGTGCAAAGACAACATGAAGAAACCCGTGGTTGGCTTTATCGCCGGCGTGACCGCACCGGCGGGTAAGCGCATGGGCCATGCGGGTGCGTTGATCTCTGGTGGTGATGACACAGCGGAAGCAAAGCTGGCCATCATGGAGGCTTGTGGCTTCACCGTGACACGTAACCCCTCTGAAATGGCTAAATTGCTAAAGGGTCTGTTGTAAATCGGAGGCGAGCCTCCGAATTGCGGCCTTTCTTCTAGAGGGCAGGCAGAATGGCAACGGGTGACCGTTGCCATTTTTTTTAACTCACCCTGAAGGACTAAGCCATTGTGCTGGAACTAATGACCCCTGAATTTTGGATTGCTGTTGGGCAAATTATCTTGATTGATATTCTGCTTGGTGGCGACAACGCCGTCGTGATTGCGCTCGCTTGCCGCCAACTGCCGGCACACCAGCGCGTCAAAGGCATCTTGTGGGGGACGGCCGGGGCAATTGGTCTGCGCGTCATCTTGATTGTTTTCGCGCTGACGTTGTTGACGATCCCGTATCTAAAAATTGTCGGCGGTGCGTTGTTGGTGTGGATTGGCGTCAAGCTCATGGTGCCTGAGCCCGATGACGCGCACAGCAACATCGCGTCGAGTGATCGCTTGTGGACCGCTATCAAGACCGTGATCCTCGCGGACTTGGTGATGAGTATCGATAACGTGATGGCGATCGCGGGTGCCGCGCAAGGCGCCGCCTCGCACCATCAGGTGCCTTTGGTGATTTTTGGCCTGGTGATCAGCGTTCCGATTATTGTGTGGGGAAGCCAGCTTGTCCTGAAAATCATGGACCAGTTTCCTTGGGTCATTACGTTCGGTGCGATGTTGCTGGGTTGGATAGCGGGTCACATGATCTGGACAGATCCTGCATTGGCGACCGTGGTTGTTCAAGAGGATGTATGGGGCATCTCTGGGCGCCACTGGGCGGGGGCATTGGGTGCGTTCCTGGTCTGGGCTGCCGGACAAATGCTGGCCCAACGCGCCAAAAACGCCGATACGTCCGGGTAAACCTGTGCAGGGTGTACCGATGTGGCGCAACGGGTTCGCGCCCTAGAATAGGTTTACCCGTTGCCAACAACTCAATTGAGTAGACCCCTTATGCCTTTTATCCGACACGCCCCTGCCGTTACGCCGCAAAAAGGGTTCACCCTGATTGAGCTCATGGTCGTGGTCGCTGTCGTTGGGATATTGGCTGCTGTGGCAATACCCCAGTACCAGAGCTACACCCAGCGTGCGCGTTGGGCCGCTAATTTGGGGGCGGTCGCCGCTTTACAAAACAGCGTCACCGAGTGCCTAGCGCAACAAGCGGGTACGGTAGCGAACTGCAATGATTTCGCGAAACTCGGTATCACGAGTGGCTTGTCTGCTGATGGTTCGCTCGCCATTCCTTACGGCTCCGCAACCGTGCAAAGCAGTAGCGACGGTGCCGCCGTCCGGCTGATCTTGTCTGGTGGCGCAAACGCAGGCGCTTGTACGGTGACCGCCAGTCTGAGCCCGGTGGCTGGTGCGCAAATGCTGCAGTGGGGGATCACGCGGGACACCACAGAGACCACGTGCACCCGCGCAAACACGGGTATCGACACCGCCGTATAAGCGGGCTGGTCCGGGGTCTTTCACGCGTGAACACGTCGCTAGTTTGCCCGCGCCGTCTCCAAAATAAGACTGATAACTACAAAATACTATAAATAGTTTGTTTTGTACCTAATATAAGTAAAAATCGATCTTTCCATTGTGCTTCGGTGCATGGGACAATCCGTGGTCTAACAAAACTTAGGAGTCGATATGAAGAAACTTTTCACGGCAACCGTGTTGACAGCCGCCTTGGTTGGCGCTGCACACGCAGATAGCATCAAAATTGGTGTGGCGCTTGGGTTCACTGGCCCCGCGGAATCACTGGCTGGCCCTATGGCTGCCGGTGCAGAGATGGCACTAAAAGAAGCCAGCGATAGCGGCGCTTTCTTGGGTGGCACAACCATCACGGCTGTTCGCGCCGATAGCACCTGTATCGATGCCGCTGCCGCAACGGCTGCTGCTGAGCGTTTGGTGAGCTCTGAGCAAGTAAAAGCCATTATTGGTGGCCTGTGCTCAGGTGCAACAACGGCTATGTTGAAGAACGTTGCGATGGCAAAGGGCATCGTTTTGTTCTCGCCCTCTGCGACATCGCCCGCGCTGACAACTATTCCAGATAACGGCTTGTTCTTCCGCGCCTCGCCTTCAGACGCACGTCAGGGTCAGATCATTGCGCAAATGCTCAAAGAAAAAGGTATCAAGTCTGCTGCTTTGACGTATACCAATAACGACTACGGCAAGGGCTTGGCTGACAGCATCAAGACCAATGTAGAAGCGACAGGTGGCAAGATCACTATTTATGCATCACACGAAGATGGCAAGGGTGACTACACGGCCGAAGTGGGCGCGTTGGCCTCAGCTGGCGGTGATATCTTGATTGTTGCTGGTTACTTGGACCAAGGTGGCCGCGGCATCATCCGCTCCGCTTTAGACACGGGTGCGTTTGAGCGCTTCTTCTTGCCTGACGCCATGATCGGTGAAAGCTTGACAAAGGCCATTGGTAGCGGCTTGAACGGCTCTTTTGGTGTCGTTCCAGGCACCGACAGCCCAGGAGCCAAGCAGTACACCGCACTGGCGGCCAAGGCTGGCTTCAAGGACGGCCCTTACTCTCCAGAGTCATACGACGCCGCTGCATTGACCGTCTTGGCGATGCAGGCAGCAAAGTCAACGGACAGCAGCCAGTTCAAGGCCAAGGTGTTTGAAGTTGCCAACGCCCCTGGTGAAAAAATCTACCCTGGAGAGATTGCCAAAGGATTGGCGATATTGGCCAAGGGCGGGCAAATCGACTACGTCGGTGCATCAGCGGTTGAGCTGATTGAGCCCGGTGAAAGCGCAGGCAGCTATCGCGAAGTGGTTGTCAAAGGCGGCCAGTTCGACACGGTAGGCTACCGCTAAGTAGACGGGTCTTCGGACCCCTTACCTCTTAGATGTAATGACGGCCCAAGCGCACCGCTTGGGCCGTTTGTTTTATTGCTGTCATGATCAAAGTTAAAAATCTCAAGATGCACTTTGGCGGTATTCATGCCGTCGATGACGTGTCGTTGTCGCTTGAAACAGGCCGGATCACCGGTTTGATTGGCCCGAATGGCGCCGGCAAGACCACGTTGTTTAACGTGATTGCGGGTCACTACAAGCCCACCGCCGGCCACGTGTTTCTGGACGGGGAGGACATTACCGGTCTGGCGCCGCATCAGCTGTTTGCGAAAGGCATGTTGCGCACCTTCCAAATTGCGCACGAGTTTTCGACGTTAACGGTGCGTGAGAACTTGATGATGGTGCCCGGCGACCAATCAGGTGAACGCTTGATGGATGCCTGGTTGCGTCCTGGTCAGGTTAGAGCGGAAGAGGAACGCGTCCGCGCTAAGGCGGAAGACGTGATTGCGTTTTTAGAAATCAGCCATGTGGCTGATGAGTTGGCAGGTAATTTATCGGGCGGTCAAAAAAAGCTACTTGAGCTGGGCCGCACCATGATGACCGACGCCAAGATCGTGTTTCTTGATGAGGTGGGCGCGGGTGTTAACCGCACCTTGTTGAACACGCTAGGCGATGCCATTATTCGTCTCAACAAAGAGCGTGGTTACACCTTTTGCATGATCGAGCACGATATGGATTTCATTGAACGCTTGTGTGACCCCGTGATTGTGATGGCTGAAGGACGCGTGTTGGCCCAGGGTACGGCGGCCGAAGTGATCGCCAACGAGCACGTGATTGAGGCCTACTTGGGGCGCGGATTAAAGAACAAGACAGAGAACAAGACAGGAGCTAAGGCATGAGCTTTCTCATTGGCCAAAGCATGACGGGTGGCTACGGTGGCGCCGATATCTTGAACGACTGCACGATTGCGGTGGAGCGTGGTGAGATTGCCGTGATTGTGGGCCCCAACGGGGCGGGCAAGTCGACCGCGATGAAGGCGCTGTTTGGCATGCTGACTATTCGTGAAGGCGCCGTGCAGTTAGAGGGGCAAGACATTACCCACCTCACACCACAGGACCGGGTGGCGCTTGGTATGGGGTTTGTTCCGCAAACGAACAACGTGTTCACGTCTATGTCCGTTGAGGAAAACCTCGAGATGGGGGCCTTTTTGCGTAAAGACGACTTTAGAGCAACCATTGAACAGGTCTTCGACTTGTTCCCGATTTTGAAAGAAAAGCGCAAGCAACCTGCTGGCCAACTGTCTGGTGGTCAACGCCAACAAGTTGCGGTGGGCCGCGCCTTGATGACACAACCCAAGGTGTTGATGCTCGACGAGCCCACCGCAGGCGTATCGCCCATCGTGATGGATGAGCTGTTCGATCGCATCATCGAGATTGCCCGAACTGGCATCGCTATTTTGATGGTCGAGCAAAACGCTCGCCAAGCGCTAAACATTGCCGACAAGGGCTACGTGCTCGTGCAGGGCAGCAACCGTTTCACGGATACAGGGGAGGCGCTAATGGCCAACCCAGAAGTTCGCCGTACCTTCTTAGGAGGCAAATAAATGCACGATGTCCTGAACGCGTTTATGTTGCTCAGCAATTTTTTGATTGTTCCTGCGACGGCCTATGGCAGCCAGCTGGCGCTGGGGGCGCTGGGCGTGACCTTGGTTTACGGCATTCTGCGCTTTTCCAATTTTGCCCATGGTGACACCATGGCGTTTGGCACGATGTCCGTTATTCTGGTGACCTCTGTTTTTCAAAGCATGGGTATCGGTATTGACCCCTTGCCAACGGCGTTACTGGCGATCCCGTTTGGCATTCTGGCCACGACAGCCATGGTGTTGATCTCTGACCGCTTGGTGTACCGCCATCAACGCAAAGTGCGGGCAGCGCCGGTGGTGTTTTTGATCTCATCCATTGGCCTGATGTTTGTGCTCAACGGCTTGGTGCGCTTCGTGATTGGCACTGGCGACCAACGCTTTTCTGATGGCGAGCGCTTCATCATTCGTTTTGGTGAGTTCAAGAAGCTCACGGGTTTGGATGAAGGCATTGCGTTCAAAACTAGTCAGGGTTTGACCATCGTGACGGCAATCATTGTGGTCGCCGCTTTATTTTGGTTTTTGGACCGTACCCGCGCAGGCAAGTCCATGCGGGCGTATTCTGACAACGAAGACTTGGCTTTGCTCTCCGGGATCAACCCCGAGCGTGTGGTGATGATCACTTGGATACTGTCTGCCACGCTCGCAACCATTGCAGGAACTCTGTACGGTTTGGATAAAGGCTTTAAACCATTCACTTACTTTCAGTTGCTGTTGCCCATCTTCGCGGCCGCAATTGTGGGCGGCCTGGGCAACCCGCTGGGCGCCATTGCTGGTGGCTTTGTCATTGCGTTTTCTGAAGTCACCGTCACGTATGCCTACAAAAAGTTTTTGACTTATTTAGTGCCGGAGTCGTGGGCACCCGAGGGGTTGGTGCAGCTGCTCTCTACGGACTATAAGTTTGCGGTGTCATTTGTGATCTTGGTGTTGGTCTTGCTCTTTAAGCCAACCGGAATTTTTGCGGGGAAATCCGTATGAAGCTACTGAAACAACAAGCCCCCCTGGCGTTTGCCTTCATGGCCACCGCCTTGGTGCTGGTCGGCGTTTTTCAAAGTTGGTCGCTGTCGCTGACCATCCTTAATTACTGCCTTATTGCCTCGATCATGTCATTGGGCTTGAATATTCAGTGGGGTTATGCGGGCTTGTTTAACGTGGGCTTGATGGGCTTTGCCGCCCTTGGTGGTATGTCTGCCGTATTGGTGACCATGAAGCCCGTACCAGAAGCTTGGGCGGTGGGTGGTGCGGGAATCGGCATGGGTATCGTCACCACGGTCGCGACTATTTTGCTGGCTATTGCGGCTTACCGCCGCTTGCCCAAGGGCTATGTGCGCGGGTGGGGCATGGCGACAGTTATCGTGCTCGGCTATTTTGCGGCGCGGTACTTTTTTGATCCCGCCACCAACCTTATTGAGTCAGTTAACCCGGCGCAAACAGGCTTCTTAGGGGGCTTGGGTTTGCCCGTGTGGGTTGCTTGGGCGGTCGGCGGCGTGCTTGCCGCTGGTGTGGCCTGGGTCATTGGGAAAATCACGTTGGGCTTGCGCTCAGACTACTTGGCTATTGCGACCTTGGGGATTTCAGAAATCATTATTGCGGTGCTGAAAAACGAGGAATGGCTCACCCGAGGGGTAAAAAACGTTAACGGCATTCCCCGCCCGATGCCTTATGAGTACGACTTACAGCAACAGGTTTGGGCGCAAGAGTGGGCCGTTTGGTTTGGCGCAGACGTGCAGGACTTCACCTCCATCTACGTAAAAGTATGCTCCGCTGGGCTGGCCTTAAGCGTGTTGCTCGTTCTTTACTGGCTGTCTCAAACAGCGATTAAGTCACCATGGGGCCGCATGATGCGCGCGATTCGTGACAACGAAACAGCGGCAGAAGCGATGGGTAAACACGTCACAGGACGCCATTTGCAGGTATTTATCCTAGGTTCCGCTGTGGTGGGTATCGCCGGTGCAATGATGACCACGTTTGATGGGCAGTTTACGCCCACGACCTATAACCCCTTGCGGTTTACCTTCTTAATATGGGTCATGGTCATCGTGGGGGGGTCTGGTAATAACTTGGGCGCCATCGTCGGTGGTTTTGTTATTTGGTTCTTCTGGGTAGAGGCCGAGCCTATGGGCTACGCATTGCTCAACTTCCTCACGTCTGGCATGGATGCAGACAGTGCGTTAAGAGCCCATTTACTAGATAGCGCAGCGCATATGAGGCTGATCACCATGGGGTTGATCTTATTGGTCACGCTGCGATTCAGGCCGCGCGGCTTGTTACCTGAGCAAACGGCGCGAACGCGCGGTCATTGACCGGGTTTAGATGCGTAGGTCCGCATCCGGTCGACACGCACTTACGTAGGCGCCCGTCGCCTATTCGTTGTTTTATAATCCTTTATTGGTGATTTGCTGGTGACATAAGGCGCAGGTAGTAGTATTTAAGCTCTAACTTAAAGGACTACTATGAACAAGCTCGTTATCGCTTCCGCCTTCACGTTGGCTGCATTCAGTGCATCTGCTCAACTGTATGGTGAAATCGGCGTCACATCGATCAAAATCGAGGAAGCCACGCCGGGCCTCAACTTGGAGTCTTCCCCAGCAGCTATTCGCGGCGTATTTGGCTATGAAATCAATCCGAACCTTGCTGTGGAAGGCTTGGTCGCGCTGGGCATTGGCGACGACGAGCTGCGTGGGAATGGCCAAGAAATTCCGGGTGTTAAAGTGGAAATGAGCAGCGTCTTCGGTATTTATGCAAAACCAAAAGTTAACTTTACACCTGAGTTGGAAGGATTTGTTCGTGTCGGTTACGCGCGATCTAAAATTACGACTGAGGCGCCAGCTGGCTCAGAAGCATCAACCAGCAAAAGTGGTTTTTCATATGGGTTAGGCGTGAGCTATGCCCTCAGCCCACAGATATCCTTGAATGTGGATTACATGTCTTACCTCGATCAAACTGATCCGGATGACGCCAAATTGACTGGCCTCGCATTTGGCGCTCGCTACACGTTTTAAGCAACCAAAATTTAACTAGAACCACTCGAACGGGTGGTTCTTTCCGCTCCACCTGACGTCGCCACCACTCAATGCCTAGACTCGCCGCCCTGCTTGTCTAGCAACTTCATGCCGCGGTCAGCCGACTTGCAAGGAACACAGACTGACCAGCCGACACACGTCAAGAGCGATGTACTTTCTATAAGGACATACACGCTATGTGGTCGGATACGGGCTTGATGCGGTTCCACTCGCACGCCCACTGTGACAACACCCGCCACTGCAGCAGATTCGCCCATCCTTAGCTGTTCTACAAGGCGGAGGCGGGGTAGTTAGTAGTCACTGCCATGTGTCTTACTGTTGATATTCATAACATAAGTTAACGAAATAATGAGTACTATATAGCTACTTAAAATATGCTGTTCTCAGTAAAAAAGGCGATGTCATGTGACTCAGGTGCGTTTTCTGCGGGGCACTTGCGATAGCTGTGAGGGTTGTAATAAGCACGAAAAAAGCAGCCAACTTATTTATAGGCACTGCTTGCTCCGTTCTCTCCAGAGCAATATCCGACTCACTACCCGTTCGTTACTAGATAGGTGAGCACCTAAACATCGTTGAACAAGAAACCACAACTTCTGATGCACAAGCGACATGCGGTTGCCAATGCTAAGAAGCGATGGCAGGCCGAAGACCAATCTAACTTACTCGAAGGTGCGGATTATGAAAAATCTAGTTACTGCGTTGATATTTACGTTTGCCACAACCGTTTGGGCGGGTGACTTTGAAGACGGTTTTGCTGCCTCCGAGGCGGGTGACTACAAGACAGCATTCAGTTTCTATAAAAAGGCCGCTGAGCAAGGAGAGCTAGCCGCGCAGTTCAACGTGGGTCTTTACTACGACGTCGGCAAAGGGGTAGCACAGGATGATGCCGAAGCTGTTCGTTGGTACAAGTTGGCAGCTGCGCAAGGGTATTCCAGTGCGCAGTACAACCTAGGCGCCATCTATGCCAACCGCAAAGGGTTGCTACAGGACGACGCAGAAGCCGTTCGTTGGTACAAGTTGGCAGCTGCGCAGGGGAATTCAATTGCACAGCATAACTTAGGCGCCATGTATGCCAACGGCAAAGGGGTCCTACAGGATTACGTAGAAGCCGTTCGTTGGTACAAGTTGGCAGCTGCGCAGGGGTATTCAATTGCACAGCTCAACTTAGGCGCTAGATATGCCAACGGCAAAGGGGTGCTACAGGACTACGCAGAAGCCGTTCGCTGGTACAAGTTGGCAGCTGTGCGGGGGAATGCAGACGCACAGTTCAATTTAAGTCAAAACTATGCCACTGGCAAAGGGGTCTTACAGGACGACTTGCAAGCGCATATGTGGATGAATTTAGCGGCTGTGTCTGGAGACAAGGGCGCTCAGAAAGCAAGGGATGTTATCGCCGAACAAATGACCATTCAACAAATAGCAAAAGCTCAAGCGATGGCTAAAAAGTGCTTGGTGAGTAAGTACAAGGACTGTGACTAAGGACGTACAGCAGTGGAGGGTCGCAGATGCGCATACCCCCTACATCCGAGTGCTAAGAGATCGCAATTTAATCTCCCCGTGCAGTTAACCCGGTTGCCGACCGTAGCTATTTATTGCGGCTCAAACCTTGGAAGTCGCTAGGTTCTCTAGCCGTTCACACCGATATGTCCGGGATGAGGGCCATCAAGTCCGAAGCACTTCAAGTAACTTTTGATACGGCTTGCAAAGCCACCCACTGTTGGCGCTTACGTCGCCGCCGCCCAATGCCCAGACTTGCCACCCTGCTTGTCTAGCAACTTCACGTCGGTCATGGTCATGCCCCGGTCAGCGGCTTTGCACATGTCGTAAATGGTGAGTAAGCCGACTTGCACGGCGGCAGAAAATCAGTTGATTTTCCTCGTAAAAGCCACTAATGAGTCAGCATTGGGACGTTCGTATTTTTTGTCTACTTGACCCTTATTCCTTGGGTTAGTGGGACAGGATTGGGACAAGACTCCCAAACCTAACCTAAGCATAGACTGACGATCTGAGACACGTCAAGGGCGATAGCTCTCGATAAGGACGCGCACGATATGTTTCCGGATACTGGCTTGATGGAGTCAACGCTACCATCCCACTATTTCAAACCCTTGAAGGGCAAAAACATTGCCACTACGAACAGGGGGCGGGGGAGGGGTTGCTGGTCGCTCAGATATCGTTGTACCTGCTCAGATACAAAATAGGGCAATTTGAAAAGCCGTCTGTGGATGTCAATGAAGGCTTATTGCCTTTTTTGTGGTGCTTGTTTCCCACTTTGCCTTAACCTCGCCCCATTTGTCACCGTAGACGAATTCCAGAACTTGCCTTGCGATTGCGGCGACGGCAATTTCAAGAAACTTCCTGTCAGCCCGTCGAACAATGAACTCATCATGGACAGTAAGAACAGGGAATCCCGCTTGTGTCATCAAATCAATCACTTTGATTGCAATGTTGGCATCGAGAGATTGAAGGTCGCCAGCTAGGTTTGAGCAGATTACATCCGTGAAGACTGGGTGCGTTCGCTTGTAGCTCTCTATGTAGCGTAATGCCTCTGGTTTCTTGTTTGGTGAAAAGACGGGTTGACCGAGTCGTTTCTCTTTGGAGCGTCCTTTGTAGGTTTTGAACCTCAATTCCTTCTTAATCTCGTCATACCAACAGTGGGTGTTGAGAAAGGCTCTAACTGCCGCATCCTCAGACTTTGAGTTGAAGAGAATGTTTATTAGTACCTTGTTATAACTGCGTGTGAATTCCTCATACTCGGGCATTGAGTAGGCATCCTCAGGTGCATCTTTGCCCATAACCTCAGCCTCGCTTTGAAGCCCTTCCATTGCAAGTAACAAAGTGGGGTGTATTTGACTGAGGTCGAGGGAACCAACTGGTTCTCCGCTGATGGTTATACCGAGTCGTTCCTTCTTGGGGTAGGTGCAAAAGTGAGCGTAGAACCTGCCTCCCCTGAGCATTCTTCCAATATGCGATTGGTGGTAGTAAAGGTCAGCCCAAGGTAGGTCATTGCCGTCAGCAGTCTTGAACTCAAACTGTTTCAGTAGTGACCACTGTGCCTCTAAGATGTCAACAACCCATTGTGTGTATTCATCGACTTTTACCTTTGTGAGGTCTACGCCTATGGTGACCTCCTCGGTTAGGTGAGGTAAGTCATCAGGTTCAATCGTGACCTGTAATCTTGGCAAGTCTGGGTTGACATCTATGGCTTTGATGCTGAGTCGCTTCAAAAGGCGCTTGAAGGTGAGAGAGCGTGCATAGATGGTCGCCATGCCCTTGCCGTCGCCCTTACTGGACGCATAGGGAGGAATAGCTGCCACTGCCTCGTTAACCCAGCCCATATCCCTCATGAGCTTGAATAGTTTTAGGACACGAGGTGTTAGCCAAACTTGCTTTCTATGCTTCTCCGTAAAGTACGCCGTCTTGGTTGTGAACCTGAACATGTCGCTAGGGTGCAGCCACAAAGAGGCAACTAGCTTCTTGGCATCACGAATGAGCAATGACTCATCTTTACGCCGACTAGCGCACGCAAAGTACTCTTCAACCAATATAGATGCTGCCTTCTTCACTTCTGGGTGCTCTGAGTAGGCTCTGATTTGGAGGAAGTCAACGTTCCAAGTGCTCATATGCTTATCGTTTCCCTATACGCAGTATTACCCTAAACCACATCCCTATAGCCATCACTTACACAGGCTAAGTTGTATCAAAAAAAACAGAGGGGGTGTTGTCATTGAAGTACTTCCCGACATAGCCTATGCATGTATACGCCTATGGATACCCATCGCAGTGAAGGATGAAACCGGTGTAGTCAGAGGCTTTAATGCTGTTCAGTCGCTGTTGGTGGTGTAGGACAACGGGAGAGTCCCATCAGAGCGTGGT
>ENA-OQVM01002757-OQVM01002757.1-marine-metagenome-genome-assembly--contig:-NODE-2757-length-19928-cov-14.588031_pt1 | contig 19928 bp, 19 predicted proteins | sample MGYA00237776_ERZ505498 | MGnify/ENA primary metagenome ERZ505498 (study PRJEB26159, sample SAMN06265151) | marine metagenome | isolation source: Helgoland LTER site | place: Germany:Helgoland, sampling... | reverse complement strand
GGATCCGCACTACCTGCTTTGCCAGTGCCACCGCTCGCGCCACCTAGGCTAAAGTGCGTGTCCTGCACGATGCGGTAGTTTGGCAAGTCGAGTTTGAGCATCGACACGAAGCGTCCAAACTGAGTCATGAAGCAAAATCCTATACCCGCAGAGATCAGCGTATTAGCATCCGGTGCGCGACCATCTTCAGAACTGAGCAGCATGAACGAGGTGCCATAAGGCGAGTATTGCATCTGCTGGATTTGCTTGATGCCATCCGCGCGCAGCTCAGCAACAGCACCAATGTTCAGACGACGGTTTTGCTCATCACTCAGCGAGGAAGCATTGGTTGCCGTGCCCCCGCTTACGTCTTTCTTTGGTGTTGGCCCTACCTTGGTCATCAAGCCATCTGCGGCATCCATAGGCGTCGCTTTGGCAAAGTGATCGCCGGGGTCAGGCAGTATCGCGCCGCTTAATTCCAAAGCATCGGCAGTGGCTAGTTCTGAGCCGTTCTTGCTCAACTTAAACAAGCTTTCAATCTGCCCGCGCATCAAGCCATTGAGCGGAGAGGCATAGGTCGCATTCACCAAAAATTCGTTCAATGCAGTATCATCAAGATCGCAATCAATCTCGACCTGTAGCTCAATATTTTCGGCACCACCCACCATGGTGCGTTTCATCATTGAGCCTTTCATCGTGTAGTAATTATCCTGAATAAGCTTGAGCTTACGGATCTCGACACCCTGTTGTTTTGCCAGCGCCATGATCTCGTTCATGTAGCTTGCAGCCATGCCGCAGGACAAAAACGCGAGTGGGCAGCAGGCAGCGTCATAGCCATTCAAATAAGGCCCCTCATCGCTGACAAAACGCCATGTGTCGCCGGTCTTGGCAGAGCGCACCAAGGCTTCTTTCTGGAAACCACTGAAGGAACGTACCCAAGTGCGATCCGCATCACCAATGCGGCTTTCCGGGGCAATGATTCCAACTTCATCTGCATTCGCGACTTTGAAGAACGGTGCTAGTGCGCTCGTACCAATAATATCTTCGCCAAGTTGAGCCATGGGGGATGTTCCTTTGTTAGGGTAGTCTTTTAAAGATCGCGGTAACAATTTCACGGCAAACCAAGTCAAAATCTTTGAGAGGCAGGCTTAATGCGGCTTTGGACCTGCTGCAAAATCTGGTGCTGTTGCTGGCGGTTTCACGTCATCTTCGTTCCAATAGCCGATGAGCACACCGAATTTGTCCTCTAAGCCGACCATCTGTTCCGCCCGCTGTTCTGATACGGTTTCGCGTTGGCGATACTGTAAGGACCAGTCAGCTAAAGCGTAGTGCATCTGCTGACGGGCATCTGCGTGATCATCTGACTTGCCCAAATCCACGAATTCGTCTGGATCATTCGCTAGATCAAACAACATCGGGGAAAACCCCGGTGCGTGAATGTATTTCCAGCGATCATTCTTGATCATGTAAATCCGACACTCGAGCGGGGCGCGATCTGTTTTTGGGCTAAAGGTCTGTTGAAAATAGTCATATTCACTAACAACGAATTCGCGCCATGGCACTTCATTCCCTTTCAGCAAAGGCATCAAGGAACGACCATCGAGGATGTGTTTCGGCACAGTGCCTCCTGCGTATTCGATAAACGTCGGCACCAGATCAATCGACTCTACTGGCGCGTTTTGAACAGTGCCGCGCGTCCCGTCACAGGACGGATCAGGGTCGGCAATAATCAGTGGGACTTTGACCGCAGGATCGTGGAAGAAATCTTTGTCTCCCATCCAGTGATCACCAAAATATTCGCCATGATCTGATGTAAACACAATCATCGTGTTCTTCATAAGATCCTTTTGTTCCAGGAACTCGAAAAGTACGCCAAGTTGATCATCGATCTGTTTGATCAGCCCCATATACGCAGGGATCACAGTCTCGCGCGCTTCTTTCTTGGAGAACGTACGCCCGCAAATCCGCTCTTGGAAATGCTGCGCGAGAGGATTGGTATTTTCGCGTTCTATTTCAGAACTATGAACAGGCTGAACATCCGCCGCAGAGTACATGTCGTTGTAAGGCGCAGGCGCGATATAGGGCCAATGTGGCTTGATATAACTCAGGTGCAGACACCATGGCTTTTCGCCATCGTCTTCTTCGATAAATTGCATCGCGCGGCGGGTCATATAGGGTGTTTCGGACTCTTCTTCACTTACCCGCGCTGGCAGTTGCGCGACATCATTGAAGAAGCCAGAACGTACCTCGCCGTCACGATCAACGGAGTTCGCAGCCCAATGCCAAGGGTTCTCGTGATCGGCATAGCCGCGTTCTTTGAGGTAATTATTATAGGCAACATTCGGTTTCAAAACAGCGTCCGGATGAATACCATCATCGCGCTCATAGGGTTCAAATCCAATTTGCGAATGATGCACACCAAGCGGACTTGTTGGGTCAATCCCAAGACGCTTCATCCCTTCCTGATCAGGGATCATATGGGTCTTGCCGACCAAAACGGGGCGCATTCCCAAAGGCTTGAGATGATCGCCAATGTTACGTTCCCCCACGCGCAAAGGCACGAAATTCGCAGTCGCCCCGTGATTAGATGGATAGCGCCCCGTGTATATGCTCATGCGACTCGGGCCACAAATCGGAGACTGCACGTAAGCATTGGAAAAGCAAACACCGCGCTCTGCGAGAGAGTCGATGTTGGGTGTGTGCAAGGTCTTGTGACCCGCACAGGACAGATAGTCATGGCGCAATTGATCGCACATGATGAAGAGGATGTTCTTGCGCTGTGACATAAGCTTTAAAGGTTCACCTTGCCACCATCGACGTTGATCGTCTGGCCAGTAATAAAATCGCTGTCAGATGTGCACAAAAACATGAGCGTTCCGAGCAGATCTTCGGGCACCATGTCGCGTTTGATAGAACGGGAATCGACGGTGGGAGCGCGCGCGCGGTCCCATTTGTCATTGTCTCGAATAGAGCTGCTTTCGGTCAGGCCAACTGCAATCGCATTGATCTGAATGTTCTTGTCACCAAGCTCGCGTGCATGACCACGGGTTAGACCGATAACAGCCGCTTTGGATGCTGTGTAATGGGACAGGCCGGGGGGGCCATAGTAGAACGTGCCAGAGGCGATGTTGACGATCTTGCCACCACCCGCACGCATCAGTGCAGGAAGCGCAGCTTTGGTCGATTGGTGAATAGAGCGCGCGTTGATAGTCATGACCTTATCAAATTCGTCATTGTCGATCTGGAAAAACGGTTTCAGTTCCAAGTTTGCAAACAAACCAGCGTTGTTGACGACGATATTGAGCGCACCGAATTCTCTTTCGGCTTTTGCGACCATCGCATTCAGATCATCATCCGAAGTCACATCGACAATCATACCAACCGCACGGCCACCCTCGGCCGCGTTGATTTCTGCGACCACCTCTGCTGGGTCAAGAATGTCAGAGACGATGACATTGGCCCCCTCAGAGGCCAGTTTCTTCGCATATTCTGCGCCAATACCGCGCGCGGCCCCAGTGATTGCGGCTGTTTTTCCGATCAGTCGGCTCATGTTAGACTCCACTATTTCCTAGATTTCAATTTCAAGAATCTCAGCAACTTCTGGCCAGCTCATCTTACCGTTCTTGCGTAGATCATTGGTAAGATCTTCCGGCACCCAGTCAATAAAGCAAGGTTTGAAATGTTCACGCGCTTCGATGTCCTTGAACCAGCGCTCCACATTCGGCAACCGTCTGCCCTCCCACATGCCACGCATCGACATCATCGAGAGACGATTGACGTAGGGTGTCAGCGCGATATCTGCGATGGAGAACTTATTGCCAACCAGCCAATTATTGCCAGTCAGCGCCTTTTCCATCTTGTGCAGATAGCTGTCGTAAAGTTTGACTTTTTCATACGCACCAGGTGCTTCAAAACCTTGGCGCACGATAGCATCTTTGAAACTCTTCCAATCAGATGTGACAGAAAACTCTGGTGTGGAGGCAAGGAATTTATCTGCTCCTTCTTTACCAAGCTTGCGCAAAACCGTGTGGCGATGTGAGCATAAAAATGTCATTGCGCCACAAGCGGGATGCAGATCCTCATCCACTGCTTTGGTCCAATAGCGCACCTGCGCACGCTCCCATGGATCCTTGGGATGCACAGACGTTTCTGGCGCAATTTGATCGAGGTATTCGACGATCACAGTACTGTCTGGAATCACCAAATCATCATGCACAAGTGTTGGCACAACCGACTTTGGATTGATTTTTTGGTATTCCGGTGTGAATTGTTCACCTGCGAGAATATCGATGTAAACACCTTCCCACTCCATGCCCTTTTCCGCCATCGCAAAGCGAACCTTCGCAGCGCATACTGATGATCCGTGATGATAAAGTGTAAACGTCATAGCTGCACCGTAACCCATTTCAGTTCTGTCATTGCTTCCATGTCTGCGTCCGTGCCTTCGCGGCCTACCCCACTTTCGCCATTTCCACCGAAGGGCACATGGGCTTCGTCATGGATGGTTGGGCCGTTGATGTGGCACATGCCCGCGTTGGAATTGTGCACGAAGTGGAAAGCTCTGTCGATGTCTTTAGTGAAGATCGCAGACGACAGCCCGTATTCGGTGTCGTTCGCTTTTTCTAAACCTTCTTCATAGCTTTCAATCGGATAGATTGCAGTGACTGGGCCAAATGTTTCGGTTCGGCAGACGGTCATGTCCTCGGACACATCCGTGAGCAATGTCGGCTGGCAACGATTGCCTTCCCATCCGCCACCGATCACGTTGGCACCCTTGGCGCGCGCATCGTCGATGTGGCTCTTGATCCGCTCGCGCTGGCGTGGCGAGATGGCGGGCGCGATCACCGTATTCGGGTCACGCAAATCACCCATGCCGAGCTTGCCGACGATCATCGAGAAACGCTTGACGAATTCATCGTATAAAGGTCGTTCCACATAGAAACGGCTCGACGCAATGCAGGCTTGCCCTGCGAACATAAAGACAGAGCGCGCCGCAAGCGGCATGACCTTATCAAGGTCTGCATCCGCAAGAATGATCGTCGGGCTTTTACCGCCCAATTCCAGCGTGTTTGGTGTTTTATTCTTGGCGCAGATCTCGTTGATATGCTGACCCACAACCGTTGAACCTGTGAACGTCAAAAAATCGATATCTTTGTGGCTGGTCAGATCATCGCCAATCTCTGCCCCCATGCCTGTGACAACGTTATAGACACCATTGGGAATACCAGCCTCCGCAATAATCTCCGCGAAGATCAAGCTCAGATGCGGGGCCATTTCAGAGGGTAGATGTACGACCGTGTTTCCGACCGCCAAAGCATTGGCTACCAAACGCGTCGTCTTGATCAATGGCACGTTAAACGGGGTGATCACCGCGACAACACCAAGCGGTTCACGGATCGACATAGAGAACGTACCGGGGCGATCAGATGGGATTGTTTCGCCACGGACATTGCGACACAAGCCGGCGGCGGCACGGACCATTGTTAAGCCCTTAGTGAATTCAAACATTGCTTTTTGCACGGGCGAGCCAATCTCGTCGATCAAGCAATCTACTAGATCTTTCTGACGTGCTTCCATGATCTCTGCGACGCGCAAGAGCCAGCGCTCGCGCTCGGTTGGTGTTGTTTCTTTGTAAGATGTGAAGGCTGCCTTTGCTGCCGCCACTGCATTGACGATATCGTCAGCCGTTCCCTTCGCAGCATAAGCGTAATGCGAGTCATCAAGCGGGTTAAACACTTCGAACATCGCACCACCCGCTGCATCGATCCATTGGCCTGCAATAAAGTGTTTCAAGGATTTACTGTCTGTCCCACCATCCATGGAAAGGCTCCTTTTGCCGCGCATTACTTGCCGTAGGCTTGAGCTTCGCAACCAGTTTGGGATCCCAAAAACAGAGCAGGCCTCAGCTTTGCGGCAAATTCTATGCAATTAAGTCTATATAATGATCATTACGGATCCCAAATCAAGTAGAAACTTTTAGAATCGAAAAGTTTTTAGTCACAATGTTGACTTTGGGATCCCAAATAAGTTGAATAGGCCTATGGAATCTATTGATACAGAACTCGCCGCGCGAATTCGCAATGACATCGTGCTCGGCAATTACGGTGAAGAAGAACGCATCTCCGAATCGCGCTTGTGTGATGCCCACGAGGTTTCTCGTACACCGGTGCGCCTTGCTCTTCGCATGTTAGAGCATGAAGGCCTTATTCGACGTAGCGAAGGGCGTGGGTATTTTGTCAACGTACCGAAGGTAAACGACGTCTTGCAAGCAGTGCAGGTACGCGGCCACCTCGAAAGCCTCGCTGCGCGGCTCATGGCGCAATCGCCTGATCGACACAGCACACTTCCTGTCTTGGAAGCGGCGATTGAAGAAATCGACAGGCTCGTTTCAGTGGGCAAGATGGATCACGCTTCAATTCGCCTAATGCAGAAACAGAATGCAGTGTTTCACAAAACGATTTTGGACTGTTGCGGCAATGATTTTATCGGCTTTACGTGTAGTCGTATCAGTCACATGCCGATGCTAGAGGTTGGAGCCATGGTTTTCGATCGGCAAGTTCTGTCGACAAAGGAGGGCATGGAGCGGAGCAACTTCCGCCTTAAACTTGGAAATTCACAACACAAGGTGATCTTTGAGGCCATTCAAAATGGCGACGCTGTGCGAGCCGAAGGCGTTATGCGCGAGCACTCGAACACTATGGTTGAATACATACAGGTTTTTGAAAAGCGCAACGAAGAGCTCACAATCAAAGATTTGATCGGATATTCTGGCATCAGTGTTACACGCAAAGAGCATGACACGACTGGGCAAGAAAAAACTTTGTAGCTGAATAAGACATGCTTTCTTTTAGCTACTTGAGCAACCAGTTCGCTTCTACAATGCAGCAGGGTTGATCAGCGAATACACCATCTTGCGTGGTCTCATTGCTGTGGATTGGCTATCGAGCAATCTACTTTAACCCTGTCCATCATCATATAGTTTGAGACAGAGGGCGTTTTGACTTTGAGGAGTCATCGCTCGTCCGTGGTTAGTTAAGCAGCGGATTTGGCGTGCTGCAAGCACCTTAACCTTGGACCTGTCACGGTTTGGCACGGAACGACCGAAGCCTTCGGAGCAATGAGGAAGAAGCGCTCGGAACCCCATCGGGGCTCGCGGCGATGATCTATCGGACTGCTCAAAGAAGCCGGAAATACGTTCGCAATCGTGTTCAAGAACCAGATCCGAACAGACCGTTGCAATCAGGCGGGGTCCATATACATCCACACATGATCTTATGTAATATTCTAAGCTGATTTCCGTTTGCGTGACGAGCAGGTTTAACGCTGCGTCCAGCGCTTTTCATGAAGCCTCTTTCGATGAGATAACTGTCAGATTTAGGGAGGCTGCCGAAACCGCGATCAGCCCGCAGACCGAATCACCCGAAACCCATGATGTGGTGCGGCGCTGTCTGGGGATATGCCTGATCGCGCAGCGATGCGATACCGAAAGCAGTAGCTTTTATGGCAGAGATACGACCCGCCCTTTGAAAGCTGAAAGCCTTTCATTTGTTCTAACCGCTTTTTAACTTGCGACTTAAGCGATTTCACGCGGTATGTATCCGAGGTCCATTCCCAAACATTACCGACCATTTGATACAAGCCATACGCGTTGGGCGCGAACGCTTTTGCAGGTGCCGTGTGAGCGTACCCATCACGTGCGGAATTGACATGGGGGAACGAACCTTGCCAGATATTGCACGGCGTAAAATCTGTGTCGTTAGGGGACTGGTCCCCCCAAGGAAACTTCACATCGCCCAGCCCTCCGCGTGCTGCGTGTTCCCACTCGGCCTCGCTAGGCAAGCGACCGCCAACCCAATCAGCGTATGCAAGCGCATCTCGGTAAGACACTTGAACAACCGGATGTTCAGGAAGAACTGCAGCCTCAGAGCCAGGGCCATGAATGGCTTTCCAGTTTGAACCCTCGACCTTGCGCCACCAATTCACACCAGGCACGCCTTGGGTCGGCCCAAAATTCTTTGGCACATCAGACCAGAACACAAAGGACCACCCGATGCGTTCCGCCTCGGTTACATAGCCTGTGGCCTCGACAAAGGTCTGAAATTGAGCGTTTGTTACTGTGGTGGATGACATCATGAAGGGACGAAGCATTTTCCGCCGCAATGGACTTTCGCCATCATCCTTGATCATCGCCTTTTTTGTGCCGACCATTGCCGATCCACCTGAAATCAGGACCGCTTCAAAGTCATCAACTGTCAAAGCACCCTGAGCGGCTGGCCGTGACGTTTCCGCCGGCGCAGATCCTGCTTCTCTGGCGGGCAAGCAACACCCTTTGATCTTATCGGAACTTGTTACAGATGGCATTAGGCGTATTTCTCAAATTTTGCGGTCCCAGGCGATCTAGAATGCCTTAACATTGTATTCTATCGCAAAGCGGCGCGCAAAGGGTGGGGTTCGTTCAGGATTGCAAAAACTGAGCTTCACAACGCCTTTTCGGGCAAGTCTAATACCAGAACCGCTGGATGATCCCAGGAATATTCCTAAATTTTGAACATGCGGCCCTCTCCACCTGCGCAAAAAATCATAACCACTTTACCGGAGTGGGCCCTGAGCCGCCTGCGTCCATAAGGTCCAAGCGGCTTGAGGTTTGCACCGATGATCTGTCGTTCATTTCATGGATCAACATGTAGCCCATTTGCACCTTAGGATCATTGGTTGGCAGCCTTGGCCCCAGTTTTAGGTCGCCCAATACAGTTGCATGGGATTTGCGACCAACAGCTTGTACTGCTGCTCGGAGTTCCGGGCGATACGTGGAATGTAATCCACCAGCGCGCCGTCATCTGGCATATGCGATTTCATGTTGGGGTGGGGCCAATCCGTCCCCCACAAAACGCGGTCTTCAAAGCGATTAACGATGGCTTGATAATAGGGTACGACGTCGTCATAGGGCGCACCCGTTGCTGTCAGACGCTCAGGGCAAGTTACCTTGGCCCAGATATTCTCGTTCTCGGCCATCAGATTTATGAACCGCGCAAAATCAGGGTGATCGACCCCTTTGTTGACGTCAGGCCGACCCATGTGGTCGACTACGACGATGCCGGGCAGTTGTTTTAGAAACGGCGCAAGTTCTTCCAGATCAGCGGCCTCGAAGTAAACTACGATCGACCAGCCGAATTCCTGAATTTTCTCGGCGATCGCAATAAAGACTTCCTTGGGCGTGGCGTCTACCAGACGCTTGACGAAATTGAACCGCACTCCGCGCACGCCAGCATCATGCATTTCAGCCAGCTCTTCAGGTGTGATGTCCGCACCAACGCTAGCAATCCCACGCGCTAGATCACCGCCCGCGCGGCAGGCATCGATCATCGCGCTGTTATCCTTGCCATGGCATGTCGCCTGTACGATGACATTGCGCGAAAACCCAAGATGGTCGCGCAGGGCAAACAGGTCGTCCTTACCTGCGTTGCAGGGGGTGTATTTCCGCTCAGGCGCAAAAGGGAATTCCGGTGACGGACCAAATACATGGCAATGGGCATCAACCGCGCCGCTCGGTAGAACAAAGTACGGTGTCTTCGGATCCGAGTGAAAGTCCAGCCAATCGGCGTCCATTTTCTGCTTGGTCATACGAATATATCTCCATCCATCAACTTGCGCGTGGTGCGCAGGATTGCGGCCTCTGTGACCGCGCCAATCTCATTCAAAGTTGCAACAACCGTCATTTCACCGGTTGGATGTTCAACCGACATTACACACTCCTGCCCCGACACCGCCTCGGCCAAATCGTAAGCGGGCCCGCCTTTGATCAGACACGCAGTAGCCACGCTAACCGCACCCAACACGCCAATTGTTTTATGGCACCTGTGCGGAATGAACGTCCGCGTCGATATGGCCCCTCCATCGCGCGCAGCACTTACCATCGTCATCTTAGGCACTGTTTTGTCGGACACATCACCAAGGTTCATCAACGGACCGCATGCCAGCCGGATTGTTTCTAGCTTTTTGCGTAAAGTGGTATCAGCTTCCAAGTCTTCAGGCGCTTCCTGCCCAGTGATTCCTATATCAGCGGCACGCATCACGACGCAGGGCATGCCGTTGTCGATCATCGTAACCTTGATGCCTTCGATCACATCAACCGCATTGCCTGTAGGCAGCAATGCGCCACAGCTAGATCCGGTTGTGTTCTGAAATGTAAGTGGCACTGGGGCAGAACCACCCGGCACGCCATCGATCTGCGCTTCACCTTTATAGCTGACAACCCCGTAAGGGGTTTGCACCTTTGCGACCGCGATCTGGCCAGTATTCTCCATATAGATAGACACGGGAGTCTCACCATTGTTGGCAGTAACAAGCCCGCGTTCGACTGCAAAAGGTCCAACACCTGCCAGAATATTTCCGCAGTTCTGCGCATCTGACACGATGGGTTGATCCACAAAGACCTGCAAAAACAGGTAATCGACATCGACACCAGCGCGCGTCGATTTGCGCACCACCGCTACTTTGGAGGTCAGCGGATCCGCACCGCCCATCCCGTCAATCTGGCGCACATCAGGAGATCCCATCGCCCGCAGCAACGTTGCATCACGTTCCGCCATGTCGGTGGGTAGATCATCCGCTAGAAAATATCCGCCTTTCGACGTGCCACCCCGCATCCACATGCATGGTATGCCATCAGACATACTTCAGGCCCTTTTCCACCAACCGTCCGCGCATGTCATAGATGTCGAGGCCCAATTCACCCGCTTCAAACTTGGCGCGTTTCGCCGATTCATTAGCTTCTCGCGCTTGTGCCTTCGCCAGAACCTCAGCTGCTTCGTCTCGTCGTACAACACAAACTCCGTCATCATCCGCCACGATGATATCACCGGGATTAACCAACGCATCCGCGCAGACGACAGGCACGTTCACAGATCCAAGCGTTTCTTTGATTGTGCCTTGGGCGTGGATGGCTTTGGACCAGACTGGGAAGTTCATTTCCGTTAGGTCGCGAATGTCACGCACTCCCGCGTCAATGATCAACCCACGACAGCCCCGCGCGATGGCTGAGGTGGCCAGCAGATCGCCAAAGTAGCCTGAATTGGAGGGCGTGAACGTGCCCAGCAGCATCACATCCCCCACCTGCAACTGTTCAATCGCGACGTGGATCATCCAGTTATCACACGGCGGCGCTAGGATCGTAACGGCAGATCCAGCGATGCGCGCACCCGAAAAGATCGGACGCATGTAATCTGCCAACAGACCTTTGCGCCCCTGCGCTTCGTGTACCGTAGACACGCCACATGCCGCAAGTCCGTCGATCACCGAGGGGTCAGCGCGCTCAATATTTTGGACAACAACGCCCGTGGTACCTGGCTGATAGCTCATTCCAACTCATCCACAGTACTGGGAAACACGGTCTCGAAGCCTTCGGCGTATTTGGCTGCAACACCACCTGCTTGCCCGCCTGAGTTGCGGCGGAAGTGGTTGGCGCGGTTTTCAGCCACGTTTTTATAGAAATTCCAAAGATGTTCTTGGCCTTGCATACACTGGATTGCTGCCCATTTTTTGTCCCAAACATCCGTGATATCGAGGAAGGTTGTTGGTTTCCATTCCATCTGCTCTGTCTGATGGGGCTCAAACAGATACAACTGTGGCGCGCCCAAAACTTTCTCGCCGGGGTTGTGGCCCCAGGCTTGTGCGATCATCCGGCACTGCAGAGCAAACTGCGTCGTATCCATGTGGTCGGTGTTGTAGGGGTCCCACTTGGAATGGGACATCATGAATTTGGGCTGCACTTCGCGGATCACATCGACCATGCGGTCTTGCGTCTCGCGTCCCAGATCAAGAGGGTAGTCGCCCACGTCAAAGAAGCGGATGTCGCTGATACCCAACGCGACCGCTGCATTTTCGGCCTCCTTGCGCCGCTCGGTTTTCACCTTCTCTGGTGTCATACCTTCTTGTTTCCACAACTTAGCGCTTTCCCCACGCTCTCCGTAAGACAGACAAACAACGGTGACTTCATAACCTTTGGCTTGGTGCAGCGCGATGGCGCCACCGGCACGCCAGACGAAATCTGCGGAATGCGCGCTGATGACCAGTGCGGTTTGTTTGTCGGACATGGCGTGAAGCCCCTCTGTTTATGTTCCAATCGGTCATGCAGACCTGTCGCGTTCGAACTTACCGTGTACGTTATCGAATTGCCTATTTCGAATTGAGCCTCTAAAATAGAAAAAAGCTATAGGGATGATATGCAAAGCGGTTTTCTAAACATCCGGCACATGCGTGTTTTTGTTGAAACGGCCCGAACAGGATCAGTTTCTACCGCTGCGGATTTGTGTCATTTGTCGCAACCCGCCGCCACTCAGGCCATTTCCAGTCTTGAGGCAAATTTCGGCACGGCGTTGTTGATACGCAAACGCCAGGGATCAACCCTGACAACGTGCGGGACACTTGTAGAACGCCGCACCAGAGCGGCCCTGAAACATCTACGAGACGGGGCAAAAAACGCACTGCGCGAAGCAGGTAACAAAGCGGTGCGCCGTCAAAATTTCGAGCTGTCAGTCACCGCCTCGCAATTGCGCAATCTGATCGCGATTGCGAATACTGGAAGCTTTACAGTGGCAGCCCGCTCGCTGGGGTTATCGCAACCAACCGTTCATCGTACGGCTCGCAACTTGGAGGCTGTCGCAGGCATGCCATTTTTCACCGCGCGCCCCTCGGGCGTCCGTTTAACGGCCGCAGCAGATGCTTTCATGCGGGGGGCCAAATTGGCACAAAGTGAGCTGAAGCAAGCGGTAGAGGACATCAGCCGAGAAACTGGCGAAGAATGCGGCACATTTGTTCTGGGCAGCCTGCCATTGGCCCGAACGGCAATTGTTCCAAAGGCCATTCATGCGATGGTCAGCACTGTCGAAGGGTTCCAAGTGCGTGTTGTCGAAGGACGGTATGCAGAACTACTGCGGTCTTTGCGCGAAGGCGATATTGATTGCTTGATCGGTGCGCTTAGACACCCAATTCCTGCAGATGATATTGAACAGGAATTACTGTTTCAAGATGCTTTAGCCATCGTCGCACACCCCAGCCATCCTTTGGTGGACCAGCGCATGGTCAAGCTTGATGAAACCGTTGAATTCCCTTGGATCGCCCCCCCCAAAGAAACACCGGCAGGTCAGTATTTATTCGATACGCTGCAAATTCATAAGCGTGCGGAATCGCCGGTGCGTGTGGTTTCTTCGTCTATGGCAGTGTTGCGCGGCGTCCTTGCAGAGGGGCATTACGTTTCAGTAGTCTCGCGGCACCAAATCAACGTGGAAGAGGCACTGGGCACCATCGCAGTTTTGGATGTACAACTTTCCGGCCATATCCGTGACATTGGGCTGACCTACCGCAGCGACTGGACCCCGACCGAAACCCAGTCACTGTTCATTGAGTATCTGCGAAATTTCAGCAAATTAGTGCATTAAATTTGAGCCACGATCTGAATGCAATATAGCTTTTTCTAATATTAGCTCAATCAAATGAATTGGCCACAGAGCGCGGCGTACTGCTACTTTAGAGACTAACCAGCCGGCGAACTGACCTTTAAACTCTGAGACATCAATACCGACGCAATTGGAAGAGCAAGAACCGCGCAGGCTTTTGCAACAGGACTTAAAAAGAAGACGTCACTCAACACGAAGGAACAGCATATGGGTTTGAATAAAGACTACGAAGACATCCCTGGCACCTTTGTTTTTGATGCCGACCGTGGGCGCGAGGGGTATCAACTCAATCAGTTCTGCATTTCACTGCGTAAGGCCCCCAACCGCGAAGAATTTGGTGCGGATGAGGGTGCATATCTAGACAAATACAAGATGACCGCAGGGCAGCGACAAGCGGTGATTGATCGCGACTGGAACCAATTGCTCGAACTGGGTGGGAACATCTACTACACAAGCAAGCTTGCCGCGAATGACGGAATCAATTTTCAGCAGCTGGCAGGCCTAATGACGGGCATGGGCAACGATGCATATCGCGCAATGATGCTCGCCGGTGGGCGTTCGCCCGAAGGCAACCGGTATCAGCACGAATGGGACGAAAAGGGAGAAGAGTAATGGCGCGTATTACCGCAGGCGTGGGGTGTTCCCACGTGCCCGCAATTGGCGTGGCGATGGACAGTGGCATCACCAAACAATCCTATTGGGAGCCAGTGTTTGAAGGTTTCGAGAAATCTCGTGAATGGATGAAAGCACAAAAAGCTGACGTGGTATTCCTGGTCTACAACGACCATTGTACTGTCTTTGATGCAACCTGCATCCCTACCTTTGCACTTGGATGCGCACCAGAATTTGCACCTGCGGATGAAGGGTGGGGCCCCCGCCCCGTACCTGTTGTCAAGAACCACCAAAGGCTCGCAAGCCACATTGCGCACTCGTTGATTTTGGATGAATTTGATATCACCATCATGAATGAGATGGAGGTCGACCATGGTTTGACCGTTCCGATGTCTGTGATGTTTGGGGACAAGGGTATCGACGATGAATGGCCTTGTTTGGTCATCCCCTTGTGCGTCAACGTTGTGCAATACCCCGCACCCACAGGGAATCGGTGTTACAATCTGGGCAAAGCGATCCGCCGCGCAGTCGACAGTTTCGATGAAGACCTTAATGTGGTGGTCTTTGGCACTGGTGGAATGAGCCATCAGCTTCAGTATAAACGTGCAGGATTGATCAACAAGGAATGGGACACTCAATTTTTAAACCGCCTGACGTCAGACCCTGTCTCACTATCTCAGACGCCGCACATCGATTATTTGCGTGAGGCAGGATCGGAAGGCGTGGAAATGGTGATGTGGCACGTAATGCGCGGCGCGCTCGACGATGACGTCGAGGAAATACACCGCCACTATCATGTACCCGCATCAAATACGGCGGTCGGGCACATCATTCTAGAGAACAAAAAAGATCAGAAGGCAAAAATATGAGAATTTGTGTAGCGGGGGCTTATGGTGCCTTTGGAACAAAACACTTGGACGCGCTGAGTGCTATTGAAGGGGTCACTGTCTCGGCCGTGATGGGGCCAACGCAATCCAAGATTTATGCGCTCGCAGCCGAGCGTGGGATCGGTTTTGCATCTACTTCACTTGAAGCCTGTATCGCGCGTGAAGATGTGGATGCTGTAGTTTTGGCCACCCCCACACAGATGCACGCAGACCAATCTATAGCTTGCATGAAGGCGGGAAAACCCGTTTTGATCGAAATCCCGATGGCCGATTCTTTGCAAGACAGTCAGAGGATTTGTGATGTCCAGAAGGAAACAGGGACGTTGGCGATGGCAGGTCAAGTACGCCGTTTCAATCCGTCACACCAGTGGATCCGCAACAAGATTGACGCGGGCGAATTGAAGATCCAACAGATGGACGTGCAGACATTTTTTTTTCGCCGATCGAATATGAATGCCAAAGGTGAGCCGCGCAGCTGGACGGACCACTTGCTGTGGCACCACGCCTGTCACACGGTTGATTTGTTTCAATACCAAACAGGCGAAGTCGCGTCAGAATGTTATGGCCTGCAAGGGCCGAAACATCCCGTTTTGGGCATTGCAATGGACATGTCTATCGGGATGAAAACGCCTTCTGGTGCAATTTGCACCCTGTCTTTGTCGTTCAATAACGACGGACCTTTGGGAACATTCTTCCGCTATATTTGCGACAACGGGACCTACATCGCGCGATATGACGATTTGTTTGACGGACGTGAAAACCAAATCGACCTCAGCAATGTGGCAGTATCAGACAATGGTATCGAGTTGATCGACCGGGAGTTCCTCGCAGCTATCCAAGAGGGCCGTGAACCAAACGGGTCAGTGCACGATACGCTAAATGCGATGCGCACGTTGGATCGCATTGAAAAGTCTTTCGATTTTTAGGGATATTGTCCGCCTTCAGTGTTACCTGTGCACAGGTGGCGTTGGATAGTTTTGCTCGGGCCGCGGTCCTTGGACCAACGGCAGGGGGTTACTGTATTGGAACGCAGGTTGTTGCCAAAGATATTAGCATTACCAGCACATATTCTGGTTCTTATGATGACAAAGGATATGAAGGCAGGTTGGCCTAAAAGGGTGCTTCAAAAACAAAATGGCCGCCCAACAGAGAGAAATTCTTTGTTGAACGGCCACTGGTTCTAATCCATCTGTCAGTCACCTTCAGCATAGGCTGCACCCATGCGTCCTGCGTTTAAGTCTCGGGAACAACACCCAAAGATGTTATTTCCGCCAACTAATCGCCGATGCCTTTACGACAATGATCCGAAGACCAAAACCTTTCCAACATCTGTGGTCTAACTTGCCGACTACCTTCCACATTAGCGAGCCAATGCTTCCTACGTTTTAGCCAAAGCGCACGAAATCCGAAGACATCACTTACTTTTTCTATCACGTCGATGCCTTTCCGTTTTCTCATCCGAAGATCAGAACCTTCCCAGCTTCTGTAATCTAACTCATCCGTTACCTTCAACATCAGCGAACTGATGTCTCCTGCGTTTAATTTGTTTCCGCAATCTCCGAAGAGCTTGTTTTCACAATATAACCGCCGATGCTTTTGCTGATAATGACCCGAAGATCATAGTCCTCTCCAACATCTGTAATCCGACAGTGGTAATTTCGTTTTAGCCTTAAATCTGTTGCCAGCTTTAAGCCTGAAATTTCGTTACCCCCCAGACTAGACTGACTACGAGAATACATAGGATTCTGAACGTACAAAGCATAAAATTAAGGAAAAATGCTTACCCACAGGCTTATCCCCAATTTTGTGAAAATTATCCCCAAAACTATGGATCGTGATGCGAAAAACAACAAAAAAACGATAACGAATCGATTTTAGGACACCCAACTAATGAGCGATGACCGTCTCACTCGCTTTCATTCGCCAACTCAGCACCACCTGTGGCCTCTGTAAGCACCATACAATGCTAGAGGTAGCTGACCTGATTGCTGTCGTAGGAGGCGAAACCACAGCCCAAGAGGTACGCCAGAGGGCCAGATACCATAACTGCGGCGTGGAAGTTAACAACACGTATCAGATAGCTTATACGGTTCATTCCGGTGGTAGGGTAGATTATTGGGGATTCAATCAACAACCTTGAGCAGACGAGCGCTGCACAAGGTTCTTTTTAACTTATTGGCAGTTAGTTAGCCTTGTTGGGAAGCAAGCATCGCCTTTACTAACTTTCGAGCTGTGTCGTCTTCTACAACTGGAGTCACTGTTGGAAAAGTGCATTGCCCTGACCAACCCATAATCTCATACAGCCTGTTTAACGGGTGTTATAACGTCAGGTTAACGCAGGGAGTTTGACCTCTGTATGACGCTTATATGGGTGCTGTGAGGTAGACCGACATAGTAGAGAGTTGTACCAACAGACCACATGCTGACACTACGCAACACTTGGTTTGAGAATGGGCATAAGTTTGTCCGTTGGTCGCCTGATACATCTGGGCTGCTGAAACACGTGAAGACCGTCCTTTATGATCAGCTAAAGCCCCACCTGAGCCGTAGGTGTTCTCATATCAAAGGTCATGGCGGGGTTAAGCTATCAGTCCGCTACTGCCAGAGGCTGTGCAATCACTTCGGCTATGTGGCTAGGTTTGATGTCAGGTCATACTACAGCAGTATGGATTATCAGATCATCCTAGACCTCCTGAGACAGTATCAGGTGACACCAGCAGTTATCAGCATTGTGTCTGAGTATCTGTCGCTTCCAGATGACGAATAGGAACTTTCGGAAATCTGATAGCGGGTCATTCGCTATGGGGATACCAAGCGATGTGGTTGCTTTGAACATATTTATCCGTAGAGTTGGGGTGTGAGTTTTTATCTGTAGGGTTCGGGTATGAATTTAAACTGGGCAGTAGTTAAGATTTTTGGATTCTTAATCGGTACCATGCACTTAGTTATGGTAGCTTTGCTGCTATTTGCGTTATATGCTAAGTCGGACCCAGAGACGGCGGGAGAAATCATCGGAAATATCAACTGGATGAATTTACTCAATCCAAGTTTTGAGATGATTATAGCCATCATTTTTTTACTTTATGTCATTTTGGTGGGAACGCTTTCAGTATTGCTTAACATTAGTAAAAGGCATGATGAAAGTGTGCAGGTTCTGAACGAAATAAGAGATTTGTTAAAGCCGAACAATAATGGTGACAGGGACGACATAAGGAAGTTTTTAACGCAGAACTATAATACCGACAAGACGGTTTCACCAGAAGAGTCTCCAAAAATACCTCCCTTCATGAAACAGTACTAAGTCCAATGCAACATCAAGAAGTTAATGTAGAGAAATCGGCTAATGCCTCTATATCTCATTTAGGTCAGCATCAGCATCACTAAAATCAGGCAGGGTTCGCACTAGGTCACTTAAAGGCGAACCCTCCGCCCCCAGCGACAGCAGCATCTAGCATTGAGTGGTGCTTACAGACGCCCCATGTGATGCTGAGGATGGGGTCTGGGATGGTCGAGAGTTTGGTCATAGACCCGAGTTTTCTGTTAGAAAGACTCGTCTGCATATCTTGTTGTTTAATGCAATATTTGGAGCATTTTCTAAAAGTAGTTTACAATCACTTTTAATAGCTGACATCTTTTCTGTGATCGATTTAACTAAACCGTCACTATCCACTTTTACTATCTCAACACCAAATGCTGCGGACAGACACTTTTTCATTTTGAACGCCAGCACTTTATCCGAGTGCAACGGCTCGTTTTTGATCTGAGTAGCAATATTTTTAATCGTACCAGGATCGTTATTGGATTGAGCAGTCTCACAAATGGATAAAAGTGTTTTGAGGTGCGATTCTCGCATTTGCGCATTGGCGTTTGTCGATAATAACACAATAAGAATTACATAAATTGATCGCATTTCCTGCCCTCCACGATGTTGTCAAACATAATACGACTGTGGTCTGCTGCAATGTCCACAAAGCACCTTTACGCTGTGCAGTCTCAAAAACCTAGGGAGGGCCTATTGCGACTCTCAATCGTCTGCATCCTTTTCATTATTTTTGGATAGATCAGCGACTAGTTCCGCTATCTTATTTATCTCTTGCTCCAATAAGCGTATTTTGTACTGGGTTTCATCGTTTCGCTTTACTGCTACGACTAAAGCTATGACCCCAATAATTATTGCTATAATTTCCACTTTGAAACGTCTCCTCCATCTAACCGCTTTTTTTTGCCAAAGAACCAACCCATCCGCAAACTAAATCTTTACCTTGGACTACCACCCACAAAACGGGCCAACCCAATTCGTTTGGTTATGAATCTAAGGGTTCCCTACAGGCTCAAACAGAGGCCCGTACAGCGTGTTTAACTTCTGCATCACCGTGTGGCGAACCAAAGGCTATCACGCTTGTACCGAGCTAATATGGGCGCTGAAATGGCAATCCCTATGGGGTTAACTTATAATAACTTAGAATTTCTTCAGCAGTCTTACCTGCGGAGAGATGGTCGCTGACTAAGTCCTCTGCAAGACCATAAGTTCTAGCAAATTCACCTTGGGAAGAGAAAATCTCTTTTTTTGACTCTAAAACTACAGGTTTTGAATTTTGACTATTAAATGACGGTTTAGTCACAGCCCATTTATAGCCCTGACCTTCGATTAGCGGCTTAACTTCTATTAAATCTGGAGGATAATCAAATCCAAATGCTTGTTGTATGTTCCAACCAGACTTTTTAATGCGACCTTGAACTGTGGTATAACCCTTCGGTACGTGTTCAGGAAAACGCTCCAAAAGTGTTTTGTGTAAATCAACAATCACCCCAGTTATCATATCCCCATCAGGGGTCGTTACTGAGTATTCTTTATGTTTTCTTGCTGGCCTCAATACACAGTCAGGGATAATAAATAGGTTTTCATTGCGTTCTTCATTATATTCGGGCTTTAATTTCCCGCTATGTTTTAGCTTTCGAATACGAACCTCTAATGTTTTTCTGTCCACACCCTCAC
>ENA-OQVM01002753-OQVM01002753.1-marine-metagenome-genome-assembly--contig:-NODE-2753-length-19949-cov-6.735356_pt1 | contig 19949 bp, 16 predicted proteins | sample MGYA00237776_ERZ505498 | MGnify/ENA primary metagenome ERZ505498 (study PRJEB26159, sample SAMN06265151) | marine metagenome | isolation source: Helgoland LTER site | place: Germany:Helgoland, sampling... | reverse complement strand
GTAATCCCCCCATTTCAATGGGGCTTAGCCTTAGAATTCATGCGACTTTTTTCAGTTTCATAGCGGGGGTCATGCCGCCGATGCCCATGTTGGTCGCTCGTTGTTGTAAGTCCAGAGCCAATCTGTTGCTTGGTCTTGTGCCTCCTGTATAGTTTCAAAGATATATTGACCCAACCACTCATCGTGAACGGTGCCTTTCTGTATAGCTAGCGTAGTTGTGTTTGAAGCTATTAAGCGTTCAGTTCTGTCCAGTGTGAGGGCATATAAGCAAACCGGTATCAATTATCAGTCTCTTAAACGTCTAACTTAGATTTTAGCTGACAATACCATCCTAAAATCTTCACACTGCAAATCGGGTTTGGCTTTGACAAATTCTTCAAAACTCATGTCAATAATGTCAGGGCACCAAACTTGATTGGAAACTGTATTGCTCGGATTCATCTGATTTCCTTCAGTTGTTCACTCTGAATTCCATTCAAGAATTGCATTGTCGCGTTTGGTGCCAAACTTGATTTGGAGACAGGATAATTGATCCAGCAAAGTTAAAATCCTCTAAATACAGGATGCGCCAATTGCTCGTTTAATGAAAAAACAGCGGCGATCTTAAATACATTGATTTTTTCCACCACCAAAAAGATTTTTTTCCCTAGTGTTCAGCACAGAAAATACTACTGCCTGCGACTTAAACTGCGAAAATACTCTTTCCAAATTCCGTTTTCAGGCAGGTAGAATGATGTCAGATGCAGCAAACATTTTCCAACCATCTGTGGTTTTCGTATACGCATAAAACGCACTGGCTTCCTCAATTAAGGAACCATCATCCCGTATTCTTCGCGTGTTTCGCATTATGACATGTGCTTTAGTTTCACTTACCGCAACAATATCAATTTCAAAGCCCTCACTCGTAGCCCATCCTTTCATTTCCCTCATTTCCGAGGGTTTTATCGGAAAATGGTCGAAAGTATTTACCGAGCCTTCGCCAATGTGAGTGAAAGGATACTGAACTAAGGAATTTATGGTTGCCATATCGCTGGCAATAAAAGCCTTTAAATATGCTTCGTATGCTTTCAACACTTCGCTTCGTTGCTGTTTGTCCATTACCATCCTCCAAAAACTTAAACCATTTAAGTAATTATGAAAAACCCGTACGGTTTGCCAGCCTTAGCCTATGTCTACTTATCATATGCACTGAGGCGATACGGCCAAAACAGTTAAGTTTGGTCTGAGAAGAAAGGAAATCGGTTCTCGGACTACTTTTAGACATTACTCAGCGTCTTTCCTTATCACCTAGATTAAGTTCTCTTCTCAAGGTCAGTTTCAATCTCACCCCAATCGTCAACTGGAAATATAATACATGGGGTCTTTACATTTTTAAGCCAAATAAAAACAGAAATAAAAGGCATATCGTTAACTCGCGTTGCGTGAATTGCTTCTGCCTCATTCCAAATCAACGAACCTGCGGGATATTCTTGCCAATCTTGAGCATTAAGTCTCCATTCAGTTTTATCAGACAGATTTAAATATAACTCAGGTGCTGCATGGCGATGGTCGCGATAAAATGTCCGCGGGCCCAGCATGAAAACGCCGAGAAGAAAATCAGATTGGAGATAGCCGCAAGCATCAGGCCCAATAAGCAAAGTGTGCAAATTGCATTTTCTGTATCCTCGGCCTACGTCAGCCCCATCCTGGTAATAGTTGTTGTTATCTTCACGCCATACGAGATGTTTCTTGGCTCTTTTAAGTGAATTAGCAATTCCTTGTAATGCCGGATTATTTATTCCTCTTATGGCCTTGGATAAAATCTCTTCGTGCCGAGTTCCAACTGAAGGAGTATCAATAATCTGATCCTCACATAAGTTCATCGCCGCCAAACGCTCAAGTGCCAGTCTCGCGCCAGCTGATTTGTCTTCGTTAATTTTCAAGTAATTAATTATTGCGTGTATGAGAGCATAGATATGTGTTCGTTTATCTTCCGGCATGAACAAAAGCCCCTAACGCTTATTAATCCGACCCTGACACGTGTAATCAGTCCGATTGAGATGTCTACAATGATAATACAGGTTGAGCTTTCAGCGGTTCCAACCGAGATAAAAAAGAGTGAAGACTTTAGAAATCGATACTCATCTGCAATCATTTTAAAATGACTACGGTGAGGAAAAGTGTAGCCCCGAAGTAGCCCCACATGTTTCTACTAACTGAGCGAAATACTTAAGTCATTCGGAGGTCTACAAGTGGCGCCATCGGGTGGAGAATTACTTCGCAAAGATCAAAGAGCTCAGAGGGATAGCCACAAGGTACGAAAAGACAGATTGCAGCTTTAAAGCGTGTTGGAACCTCGTGGCAGCACTAATAGCTTCAAGATGATTGTCCATAGGCGCTAGTTGTTCAGTCTCGGCATCTAGTATACCTTCATCAAATCTAATTTCTCACTTCGACCACGTACTTCGAAATCTTTTACGATTTCCAATCTTGTATCGGTCTGCACACGCTCCGCCAAGGTGCTGCTTATTAAAAAATTAGAGTCGAATTGTTTGCAGGCATCGCATATGCGACTTGCCACGTTTACTGCATCACCGATTATTGCAAACTCTACCCGCTGCTCACCGCCTATGTTACCTACAACGCAAGGTCCAAAATGAATCCCAATTCTGTGCTGGATTTCTGGCAATCCTGCTGATCTCCGCCCCTCATTCCAACGAGCTAGCTTTTCATTCATGTCAACAGCACAATTAAAAGCATTTTGTGCATCATTTCCATAAGATTTTGGTGTTCCAAAATTCGCCATAACAGCATCACCGATAAATTTATCCACCGTACCGTTATTATCAAAAATCGCTGATACCATAATTGACTGATAATCAGATAGAAGCCTCATCACATCCTTAGGCTCCATCTTTTCAGATAGTTTGGTAAAGCCAACGATGTCGGTGAACATTATCGCAACTTCTAAATCTCGAGGTTCTTGTTCAACCAAGTCTATTTCAGACTGCTCAATTTCATCTCTTACATCAGGTGCAAAGTAGCGACCTAGCAGTGCATTAGCCCGTTCAGTTCTCTGTGCAGATTTGAGGGCGTAATCATTGAATAACAACAATCCTAAAGCGCCCACTGTCGATACCACTCCAATAATCAGCGATGAAGTCATACCGCTAAGATTAATTGCATTTGCGTTGATGAGTTCAGCACCTCTTGCGAAGAAGGTATCAGGATGGTTGATTATCCAACCAGCCCGCACCAAAAGAGGAGTAATGGCAAAAGTAAAAAATAGAGCAGCTGCCCAAATTCTAAGATGAAGTAGCGCAAAGACAATTAAGACGGGTACAGGAATAAATAAAGTTAAAAACCTGCGCCCCAAGGTTGTGAAGTATTCTGAATCAACAATAAAAGTTATTGGTGGATGCCGCACGTGGAAATCGGCCAACAATGCAAGATTAAGTAGCAAAATAGAAATTAATAATGCGTAGGGATATAATCGAGCCTCTCGGGCACTGTCTTTCAAGAAAAACCCATATAAAACAATGCTTAAATAAAAATGAAACATGTTGTGTAGCAAAAATATTTGAAAACCATAAGCCACAAGGCATAACGATCAAAGTTGTCCAAGTTAGCGACGAAAAGAAATGCAAAAAGCCCTGCAAACACAACAGAGGCTATTTTACCCAGTCGTAGTTCCCATGGTGTAGCCTCTTGGAAAATTACTTCTAAAACGGCGCGCACAGCGATTACCCCTTAAATGTTTGCGCGTAACATATCAGGCTTAATTGGGCTGTGAAGGGTGAAACTGGCCCCTAATCTAGGTTATATTTTTCACCGTGGATCACTCACCTTCAACGGGCAATAATATGCAATAATTGGGGCGGTTTGGCTTAGTATGGGTAACCTATTTTATGCCACGTTCGAGATGCAGGACCCTGAAATACTGAGCGCCTTGTTGCCAAGCAACGCTAATCCACAACCGTTGGCAGTAGCAACCAATCAGCTAGCTTCTTTAGCTCGACGTCAATATAAAGAAATTGTTGTCGCGTTCAGGAACTTTACTAATGAAATATCCATACTGGCTTGCCGCTGTAACACATATCTTATCGCTCTCGCTGATTGGTGTTGGCGCCAGCGCAGATAGTGTTTTTACTCTTGAGTCTGACGGATTACTAACTATCCCAGCAGAAAATCTGGAATTCCTTGAAGGGGTTGACGAAACAACTCCTTTTGAAAAGCTGCAATCGGCGGAGTGGTCGCCCGCATTAGTTAACAACCAGTCTTTTGTAGATGGCTACTGGGTGAAAGTTAAAATTCTGAACAAGCGCAAAACTGAGGCGATCGGTTTAAATCATAATTGGAATAAGGAAAAAAAGATTTTTACCTCGAATAGTAGAGGCTTAACTGAGTACGAATATTGGAAACTCGGGGAACAGAGTTGGATTGGGGACGGCCGCATTCTTAGTCAATACCGATTAGCCATGCCTGTCGGTGAAGTCACAACAGTATATAATTTTTTTCGTAGCAAGCCCTTTGACAGATTTATGAGTCGAGTAAATGGTCTTGATAGAATGACAGTCGGTCTTTGGGAAGATATCCAACTAAGAGAATTTTTCCGCTTTGCAGGCAACGTTGCTTTTATTGCCATTTCTGTTTCCTTTGGGCTTTACTATTTTTTCATTTACCTTGTTACCAGAGGTAATTATTTGTGGCTCTCGTTGAGCCTGTTTCAAGCTGCAATTATTATATGCTTTAACGACTCAAACGCTCTTTTGTTAAATGTTCACCTCTGGGCCACGAGCAGTGAATTTGTGTTAGTTTTGCGCTCCTTATTATTCATATTTCTTCTCCAATTCTTTCGAAAATCGCTTTCTCTTAGGGACTCATCCCCGCAGTTAGATAAAGTCTTTATATCAGGAATTTTATTCTACGTGCTCATGGTTTTTCTGAACCTTTATTCGACCATGTCCTTCCCTGGGCCTCTTTACCTTGACCTTATTGCGAATCCTCCAGATCGGGCTGGTCCCGGTCTGGTTAAGTTGCAATATCTAGTTCTGCCATTTATTGTGCTCTTACTTACTTCAGCGATACTGTCCTTCCTTGCATGGCGGCGTGGCAGTTCTTATGCAAAATATCTCTGTATTTCTTTTATGCTGCCGCTCATGACCGTTCCTGTGGGCCTTTTAACAATCTTGTTTTACGGATTTACTTGGTTCACAATGCTAATTGTTACCTCGGTTGGAGGCCTGTTATTCCTGGCAATGTTCATCACCTTTGGTTTTGCCGTAGCACAACAATTGAATGACCTTAAATCTCTGGCGATACAGCAACAGGTCCGCGTAACTGAGGCCTATCAACGGTTTGTACCACCCCAACTTGTTAATGCTCTTGGTAAAAAAAGTATCCTAGATGTACAACTTGGAGACCAAGTTGAAGTTGAAAGAAGTATACTATTTTCTGATATTCGCTCGTTTACAACACTTTCAGAAAATATGACACCGCAACAAACCTTTGCCTTCGTCAACGATTACCTTGGCCGCATGGGTCCCATTGTCCGCAGCCACTCTGGATATATTGATAAGTTCATGGGCGATGGCGTGATGGCCTTGTTTCACAGATCCGCTAGTGATGCCGTGATTGCGGCCGTGAAAATGCAGCATGAGTTGATTGAATATAACCGTGTTGCCACCGACATCGGACGACCGCTGATTCACATCGGCGTTGGCGTGAACACTGGGAAAATGATGTTGGGCACTTTAGGCGAAGCAGATCGGATGGAGGGATCCGTCATCAGTGATGCGGTAAATCTGGCAGCTCGTCTCGAGGGGCTTACCAAATTATATCAAACCGGAGTTTTAATATCAGGAGAGACCTATCTGGCGCTTAATAAAGAAACTTTCAACGCGCGTTTAATTGATCGGGTAGCTGTAAAAGGTAAGCAGAAATCTGTAATGATTTACGAGATATTGGACGCTGACCCCGATGAAATAAGAATGTTAAAGCAACGGGACCTGCAAATTTTCAATGAGGGTTTTGAGCTTTACCAAACACAAAACATCAAGAAAGCACACAGTCTATTTGAAGACATTGTGGCAAATAACCCCGAGGATGGCGTAGCCAAACTTTATTTAGATCGCTGCGCGAAATTACTACAAACTGGCTGGAACTCCGAAATTTGGGATGGTGTTTACCGTCCTCAGGTCAAATGAAAATATCTTTGCAAGGCACTCTCTTCCTATGAAACACCAGTATCGCAAAATAGTCTTAGTCACCTTAAGTCCTATACTATTGCTTGGATTAAGTATTTTAACAATAGATTTTGATCAGTTTGGTGCGATACCGAGCGGTCAGGATTTGACACGTGTGCGCAAGTCAGAAAATTATGATCTGCAGCAAGATATGTTTGTGAACCAAGAGAAGGGCTTGATGGCACGCATGGATGAAGAGGGCAGCTTTTGGTCAAATCCACAAAAAAACCTGAAAAACAACTTTTTTCTAACCTCAAACCAAACGCGGCCAGATCAGCCCCTGCCCGAAGATAACTCGGCCGTCCCGCCTAATTTCAATGCAACTTTGGACACGATAAAATTTGCGTGGTTAGGGCATTCGACAATTTTGTTATCGATGCAAGGCAAGACCATCCTGATTGATCCTGTTTTTCAGTCATCAGCAGCCCCAGTTGACTGGATGATCAAACGCTTTCAGCCACCAGTTCTAAATATTAATGCTTTGCCAAAAATAGACTATGTTTTGATTTCACATGATCATTATGATCATCTGGAGATGGAGACAATTCAGCATTTTCGCGATGATAAAATTACATTTATCGTCCCGCTTGGGGTTTCCTCACACTTGAAAAAATGGGGGGTTCCATCAGATAAAATTGTTGAGTTGGATTGGTGGCAGACAATGGTGATTGACGAGCTTGAGTTTATCTGCACCCCCGCGCAACACTACTCAGGCAGAAAGGGCATGACTGATATTCAAAAATCGCTCTGGGCTTCTTGGGTGGTTACTTCTGACAATGAGAGCATCTATTATAGCGGCGATTCTGGCTATGGCGATCATTATCAACAAATTGGTGATCGTCATGGACCGTTTGATCTGGTGTTTATGGACAGTGGCCAATACAACTTGCGCTGGCAGGGTGTTCACAACATGCCAGAGCAAGCGGTGCAGGCGTTTCGCGATACAAAAGGTAAACATTTAGTGCCAGTGGGTTGGGGGATGTTTAGCATGGCCATGCATGATTGGTATGAACCCCCCGCTGAAATCCATAAAATAGCAAGTGCTCAAAAACTATCGGTGATCCTTCCGGTGTTGGGTCAACGCGTTGATTTGAAAAACCTACCTTTGCTTGAAAAATGGTGGGAATCTGACCTACAAAAATAGCCTTTCAAGAAAACGAAAATAGTGGGCCTTTCGTGCTCTATTTAGTTTTGACAGATTTTCTGAATGTGAAACAGTGTCGTTACCGAACAGTTTCATCGAAACCGTACTGCTCAAATCCATCTAATTGCTTCCGGTTGTTCATCCCAAATTCTATTCGAATGTTGCAAAAAAGAAGTCTGTTTCCAATGGAAATGAATTAAAAAAATGCATGCCGCGGGAAAACGATGGCAAACTGTCTAGGTGTAGTCGCGTATTCACCAGAATATTTTGTATCTTACTCCGGGAGGAAGCGTTTGTGTGCATTAGCAGACGCGCCCAGTGGCCCGAACCTGTTAAGCCAGAACCGAACGGTTTCGTGGCAGATGTTCATGCCGCGTTCGTGCACTGGATTTTCAACGTTTCAAAACGAAAGTGGGTAACGAACATACATCATAACCGTCAGACGGATCATCTCGGGTGATGTTGCGAACTAGCGAAAGGGGTTGGATTTTGTGATCCAGTGACGCTAGGTGGCGCGAACACAGCCGGCAAGAAAGTTTCTCTCACACTGTCACGTTGCAAAGTCAAAGCAGCTGATTAAGATTTTCAGGTGATTGTCAGCTCACATCACAAATTGAATTTTTCATCTGATGCTGGTTTGTCTACTGCCAGACCGATTTGGACAAAATACATCATATTAAGCAGGATCTTGCGCTTAAGTGAATTTACGTTGCCCCATGACTTTTACCAACAGGACGCGCGGACGATCAATTCAGAAACACAATTTTGGTTTTCCAACTGAATTTCTGGGGACATTATGAATGTCACAAGCGCATTCCCTGCCAGTTTCCCTATGGTATTCGCCGGAATGCGGACTGTCGTTATTCCAGGCTCCACATCTTTAGATCCTTTGAAATCCCCAATACCTGTGACAGCAATATCGTTAGGCACTTTTAATCCGCATGATTGGGCCGCATATATCGCACCAAGTGCCAGAACGTCGTTGCCACAAATTATAGCGTCTGGTCGCGCACCCGAATTGAGATAATTTGCGACAACAGCTTTGGCCGAAGAGACGCTGTAGAGGGTCTCGAGCCGATCACGATTATTTGGCACCACACCTGCCGGCTTGAGGGTTTCAAAAATACCATCTGCACGCGCTGTTGCCCGATCATTGCCTACAAGAGGAGGGAAAAGCGTTGCAATATTACGGTGCCCCCCCGCCAATACGTGCTTTGCAATTGTGCGTCCTACATTATAATTATTGGTACCCAAACATGTTATCCGCGAGGTTGGTTCAAAATTCCACAATGAGACCGCAGGCGTTTTTTGATTTTCAATCAGGCGGTAAACCTCTTCAGAATGATACAATCCGACTAGGGCCACGCCATCAACACGGTGTTCCAAAAACTTGCGCAAAATATTGTATTCACGTTTATCATCGTAATTATGTGTCCCCAATAAAATTGTAAAACCTTTCTCGCCCACTTCGTCAGAAAACGCCTGAATAACTTCCGCAAAAATGGTGTTGTTGATGGTAGGGACCAAAAGCCCAATCGTCCCACTGCGAATCCCATGAATAGTTTGGGCGGCGCGGTTTCGGATATATCCAAGCCGTTTCACAGCCGAATCAATTTTTTTGCGAGTAGCCAGCTTGACCAACTCTGGCCTATTAAAAAACCGCGAAACAGTCGCGGGTGACACATGGGCCGCATTGGCAACCGTGACAATATCTGCCTTTTTTTCTTTTTCAACAGACACCTAAGTCGTCCAATTCGTCAATTTATGAAAACATTTGCAAAACTATTTTCATCACATACGCTTAAAGGTCAATTGCTGTTTTGGGAGAGGGCAAGCATTTGGAATTTCTAAACTACTTCGGGCAAGTGTTTGAGCCCTTCAATTTCATGCTATTGCTGATTGGCACGATTGGCGGTTTGATTTTGGGTGCTACCCCGGGCTTGTCCCCCACGATGGCCGTCGCCTTATTGATCCCCTTCACGTTCCGGCTTGAACCTGCTCAGGGGCTGATCTTGCTTGGTGCGGCCTACACATCCACCGTGGCGGGAGGGGCGGTAAGTGCGATTTTGTTAAAAATTCCAGGTGCGCCTGCGAACATTGCAACCACGTTAGACGGCCATACCATGGCGCAAAAAGGTCAAGGCGCGAAGGCGTTGCAGTTATCGTTCATCTCATCCGCTATCGGCGGTGTGTTCGGCGTGTTGCTGCTAATTTTTCTGACACCACTGCTGGCGAAATGGGCGTTGGCCTTTGGCCCTTCGCATTTATTTTGGCTTGCGATTTTAGGCGTAACCGTGATTGGAACCCTGGATACCAGTTCCGTTGTTAAGGGGCTGCTTTCTGGATGCATCGGGCTTTGGCTTGCCACGATCGGGTTTGACGACATCATGGGCGCGCAGCGGTTCATCTTTCACCCTACCTTGGGCGGCGGTATCAATGTCATTCCCGCATTGATTGGTCTCTTCGCGATCCCGCAGGTCATTACGATGATGGCCAAGGGACGCAGCACAACCAATGCTGACGTGATCATCGTACAGAAAAGCCCAATCAAAGCAGCCTTTGCCGAGGTGTTTAGCCGCAAACGCGCTTTGGCAATCGGCACAGGTGTTGGAAGTATCATCGGTCTAATTCCCGGTGTGGGTGGGCAAATCGCGGGGCTTGTGGCCTATGACCAATCCAAAAAATTTAGCCCCGAGCGGGACAAATTTGGCACCGGACACTCCGAGGGGGTGATCGCAGCAGAAGCTGCCAATAATGCCATGGTTGGCCCATCTTTGGTGCCGTTACTGACGCTGTCCATTCCTGGATCACCAACCGCCGCCGTGTTGCTGGGCGGCTTGCTCATCCACGGAATTTTCCCCGGAACGGACTTGTTTGACAATCATCCTGATGTGGCCTGGACATTCATTAACTCTATGCTGATCGGGCAGGTTTTGATGTGTATTTTCGGGCTTTACGTGGCGGGTCTTGCCGCCAGTGTCGCCCGTGTGCCGCATTCGGTCATGGCAGCGATTGTGTTGGGTTTGGCGGTGTTCGGCAGTTACTCCGTCCAGCATTCAATGGGAGATGTCTATGTCATGGCCTCGCTGGGCGTCAGTATGTATTTCCTAGAAAGGTTTGGATTTTCAGCAGCCCCCTTAGTGCTTGGCCTGATCCTTGGCCCCATTGCAGAGTCCAACTTCATCCAAGGATCTATGATCGCAAATGCGACATCTAGCATTAGAGACTACTTCTTCACGGGCCCGCTAAACCTTGTGCTGATCGCCATTGTTATCGCCTCAATCGCCTATTCGTTCTGGATGGAACTGCGCAATCGCCATCATACGTCGAAAGAGGAGGTCATCGGATGACCGATCCACCCCGCAACCAGCATATCATTGCATCCGGCTTTGTTGCCGCAGTCGGTGTTTGGGTGGCTTACGTCAGCTATACCCAAGAGCCCGCAGCAGCATTCCTATTCCCCCGCCTGATCTCGACGGTCTTTGTCGTGCTCGCAATTTGGACATTTGGCAAGGCGATCTTGGGGCGCAGCAAGGTTGGCAATGGCCTCTCTGCCGAGGCTATGAAAAACATAGCACCCGGTTTGATTGTCGCTTTGGTCTATATCTTTTGGGCGGCCAAGGGGCTGGGATTCTACACAGCATCGACTATCACATTCTTTATAATGCTCAGCCTTTATGATCCGGCATCACACAGCGAACTGCGATCATGGATCAAACGCATCACAATCACAGTCGGTTTTTTGGCTTTGATGTACGGCCTCTTCGCGGCACTGCTCAACGTATATACACCGCGAGAGATATTTTTCTGAAACGCAAAAGCGACACAGCAAACCCAAGGGAGGAACTAAAATGAAAAAATGGATCGCAGGGGCCGCAATGGCCCTTATAATGGTTGGTGGCCAAGTTGCCGCGGATGCGCACGGTGATTTTCCGGAGCGCCCAATCATGCTGATGGTCAGCTATGGCGCGGGTGGTGCGACGGATTTTCAAGCACGCATCGTGACCATGACAGCCGGGAATGACGATGCATTGGGCATGCCCATCGCCATCATCAACAAACCGGGTGCGGGTGGCCGTGTTGGCTGGAACTGGTTCTCATCTCAGGCGGAATCTGATGGATACATATTGGGCGCCTACAACATCCCACACTTTATCGCCCAATCCATCGAAGGCGGCGTTGACTATAGCGCAGATAGCTTTGAGCCCATTGCAAACTGGGGTGCTGACCCTGCTGTGTTTGTTGTGGCTGCTGACAGTGATTTTAACTCAATGGCCGACGTGGTGGATTACGCCAAGGCCAACCCCGGTGGGTTGACCTTCTCTGGTGCGGGGCTTTTCGTGGGTCACCATATTGCTGCACTTCAACTTGAAAAAGCAGCCGGTGTTGATCTGGCCTATATCCCAAGCAGCGCAGGTGGTGCTGGTGCAATGAAGTCTGTAATTGCGGGCGAGGTTTTGGGTGGCGTGAACAACTTATCCGATGCATTTCGTGCACGAGAGGCAGGCAACGTCAAAATTCTTGGTGTGTTCGATCTAACGCGTAACAGCTTCATGGAAGATGTGCCGACAATGCAAGAACAGGGATTTAACATTGGCAATGCATCCGTGAACTTCCGCGGCGTAATGGTACCAAAGGGCACACCACAAGGTGTCATTGATCATCTTGCCAAGGTCGTACCAACCATGTTTGAAAACAAACGTGTGAGGGGAAAAATGTCCGCAGGTGGCAGCCCGATGCATGTCATGAACCGCGCGGAGGTTCTTGAAATGTGGGCCGCACGTCAGGTTACTCTCGAAGCCCTGCTTTCGGGTCTGTAAATACGATCAGTGGGGCGCAGTCATCGCGCCCCATCACCATCAAAGGAATGCCCCGATGACTGCCCAAGATCCAATCACAGAAGTTGAAGACATCGTTGCGCGTGCCCGCGCCGCACAGCAGCAATTTGAAGCTGGTGGCAGTCAGGCTCTTTATGATCGTGCCGCCACCGCAGCGGCTTGGGCCATAATGGAACCCAGCCACAATGAAACACTTGCCAAGTTGGCCGTTGAAACAACAGGTCTTGGCAATGTGCCCGATAAAATCACCAAGAACCACCGCAAGACGCTGGGTCTAATGCGCGATATTCAACATGTGCCGACCTTTGGTGTCATTCGTGACGATACCGATACGGGTATCACCGAAATAGCACGACCGATTGGGGTGATTGGCGCTGTTGTGCCCTCAACTAACCCCGGGGCTACCCCTGCAAATAACATTATAAATGCGCTCAAATGTGGCAATGCGATTGTCGTCTCGCCGTCGCCCAAAGGCGTGCTGACTTGTGAGAAACTGCTGGAATACATCCATTCAGAGTTCAAAAAATCCAGTATTGACTCCGACTTGGTGCAAATGATCCCCGGCCGTGGGTCGAAAGAAAAAACCCAGCGTCTTTTAGAAATTTCTGACCTGATTGTGGTAACTGGCAGCCAAAATAACGTGCGCCGCGCCTATACCTCGGGCACCCCCGCTTTAGCCGTAGGTGCGGGTAACGTGACAGTAATCATTGATGAGACAGCAGACTTAACTGCGGCGGCGCAAAAAATAGGCGCATCCAAAACGTTTGACAATGCGACGTCATGTTCATCAGAAAATTCTATCGTCGTTGTCGACGCTATTTATGATGCGTTCGCAGCCGAAATGGCAAAAGCAGGTGGCGCGCTGATCACAGATGACAAACGGGTTCTTGATACGCTTTGGGTCAAGGGGCACCTGAACCCGCGCGCCATTGCACAAGACGCAGATACGTTGATCGAAGCCCTTGGGCTGACAGTTGAAGTTTCCGCTGGCACCCAATTTATTGCCGTAGAAACGACAGGAATCGGCCCCGATCACCCATTGTCGGGTGAAAAGCTGTCCCGCGTTCTGGCGGTTTACCGCGCCGCTGACTTTGACGATGCCGTTGCCATTACCCGCCGTGTGCAATTGTATCAAGGTGCGGGTCATTCTGTCGGGATACATTCCACTGAAACAACCCGTCCTTTGGCGCTGGCAAAGGCCATTCCCACCAGCCGCGTCATTGTGAACCAAGCTCACACCTTTGGCACAGGTGGCGCCTTCAACAACGGGATGCCTTTCTCGCTGTCGATGGGGTGTGGGTCATGGGGTGGCAATTCAATAGATGACAACCTGCATTGGAAACACTTTATGCAGACAACCAAAATCGTACGTGAAATTCCAACCCGCGAACCAAAAATAGAAGATATTTTTAAAGATTATTGGATGGCGACCGGCGCATGATTTTGGATACGCTTACTCCACCGCAAGGCACCGTACGGGACTGGCTGAATCATCGCGCTAATCAGGGCGGTGTCGCAATGGTGTTTCCTGAAACCAGTGAAGATTTTCAGTGGACGGATATACTTAAAAAAGCCGCTGCAATCGCCAAACATTTGACGGCTATGGGGGTCTCCAAAGGAGAGAGCGTAGCCATTATTCACCCTAATGGGCCAGAGGGAATTACAGCGCTCTATGGGGTTCTCTATGGCGGATACCGCGCCACGATGATCAATCTGGCAGCAGGGCGTGACGCAATCAACTATGCGCTGACACATAGCGGCGCGCGGTTTGCCTTCGTACATGACAGCGCAATGGCGCTTTACAATAGCGCAGCGCCTGATGGGGTGGTTGTAATCAATGAATACGTGGAAAGTAACGCACCACTTCACGTTATCACGCCTCAAGATCACGCCTTATTGATGTATACCTCTGGCACCACAGGTCGACCAAAGGGTGTTGTTCACAGCCATGCAAGCCTGCTTGCAGGTGGTTGGACCACAGCCATTGCGCACGAACTGTCACCAAAAGATCGCGGGCTTTGCGTCTTACCCATTTATCACATTAATGGGCTCTGCGTGTCTGTCATGGGATCATTGGTGTCAGGTGGGTCGCTTTCGGTCATATCAAAGTTTTCTGCCAGCAAGTTCTGGAGCCAAACATCAGGTTCAGCCGCAACATGGTTTTCGGTTGTCCCCACGATTATCAGCCACCTTCTTCACGGGGCTGCTGATCCTAATCCAGATTGCATCTCAAGGCTACGCTTTGGACGGTCTGCATCCTCTGCACTGGCAATCGAGACACAACGGGCATTTGAAAATAGGTTTAAAATCCCCATTGTAGAAACCATGGGATTAACCGAAACTGCAGCGCAAATCTTGTCTAATCCATTACCACCAAGTGTCCGAAAAATTGGATCGCCAGGTATCGGCTATGGCAACACAATCTGCATTTTGGCCCCGGACCAATCCAAATGCCCCCCAGATACCGAAGGCGAAATTGCGGTGCGCGGCCCCAATGTCATGATAGAATACCTGAACAATCCAGAGGCCACAAAAGACACGTTTTCGGGCGACTGGTTGCGAACAGGTGACTTGGGCAGGATGGATGCAGAAGGCTATGCTTTTGTAACAGGCCGCATCAAAGAACTAATTATAAAGGGTGGCGAAAATATTGCACCACGTGAAATTGACGAAGCACTGTATACCCATCCAGATATCGTTGAAGCCGCCGCCTTCGCTCGCCCTTGCAAAACATATGGAGAAAGAGTGGAAGCCGCAGTTCGCATTTCAGAAGGATCGCGCCTTCAAGAACGCGACCTCGTCGAAATCTGCCGTCAACGCTTGGGCGCATTTAAGACCCCTGACGTCATTCATTTTCTTACAGAGCTCCCCAAAGGGCCATCGGGGAAGATTCAACGCCTTAAACTCGCAGAATTTTTGGGTAAATGAACCCAATTGGATGTCATCCTGGGCGATACTGATCAGCTTGCTTGCTTTACTGGGAGATACGTCAGTCTGATCGAGAATTTGTTTCATTTTGTCAGTACCAAACCCAAACTCAACGTCTGCTTGATTCAGTAGCTCTGAAACCTTACGCCAACAGCCAGTTTGACCTTTTAATTCCGATTGAATCTCTTGGATTAGCCTGGTCACTGAAACTGTATTGCTTGGATTCATCAGATTTCTCCCAGTTGTGCACTCTGGATTCTATTCGAAAATTGCAAAAAAAGAAGTCTGTTTCCAATGGAAATGAATTCAAAAAATGCATTAAGCAGGGAACGGATGCTTTGAGCCAATGTACACAATGCTGCGGCTTACAGGAATGTCAGCAAAATATTCAGATCTTCTGCTTGGTGCAGCACGGTTTGGACAAGTTGTCTTTTTATTCCGAGCTTTTGAGCCGACATGTGACTTCTAAATTTTCAGCAACTATGACATCGTTTCCAACAATTGCACCACTTGGAGATCCCAATGCCACAAACAGTAGATATCAATCGCCAAATCGTTCTTGCAGAACGCCCCAAAGGTCAACCAGATGAAAACACGCTGCAAATGGCTACCACCGAGATACCTCAACCCAGTGCAGGTGAGATGCTGGTGCGCACAGTATATCTATCTTTGGACCCGTACATGCGTGGCCGGATGAATGATGCCAAATCCTATGCAGAACCTGTTGCAATCGGTGGGGTGATGACAGCTCAGGTTGTTGGTCGAGTGGTAACGTCCACTCTCGATGGCTACGAGGCTGGAGACTACGTGTTATCGGGAAGCGGCTGGCAGGATTATGCGATTTCCGATGGAGCGCAAGTAATAAACTTGGGAAAGAACCCAGAAAACCCATCTTGGACATTGGGTATTCTCGGCATGCCCGGCTATACGGCCTACGCGGGACTTTTGAAGATCGGTGAGCCAAAACCTGGTGAAACCGTGGTCGTTGCCGCAGCGACAGGCCCGGTTGGAGCAACTGTGGGTCAGATTGCAAAACTGAAGGGATGCCGCGTTGTCGGCATCGCTGGGGGCGCGAAAAAATGTACTCATGTCGTTGAAAACCTTGGCTTTGATGCCTGTATTGATCATCGGGTTGATGATATGGCCGCTCAATTACGCGAGGCCTGTCCGAGCGGGATCGACATCTATTTCGAAAATGTTGGTGGCAAAGTGCTTTATGCCGTGTTGCCACTGCTCAATCCGTTTGCTCGAATGCCGGTATGCGGCATGGTGGCTTGGTACAACCTGCCGGGCCTGCCAGAGGGATCAGATATGGGCCCAGCTATAATGGGCACAATCCTCAGGATGAAAGTCAAGATGCAGGGGTTTATCATCTTTGATAGCTTCCCTCCGTCGTTGTATCAGGAGTTCGCGAACGACATGATGGGCTGGCTAAAGGATGGTTCAGTCAAATACAAAGAGCACATGGTCGAAGGTTTGGAGAACGCACCCGAGGCGTTCAACCAACTGCTAGTAGGCGGCAACTTTGGAAAAGTGGTCGTGAAGGTGGAGTGAAGCAAACATTGGCCAACTGTCTATATGAGGTCGCCTGGTCACCAGAGTATGGATGTTTGGTATATCCTAAGAAAACCGATTATGCGCATTAGAGACGCGCCCTGTCGTTTCAGACCCCATAAACAGATAGACAATCAAGTCGCATTTTTTCAGCCCTGAAGCCAGAAACTCTTTTTAACTGGCCCGAAGCTTACCCAACAATAATGGCAAACCAATACGCACAAATTTATTCAACTCCGTTCCCAGAAACATTTTCTGATCAATCAAATTTAATGGCAACGTTCTTCAGTCGCTTTCTGCCTTTCCAGTTACTCATGCTTTTTATTTCTTTAAACTCCCAATCACGATAAGATGCCGTATCACCTTCATCAGGCGCGGCAATTTTATCTCCATACTTCTTAGCCCGTCTCTTTGCGACTACATCGGACGCTACACTGAGTAAGTTGGTATATTCTAATTGGTATTCCCCCAATACCCCAAGATTATCGAAGAGTTCTGTGAAGTTATTTTCATGCAGACATATTTTAATCGATTCAGGATCCAATGCCTCAATGGATTTGCCTCCTTTGTTTTTATAATATTTTTTGTGTGCAGCCTCTTTGCTTCTATAAAATTTCTTAGATTGTTTGTTGAATTCCTTTGTGACTTCTTCGTTGAATTTATCAATTTCCTTCTCATATTTGAGTGATGTTTCGACTTTCATATATGTGATTTCGGATGCAAGTTCGTTCAGTTTTTCAATCACTTTTTGGACATCTTCAGACGAAACTGCCTGAGCTTTAATGGCATTCCAATCGAATTGGACATTGAGTAAATTTTGATAAGTGGGTTTAGGCGATTTGGTTTTCTTGTCCTGTACATTCCAAATGTCGCTGACTTTTAATACACCCTCCTTACTCGCATTATTAACCAGTTCACTAAATTCCTCATCATTGACAAGAATTGCTTGATAGAGAGTTGTCCAGGCACTTACCATTTCAAATATCTTGGAATTCTGCCTGATCCGGTCATCCTGACTCAAGGGATTGCCCAATTAAGCCTGATGGGCCAGACTAGCCCGAAACGCAAAATACACTTGGGGAACATTCGATGGCCAATCTCGGAAATGAACTTATCCGTGACGCAAACGACCTTAAACGTTTCGAGGCTGAGGTGTCGCTTGAGAAACGCTTACCAGAGCGCAGTATTTTAGATGTATTTATCGCAAGTGCAAACCATCGGCCAGAGGACATTGCAATCACGATGTTGATGACAAGTGCCGAAGATGAGCAGCCACGTCAGGTTGGGTACGCTCAATTGCTTGGGCTAATCAGAAGGGCGGCCAATATGTTCACTGCTCTGGGAGGGCCCGCACCAGGCGTGGCTTACATGCTGCCGTCTTTGGTCGAAACGCATGTAACTTTGTGGGGCGCGGAAACAGCCGGCTTTGCAGTGCCAATCAACTTCCTTTTGCAGCCAGACAGCATCGCCGAGTTGCTTAAAGCATCTGATGCAAGAATTCTGGTCGCTCTTGGCCAGCACCCTCAGCTGGATATCTGGGAAAAAGCTTTGCAATTGCGGGGTGAAATTCCCGACCTGGTACTCGTGCGCGTTTCGCCACCCGGAACAGCTGCGGAAAAGGGGGTCGTTGATTTTGGTTTAACCCTGATGGCCCAACCTGATGATCATCTGACCTTTGACAAAGCACGCAGCGATGATGATGTAGCTGCGTATTTTCACACTGGCGGCACCACAGGGGTACCAAAGCTGGTCGCCCATACGCATCGGAGCCAATTGGTGGCTGCATTTGGTGGAGCTACCATGTGCGGCTTCACGTCCAGCGATGTTCTGACAGCAACCTTTCCACTATTTCATGTCGCAGGAACCATTGTCGCAGGCCTGAGCGTCTTCATGGCAGGGGCAGAAGTGCTGATTATGTCGCCCGCTGGCCTGCGCAATCCCGCTATCATAGAGGACTTCTGGCGATTGACAGCCAAATACAAAGCCACTTTGGTGGCTGGCGTTCCAACAGCACTTGGTGCGGTGTTGCAAACCCCGTTAGGTGAACATGACATCAGCACCGTACGGGCTGGTCTGACTGGTGCAGCGCTACTTCCACCCGCCATCGCACAGCAGTTTACGGAGGTTACTGGCTGCACTCTCTTTGAAATATTGGGTATGACTGAAGCATCAGGATTAATCAGCATTGATCCAGCCTGTGGGGACGGCGCCGCGGGATCTGTCGGCTGGGCCTTACCCTATACGCAGGTCGAAGTATTGCGTCAGGATGCGCAAGGTACTCTGGGAGAGGTCTGCGATGTTGGCGAAATTGGTGTCATTGCAATAAGTGGAGATCATATATCACCGGGGTATCGTGATCCTAAACACGACGACGGTGTGTTCAATTCAGGCCTGCTAAATTCCGGCGATCTGGGATATAAAGATTTTCAGGGTCGGCTTTTCATCGCAGGTCGGTCAAAAGATCTGATTATCCGTAGCGGCCACAATATTGATCCTGCCATGATTGAAAACGCCATGGCCGCCCATCCCGCAGTCGCTGTTGCTGCTGCCGTGGGCATGCCAGACGCGTATGCCGGAGAGCTGCCTATTTGCTTTGTACAGTTGCATCAGGGCTTTGTGGTGAGCGATGCAGAGTTACATTCCCATGCTCAAAAAATAATTGATGAGCGCCCTGCATGGCCAAAGAAAATTCAGGTCATCGACACGATCCCCCTAACCACAGTCGGCAAGATTTACAAACCTGGCTTGCGTTGTGAAGCTGCCAAATTGAAGATATCAGATTTAGTCCACAATGAGATGAACCTGCATCAGGCGGACATCGAGGTCATAGAAGGTGGCGCACGTGGTATGCGTATCACTGTGTCGGTTGATGAAGTAGACCAATTGTCAGTTCCTGATATTAAACAGATGCTTGCTGCCTACTTATTCGAAACCAGGGTAAAGGTTATTAAAGAGAATGTTAGCCTGTCTGTCGTCAGAGTTTCTGGCACCAAACAAAAAACTCCAACTAATGGATCAAAGCTTTCAGACGAATAAAAACTCACATCACATTGCTGGCACAGCCTAAATCTATGCGCATAATAATAGACGCCACTCAGCGAGAGCAGCGGCACCGATCAATTCAGAACACCCGCCCCCACATCTCACCCGAAACGCAGGATGGGCTTTGACAACTGACCTCGAATGCGGGGTTGATGCCTGAGGATTAAGTTCTTTTAAGTTCATGACACGAACAATGAACGCCTCCCCCGCCAAGCGCAA
>ENA-OQVM01002748-OQVM01002748.1-marine-metagenome-genome-assembly--contig:-NODE-2748-length-19983-cov-21.975535_pt1 | contig 19983 bp, 17 predicted proteins | sample MGYA00237776_ERZ505498 | MGnify/ENA primary metagenome ERZ505498 (study PRJEB26159, sample SAMN06265151) | marine metagenome | isolation source: Helgoland LTER site | place: Germany:Helgoland, sampling... | reverse complement strand
ATATTGAAGACGGTGTCAATGCTATTAATGCAAGTGTTTGTGAAACTCTCGAAGATAATGGATTATTGCCTAACGATGATGCGATTGATTTCGCTAAAGGCAATGTTAAGGCACGAGCCCGCATGGTCTCACAGTACGAAATAGCTGGCATACTGGGTGGTTTAGTTTTAGGAACTGATCACTCGGCAGAAAATATCACCGGCTTTTACACTAAATTTGGCGATGGCGCCTGTGACCTAGCACCCCTGTTTGGTCTCAGCAAGCGTCAAGTTCGACTCCTTGCCAAAACTATGGGGGCTCCTGATAGGCTGGTCCATAAAACACCGACCGCAGATTTAGAATGCTTAAGCCCACAGAAAGAGGATGAGCATGTGCTTGGACTATCATACGATGATATTGACGATTTTCTTGAGGGCATTCAGGTCAGTGCTGAAGCAGAGCATAGGTTGCTGTCTATCTATGCCAAAACTCAGCACAAACGACTACCTATTGCGACAGTTTACGATTAGATAAAATATTTGGCCTGGACCACATTCTCGAAATTTTGGCCGTATAGTGTGGTCAAAGGGTCAATCTAATATTTAGGCAGATTCTGTTGAAGAAAGACGAGCATATTTTCCCCCATCACCAGCTTAATATGTTCCTCACTCACACCAAGATCAAGTAGCTCATGAGTGATTGCTATAAGCTCTGAACTATCAAATCCAGGTTTAATCGCCCCGTCAAAATCTGAACCCAAAGCAACATGATCTGCCCCGACAAGACCAATACCATACTCGATCGCTTGAGCAACTGATTTAGGGGTATTATCACAAACCGCCCCTTCCCAAAAGCCAACAGCAATTAGCCCTCCCTTGCGGGCAATTGCCTCCATTAAGCTATCGCTGATGTTACGCGCAGACGAGCAATGGCCGTTAAAGCCTGTATGGCTGACCACTAGAGGTTGACTGCTGATCTCTAGTACATCTTTAACCACTTGCTCGGAGGAGTGTGAAACATCGATAATGATGTCCAGACGAAGCATGTCACTAATCGCCTGACGGCCAAAATCTGTTAGACCTTTGCCAGTGGTCCCGTGCAATGAGCCACCTAATTTGTTATCAAAAAAATGATGAAGACTCATCATCCTAAAGCCTTTGTTATACAATCGTTGCACATTACTTAGATCGCCATCCAACGCATGAGACCCTTCAGTGCCAATTAGTCCTCCAATTATTAGCGGGTTTGATGCTCTCTTTTCTAACCATTGTCCTAGATCCGCTTGCGACTCAATTAACATGAAGTTTTCAGGATCACGTTCTGCCAAATCACGAATTTTTTCGGCCTGAAAGATGGCTCGTTCTGCCAAGCTCGTCCAACTTTTTATCGGCCAGCCCTGGAGTATCGCCAAGGACGTAATATTATCCCTAGCGCTCGTTTCATTGCGCTCATAATTTTGTCCAGAAGGAGATTTTGTCACCGTAGTGAACATCTGCAAGGCCATATTGCCTTGTTGCATTCTCGGAATATCCGCATGACCATAATCATACTGTTTAGCTAGATCACGATTCCAAAGGGCACTATCAGCATGCCAGTCGCCCACTATAAGGCTTCCATGAAGCTTTTTAGCTCTATCGGAGACCTGAAAAGGCTCATGCTCCGAAACAGCATTCATCTGTTTCTCAACAGCGGCTGGTCCAAAAATCGTGGCGACAATCGCCCCAAGCACAACAATCAAGCCTAATGAGGTTGCCATTTTTTTAAGCATTAAATATCCTTTCAGTACTAGTTAGTCTCTTGATGATCCATCATAACTAAAACAAAAAAATTTGTGATCATTAACTTAAATCCATGATGAAAACGAAGTCATTATTAAATAGAAGATTGTTTTTGCTAGTTATAAAAAAGCGGGCCGCCCTTTCCAGAGCGACCCGCTACTAAACATACACCTATCGGACTTAGAATCGGTAGTTAAAATCAATACCGTAGGAGTCTCTGCCTGCTGGATGGATAAATGATCCACCAAACTCAGGTGCTGGAATTACCTCTTCCAGGTATTTTTCATCGGTGATGTTGCGTCCCCAGAGAGTTATTCCCCAGTTCTCAGCGTCGAATGAAACTCGGAGATTCAAGGTGTCGTAAGCATCTCGCGTAGCCTTGCTGAAATTCTGAGCAATTGGCACACCGGGATAGAAGACCTGCCATATCGTAGGAGTTTCTTGGCCCTGTAGGGTATGGAACGCCATCTCACCGACATGCTGCCAATCCATTCGTGCAGTCATTTCAATTCCATTGGCAACCGTCATCTCAAACTGCGTACCAAGGTTATAAGTGCGGTCAGGTGTCTGAGGTGCATCGTTTCCTTCACTAGATGGGCGATGATCATTTCGAATAATTTCACTATTAAGTATACCTACACCGCCAAAGAGAGACATGTTTTCACTCACTACCGCATTGAAGTCCATCTCGAAGCCTTGTATCTCTAGGTCTTCAATAGTTGTAACGACTCTCATCAAACCGAAGGGACCAGCAAAGAATTCAAAGAACTGGTTATCTTCGACATCTGTACTAAACACAGCAGCATTAATACGAAGCCTATTATCCATAAATTCCATTTTACTACCAAGCTCAAAACTCGTGGACACTTCTTTGTCATACTCATCTTTGACCAGTAAATTCCCATCCACTAAAGCCCCAGGGTTTGTACCATCGCCGTTATTGTTGTACCAGAAGTCAATCAAAGCTTCGCTACCAATGGAGTTGAAGCCACCGCTTCTGAAGCCAACACCCCAACTTGCATACACATTCACGTCTTCAGCCGCATTCCAACTCCAGGTAACCTTCGGTTGGAATTGGTTAAACGATGCTGAACGATCTGGTACACCATTTGGGTTAGCCGCGAAGGCCGGATTAATAGGACCTGTCAATGCGTTGACGCTCAAACCTGAAGCGGAAACGTTAGGCACTTGGTTGTGCACGTCTCGCTCTTCACGATCATAACGCGCGGCAAATGCGAGCTCCATATCATCGTTGATGTCAAATTCAACCTGACCAAATACTGCAACTACCGAAGTATCAAACTTATCGTTGAACATCAGATCTGTCGGATTCGGACCCGTAGGATCAACATATGGCTGCCGTAAAAACCCGGCTCCTGTATCTGCGCCATAGGCCACCACGACCTCTCTTTCGATGTCAGCAACATAGGCTCCAGCAATCCAACTTAACTCTGCATCTTCGTCTGACGTAAGGCGAACTTCTAAGCTAGTATCTGACTGATTACGCTCCTGATACTGATATCCGTCACAGGCAGTGGGCGTGTAGGGGCCGTAAATACCGGTGAAATCGGGATCAGCTCCTCCCGCTCCGGGGAAAACGCCAAACGGACTAAAGAATCCCCCGAACAGATCATCACGTCCAGCTCCACCCATAGAAACGGGCAGGTTGTTCAATGTTGCCCTATCCGACTGGCACGCTGGTGTAACCTCATACCCATAAAATGTAGCACTGGTTCCGTCTGAAAGCAGGTATTCTTCTAGGTCGCTGTAACTGAAAATTGCACTGACATCAAAGCCTTCTCGATCCAAATCAGCTTTCAAGGAAAACTCTGTAGTTTCTTGCTCGTTTTCACCTGGAACGTTATTAGAGAAGATAAAGTCGTGCTCATTAACATCAGCGAAGAAAGTTGGTCCAAGACCAAAGCCTTCTGCAAACATCGGAATAGCAAACACCGCATTGAAATTAATGGCTCCGCCACTCACATCACTCATTCCTGCTCGCATGTCTAGAGAAAGGTCCTCATTGACATCCCAGATCAGCCGACCTCTAACAGTCGTGTCGTCCAGAAAATCCACTGAATTTTCTCCGGTATAGGCATTGCTGTAGTGGCCATCAGTCTCTCGGTGGCTCACACTTACCCTACCGAGTATTCCATTATCAAGACCACCACTCAACGTCATGCTCGCATTTTTAGAACCGTTGTTTCCCGCTCCCACTCTGACCTTACCTTCGAACTCCTCGTCCGGCCGATTGGTGGTCACTAATATTGCTCCTGCAACAGCATTACGGCCGTAGAGAGCACCCTGAGGACCCTTAAGCACTTCTATCTGGCTAACATCCATCAACTCTTCGTTGAACCCATTTGGGTTGGTCACTAGGACACCATCAACAACATAAGCAAAAGTCGATTCAGCGTCGCGAGTCGAAACAATACCTCGGATACTCACCTGGGTATCGCCAACGTTTGCAGAATCCACCATGGTGACGTTTGGCATTAGACTAATAAAATCGCCTGGGCGTTGAATACCGGCGCTCTCGATTTGAGCCTCGGTAAAGGCTGTTACTGCTATGGGAACTTCTTGTAAGTTTTCAGCTCGCTTTCGAGCTGAAACTACGACTTCTTCGATGGCAATTTCGGCCACCGAGGTGGTGGCTATCGAGGCTAAAACTGCCATCGCCAAAACTTTTTTTGCATTTAGATTTTTCATTATATTTCCCCTGTGGGCTTGGGCCCTAATCAATTTACTCATGAGATTTTGTTTTAATTGGTCATAAAAAACGTTTTACTGGGAAGCAGCTATCGCTGTAGAAGCACAACACACGTCGAAAAATTTGCTGCTTGAGGCGAATTACTTCTACTCGTCCCTACGTGGCGCCTCCCCCTTCAGATCATAAAGCCTGTTTTTGTAAGTGCGTTTGTAGCCAAACTTTTGACTTCCCTCCTGAAACTGCGCCGGTTAAAGACTGGGCTAAATCAGACGCTTCCAATAAAAGTGGTAAATCAATACCTGTATCAAAACCCATCTGCTCAAGCATCATAACAACATCTTCAGTTGCTACATTGCCAGAAGCTCCGGGGGCAAATGGACATCCACCCAACCCACCGATAGAACTATCAAAATGTCGGATTCCTGACTCCAAAGCAGCATATACATTGGCTAACCCCATTGCCCTAGTGTCATGAAAATGGCAGCCTAACCGCTCGCCGCCATGGCTTTTGATTAACGTAGAGGTTAAATCCCGTACTTGCTGCGGATCAGCAGCACCAATAGTATCAGCAAGAACTACCTGAGATACTTCTGACTGAAGAAATTTACCAACGGCCCTTTGCACAATAGTCGGATCAGTCGGTCCATCAAAAGGACATTCAAAAGCAACTGCAATAGTTGCAATCACCTGTATTCCCTCTTGATTGGCCTGTCGCAAGATATCAAACGTAACATCTTCAGCCTCGCTCATATTCATCCCAGCATTTTTTTGTGCCATTCCATCGCTAGCATATAAAACCATAGTCACGGCCTCAGCACCCGCATCACGGGCAAACTCATAACCTTTCATATTTGGAATTAACGCAACAGTCGGCGTTTGAAAAGAGGATTGAGCTGCTAAAGCATCAAAAATTTGGTCAGTTCCGGCCATCGCAGGAACTGCTTTGGGTGATACGAAGCTACCCACCTCAATTCTCGGCACTTGAGCAGTGGCGATAGCACGCACTAACATCAACCGTTCATCTATCGTGAGTATTTTTGGCTGATTCTGTAGGCCATCTCTTGGCCCAACATCAGTAATGGTGACTCTTTGCGATGTCATTTCGGATTCCCCTTGCTCTTCATTTGCACTGTTTGTCCGGTACCTTGCCTATCAGTTCATCTATTTAAAAAGACAGATAACAGGATGTGTACGAATAAAGCATAGGGCTAGACTAGATTAAACTGCGAGGAAAGGCTACTTTTGCAAAAACTAGTTCCGATGAACGGCGGTTAATAAAACTGAAATATTATCAGGTACAGGTTGGTTTAGGCGGTGTTTTTAGATAAAAACTGGTTATAAAGCTCGATAGATTGATGGTAGACGCTTTCGAAATGCGTTTTGGCCTCCACCGACAGAGACTCCCCGGTGTAATTAGTTTTCCAAAGTTTCTTGTCTCTATCGATTTTTAAATTGAATTTTTCTTCTACAAAGTTCTGAGCTTCGTGATAACGGTCAAACACAAATATCTTGTCCACCATTAACTCTCCATCAATATGTGTAAATTTATATTGGTCAATATAATGATCTACCTGCTTCATGGTGAAATTTTTATCACCAAGAATAAAATGCTCCAGAGAGGGAATATTGGCAGAGACCCGAATTTGGTTGTACAGGCTAACCACTTGTTCAAAGGGATTCCTTAAAACAACAAACTTGTAATAGTTTTCAATATTAAGATGCTCTGCGTAATCTTTGATAAAACTATGAGGGTGGCCACCATTGCCTTTTTCTCGCTTTTCAAAATGGCCATGCACGGTGAATTTACTATAAGCCTGCCTCTCAATATTCCCTTCCGGTTCACCCTCGAGATATTTGCTAGCAATAGCATGCTCAAGGCTAGAGCCGCCAGTTTTAGGAATATGGATAAATAAACATTTATTAGGAAAGAACAAGTTAGACGGATCCTTGATTAATTGACGCAACTCTAAACCACAATTGTTGAGAGTCTGATCCTAGGTTGAATCTTGAGGAATTGGTGGTCACAGTTGGGCTTGAACCAACGACATCCGCCATGTCATGACGGCGCTCTACCAACTGAGCTATGCGACCTTTAATCCCGCGAACGGCATTTTACACGCCAACTTCGTTTTAGTCTATCGAGAGATTGGGCGTATAGAACTTCACCTATACAGAATTGGTACTTATTTAGCCAAATATTCTGACAAATGCTGGTGGAAATTAACAATAGCTTTTTCGAAGTATCCAAACGTTAAATGATCATTAGCTCTTGTCTCTACGGTCTCTTGAATTGCACAAGCAGCCTCTCGATCTTCATCCTGCCCAGTCTCATTTACAAACAGTGCGTCTCGCTGAGCATCCTCGCGTGAAATAGCATGATCCTCAGTTTGTCGATTGATCATTCGGTAAACAACCCACTGTGAACTGCTCGGAGACAATGGTTCGAGAATCGCTAGGCTTGTGTGTTTGGAAAGTACAGCGACACTTGCATTTGGAAAGAGGTGGTAAACCGACGTCACAGCTCCATCAATACGACGCTCAATGGGGGGGATATCTCTTAGTTTTTCGATACGACGAAAAGGAAAGATAACTCGTGAATTAGCACCAAAGGTCTCTACCAAATTCACATTATCCAGCCCGTAGGGATAAAACGTATTCTTATGCAAAGCTTTGATGTGATAGCCTTCCAGAAGAGTTTCAGTGAGAAGCTTCCAATTTGCTTGGTCGCAGAGCTCACTTTGCTCAAACATTTGTTGTTCGGGCGCGAAGTAGTCAAGAGTATTTTCCAACATCCCCGAAGTAATCTCACCTTCTTGCATTACATAGACGATGCCACCCTTCTCAACAGCACTCACTTCCACGAGGCCATTATCATCAAGATCTAAATCGGGAAAAGCCTCCTGACCTCGAATCCCTTTGAGCTTACCCTCTAAGTCATAGGTCCAAGCGTGATAGGGGCAAACAAAAGCCCGTGAACAACCGCTCCCACTAGCAACCTGCATCCCACGATGACGACAAGCATTGATAAAGGCTCTTACTTTTCTATCTCGGCCACGAGCCACCACTAAAGGCGTCCCCGCAGCTTTGCGAGCCACATAACTACCTACCTCTTCAAGGGCAGCCGAAGGACAAAAAGGCACTGGCATTTTCTTCAATAGAGCTATCTCAGCATCGAACCGCTCTTGAGAATAATAATGCTCCACGGGTTCATGCCAAACAGTGTCACCAAGATCTGTAGTGCCATTATCTATATGATTGATTATTTTCTCTATGGCCTGCTGATCGTCCAAGAGACCCTTACCTAGAAAAGGATCAGAATGAGGTTTAGGCGTAGCCATGGTTTCCCTCAAGTTTATTTTTTAGACCAACGATCTAACTGTATTTTGAGCCACTTTTCAACCTCAGCGCGAGAAGTGCTTTTCAAAAAACCAATTTTTCTTGGTCTACGCTAACAAAAGACTCAATTGACATAGATATTTATGAAAAACTTATTTAGAAAACTAGTGGACGTATTGCAAAATTTCAACACAATTTCGGACAACGCAGAATGCGCAATGAATCTGAATTCGGGAAACAGGAAAGTCGAATACTCAATATTCTACAATCGCTTTGACTGCTCATCATCCTTGATGTTACTTTCCTGAGTACAATTCATATCGTTGCCGATAATAATTCTGTTAACAGACGGTTAAATCCTTCACCACTACCGCAGATTTAGCTCATCATCCTTGATGAAATCTTATGAATTGCAACATTCCCGAAAGTGAGACAATATTAAGGTATGACTGCCTGAAAGAAAATACGGTAAACGGATTAATACTTTAGTACTAGTCTAACCTAAGCGAGGTGCACAGTACCTAAGGTTCGGTATGAAGACTTTAAAAACCTTCAGCGATGTCTAATTTAACTGAATTTATAGCCAATCTGACATAAACTGAGCGACCAACGTAAATGGTAATTACAAAAAGAAGATATCCTATGAATAGAACCTTTTTAACGAACGCTTCTATCGCTGCATTGTTAATGGTTGCAGGTTGTGCTGAGCAAAATAGCTCTAAAGTTGAAATAACACTACCCAACAAAAATCCATTTCCTTCAACTTATAGTATCCCTAAAAATACTCCTTTTGCCATTCTTAATGCCAACGTCCTTACCGGTGATGGTCTTGAGCTAACCAATACTGACATTGTAATCAGTCAGGGTAAGATTAGTGCAATGGGTAATGACCTAGAGATTAAAGCGGAAACACACAGCATAGATGTTAAGGAAAAATGGATTACACCTGGGCTAATAGACGTGCACTCTCATATGGGTGTGTACCCTGCGCCGAGCACATCCAACCACTCAGATGGTAATGAAATGACATCACCAGTCACTGCAGAAGTCTGGGCGGAGCACTCTGTTTGGCCTGAAGACCCTCAGTTTGAAAAGGCTCTAGCAGGTGGAGTGACGACTGTGCAAATTCTGCCTGGCTCAGGAAATCTGATTGGTGGTCGCGGTGTTACCTTAAAAAATATTCCTTCCATCACAGTTCAAGGTATGAAATTTCCGGGAGCACCCTATAGCTTAAAAATGGCCTGCGGTGAAAACCCTAAACGAGTCTATGGTAGTCGCAACACTTTACCCTCTACGCGAATGGGAAATATGGCCGGCTATAGAAAAGCGTGGATCCAAGCAACTGAGTACAAAAAATCATGGGATGAGTATATATCTGACTCTGCTGAACGATCTTTATCAAACACCCCAACCCGTAATTTACGTCTTGAGACCCTAGCTGGGGTACTCGAAGGCGACATTCGTATTCATAATCATTGCTACAAAGTAGATGAAATGGCTCAAATGATCGATATGTCTAAGGAATTTGGCTACGAAATCGCAGCATTTCATCATGCAGTAGAAGGATACAAAGCAGCATCAATGCTAGCAAAAGAAGGTATTTGCGGTGTCATGTGGGCTGATTGGTGGGGCTTTAAACAGGAGGCCTATGATATGGTCCGAGAGAACATTGCCCTAGTCGACTATGCAAAGGCCTGTGCAGTTATTCACTCGGATGACCCTATTCAAATTCAACGCCTAAACCAAGAAATTGCCAAAGCTATGAGTGCAGGAAACCGAATGGGTCTTGACATCAGTCCTGCAAAAGCAATTCGATGGGGAACCTATAATGCAGCAAAGTCCCTTGGGCTTGAAGATCAAATTGGTTCTCTGGCGGTAGGCAAAAATGCCGACATTGTGCTTTGGACTGAACATCCGTTAAGCGTTTATAGCCATGCTAACAAAGTTTGGATTGATGGAGATTTGCGTTTTGATCGTGAAAACAAATCAATACAACCAACCAGTGACTTTAATTTGGGCATTATTAAAGCAGGAGCGGTACGACCATGAAAAAAATTCTATTTATTTTCACTCTAGCTTTTATTACCACCTCTGTTAACGCAAATTCATTGCTCATTAAAAATGTAGACGTTTATAAGAGTAATGGCATGGAGCCCAATACCAATGTCCTCATCAAAAATGGTGAAATTGTCGCTATCGGCAAACGTATTTATGAAACCGCAGATCGAGATATTGATGGAACAGGTAAATCTTTAACGCCTGGCTTATTCAATTCCCATACCCATATTGGAGCCGTTGAGGTAAGCGCTATAGGTCCTACGGTAGATTATTACTCTGATAATGATTCCGTCACTGCTGCGTTAAAAATCGCTGAGGCATTTAACCCTAACTCTACCTTGATCCCTCACAACCGAACTCATGGTTTATCTCACGCCCTGATGATTCCCGAATCAAGTACTCATCTTTTTTCTGGACAGGTCGCGCTGGTGCAACTTGGCTTAAATCCTCGCGTAATCCACGATAGTTTAGCTATGGCTGCAGACTTTACCGAACACGGTTTTGATTTATCTGGGAATTCCCGTGCGGCTGCGTTGGTCGAGCTTCGTCAGGCATTAGATGATGCAAAGGACTTTTCTCGCAACAAAAAAGCGGCGCTGGCTGGAGACCACAGAAACTACGAACTCTCCTATGCAGACTTGGCCTCATTAGAGCCAGTAGTCAATGGAAGAAAACCTCTGCTCGTTCATACCAACCGTGCAAGTGATATTAGAAATATTCTTAAATTGGCTAAAGAATTTCAGCTAAACCTCATTCTCTCTAGTGTCATGGAGGGATGGATGGTCGCCGACGAAATCGCAGCAGCCGGCGTTCCAGTGATTATTGATCCGATCAACAATCTACCAAGTTCCTATGAAACCCTTGGAGCTCGGCTTGATAATGCGAAGCTATTATCAGATGCGGGGGTTAAACTATTGTTTACCAACACAAGTCGCAGCACCTCTCACAATGCCTATCTGGTCAGACAAGCTGCAGGTAATGCAGTAGCCAATGGCCTAGACAAGATAGTTGCCATTGCCGCAATGACTTCTAACCCAGCACAGCTATTTGATGCGCCAGTTAGTGGAGATATTGCTGTGGGAGAGATTGCCGACCTAGTACTCTGGGGTGGCGATCCTCTGGAACTCACAAGTGAAGCCGAACTCGTTATGATTAATGGTGAGATAGTTCCAATGGAAAGCCGCTCTCTGCAGTTGCGCGATCGCTACTTTAAACGCCTACAACCTTAATTTAGCAACGATAAACGCAAAACGTCCAGCTATTTACTGGGCGTTTTAGCTTTCGAAAACACAATTAGGAAGCCAAGCTTTTCTCTCTAAGTTTGCCCAGCATGTCTCGAGTTTGGGCCGCTTCTTCAAACTCAAGATTGCGCGCATGCTGATACATTTTATCTTCTAAACGTTTAATTTCTTTGGCGATATTTTTAATTGGTTCAGCGCCAATGACATCATAAGCTGCGTCAGCCTCGGCCGCTTGTCTATCCCGCCGGTTCTGCCCAGTAGCTGCATAGGCCCCTTCCATAATATCTTTGACATCTTTGACAATACTTTTGGGCGTAATACCATTCTGCTTGTTAAACTCAACTTGCATGGCTCGGCGACGCTCGGTTTCATCCATAGCCCGCTGCATCGAACCGGTGATTTTATCTGCATACAAAATGGCTTTGCCGTTTAAATTACGAGCTGCACGGCCGATAGTCTGAATTAATGACTGCTCAGAACGCAAGAAACCTTCTTTGTCCGCATCAAAAATCGCTACTAGGGAAACCTCAGGCATATCAAGACCTTCTCTCAATAGGTTAATGCCCACAAGCACATCAAACTCACCCAATCGAAGGTCACGAATAATCTCCACTCGCTCCACAGTATCAACATCCGAATGCAGGTAACGCACTCTAACGCTGTGCTCGTCCAAGTATTCAGTAAGATCTTCAGCCATTCGTTTAGTGAGCACTGTAATGAGTATACGTTCATTCTGAGCAGCTCTAGCTCGGATTTCAGACAGAGCATTATCAACCTGGGAGAGGGCTGGACGCACCTCTATAATAGGATCCAATAAGCCGGTAGGACGGACAACCTGCTGAACAATCTGCCCAGCATTAGCCTCTTCATAGCGGCTGGGTGTCGCGGATACAAAAATCATTTGGGGTGCTAATCCCTCCCATTCATCAAATCGCAGTGGCCTGTTATCCAGAGCTGACGGCAAGCGAAAGCCATACTCCACCAACGTTTCTTTTCGAGAGCGATCTCCCTTGTACATAGCCCCTAACTGAGGAACCGTGACATGGGACTCGTCGATAACCAATAAGGCGTTATCTGGCAAGAAATCAAATAGTGTCGGTGGCGGCTCACCCGGAGCTCGACCAGATAGATACCTAGAATAGTTCTCAATACCATTACAGTAACCTAATTCGCGCATCATCTCAGTGTCATAGCGTACTCGCTCTCCCAACCTCTGAGCTTCAACCAATTTATCCACCGAACGCAGTTGTTCCAATCGCTCTTTTAATTCTTCTTGAATCAAATCGGCCGCTTCAATGACAGTCTCCCGAGGTGTCACGTAGTGTGTTTTAGGATAAATAGTGAACCTTGGAACTTTTCGTAATACTTCGCCCGTCAGGGGATCAAAAAGAGTTAAGGCCTCTACCTCATCATCAAATAGTTCAATACGGATAGCTTCATAATCAGAATCTGCCGGATAGACGTCAATGACATCACCGCGCACGCGATAAGAAGAACGATCAAACACTGCATCATTGCGCTTGTACTGCAATTCAGCCAAACGCCGCAAGATATCACGCTGACCAATCTGCTCGCCCCGTGACAGATGTAAAACCATCTTCAAGTAGGAATCTGGCGACCCCAAACCATAAATCGAAGAAACAGTAGCTACCACGATGACATCTTTGCGTTCAATTAAAGACTTAGTTGCAGAAAGCCGCATTTGCTCAATATGGGCATTAACCGAAGAATCTTTTTCGATAAAAGTATCTGATGAGGGCACATAGGCCTCAGGTTGGAAATAATCAAAGTAGGAAACAAAGTATTCAACAGCATTCTTCGGGAAAAAGCTTTTAAACTCACCATAAAGCTGAGCCGCCAATGTTTTGTTATGCACTAGAACAATGGTCGGACGTTGAACTTCCTCGATGACATTGGCAATTGTAAAAGTCTTACCTGATCCAGTTACACCCAGCAAAGTCTGGCCGGCAAGGCCGTTTTCTAAGCCCTCCACAAGACCTTTGATTGCTGTCGGTTGGTCGCCGGCTGGCGAGTAGTCACTGACCACAGAGAAGGGCCTTATGTGACTAATTTTAGCTTTACTCAACAAGGTGCTTTGCCCAGCTCTTTGGATGTACCGGTTGCTGCGCAAATCGCGTCAAAGTATTCAATGTTTTTATTTTTAAGATTATCAATCAATGCGCTAAAACCCTGCTCTTCAAGTATCTCTCGATATTTCCGTTTTTTAATTGCCACATAGGTGATGCCTTTAACGCGAATGTCCACAGCTCGCCACGTATCAGTTGAAATACGCTTAATAAGGATATCCAGATTAATGTCTGGAAGGACAGGCGACTCCATTAACACTTGAACCCAACCCATGCCTTGTTCCTCATTAACAATGACATCATCCACTTTGAATTCTTGATCACCGTAACTCTCAAGCCCCTCAAAAGCGTAACGGATAAGTGTTTGATCAACATTCTCAACCAAAGTAAGGCGTTGCTCCTTGGTTAAATTGCTGTAGTGGGCTTTACCTATTAAGGCTCGGGTAGTTGAAGAACTATCCCAGAGTTCAATGACAGTTGATGATAAAAACTCATGATAAGCCACTGGATTATTTATATACATTTGTTGGTGGTTTGAAAGCTGTTCAGTTACCGACTCAAATAAGTGCTCAAATTGTTCCCATACCCCAGATTTTCCATCAACTGCCAGGTTGATAGGTTTTGTATCAGCATTTGATACTAATTTTTCCACTACCTCCTCGGACAAACTAGTCATAGGCACCATTAAGAAAAGCCCTAAAACAACCATGACACTGCCTTGACTTAGATTCCAAATCATTATTCTTTGAGTTCCCTTTTATTCACAAGTTGTTTATTAGCTTAGTCGAAAGTCCTGCGCTACCAATACATACCTATGTGCCAAGTAAATAACTTCTACATTAAACCAATCAGAAAACTGGTTATTCTAGTCTTTTTAGCATGAACTGTATGCATAATCCCCTATAAAAAAGAGCCTTTCAATATCATCGAAGGAAGTTGTTGACTCCTTTATGCGGGGTGCTAAAATGCGCGGCTTCAACAAGTTTTACCATTCCGCCTTAGCTCAGTTGGTAGAGCAAATGACTGTTAATCATTGGGTCGCTGGTTCGAGCCCAGCAGGCGGAGCCAAATAAAATACTGATAAATAAGGATATTTGTCAGACTTAAGCTCCGAGATACAAACCGCGGGTTACCAAATAGGTACCGCCTAATGTGTTTCGGAGTTTTTTTATGTCTAGTATTCAGAAAATACAACGTCAATCAGGTATGCGTTACAAAGCTGTTCTTAAGCGTGGCGATCACGTCCTCAAAACCAAAACCTTTACAAAACAACAATTGGCCCGAACTTGGTTAAGAAAAATGGAGGCCGATCAGGAAACCATCACTGCACTAGGTCTCTCTGGTGCTCGAACAACCCTAAGTGATCTCATTGATGTCTACCTTGGCCAATACAGCGGTCGAGATAAATCATTAAAAGGGAAAATAGAATATTGGCGGCAATGTCTTGGTTCAAAGTATCTACCTGACATTTCAACAGAATCTATCCGCCAACAACTAAAGTTATACGGAAGTGGCAAAGCATTACGCCCCAATGGCAGTCGAAGTAATACAAAAATTAAAATGGTGCAAACCAACCATGCTCGAAAGCCTGCGACGGTTAATCGTATGAAAGCCGCCCTCTCTTCTTTGTTCAAATTGGCTATCCAAGATGGGCTTGTTCTATCTAATCCCGTTACTGGTATCAGCAACCTCCCTGAAAATAATATGCGTACTCGCTATTTATCAACCAAGGAATTAGAAGAACTACTTTTAGTTGCTAAATCCTCAGAGTGGGATCGTCTCCATCTATTAGTATTGATGGGCGTCTGCACTGGTGCAAGGAAGGGGAATTTATTGTCCCTCAAATGGCAAGATATCAATTTTGATCGACGAGAGGCCTGCATAACTCGCTCGAAAAATGGAGATCCTATCATCCTGCCTCTGCCTATCTCATTGGTGGATGAGTTGAAAAAATTTAGAGGGATTGGCTTACTCTTCCCAAGCAAACTAAAACCATGGCAACCTATGGACTTCAAAAAACATTGGGAGACTGCATTAAAAAAATCCAAACTGTTCTACCCAAAAGATCATCCAAAACGTTTCCGATTTCATGACTTACGCCACACCACAGGTAGTCACTTAGTGATGAATGGGGCTACACTCTATGAAACGGGCGAAGTATTGGGTCATCGCTCTGTTCAAACTACCAAACGCTATGCTCATCTCAGCATCGAGCATAAACGAAACCTGACAGACCGAGTTTTTGGAGGTATCGATCATGGATAAATCTTGGGAAGATATCGTTTTAAATTGGGATGGAGATGAAATTCCTCTCTCAAAGGTTGTCGCTCTTTGGTTAGAAGAGGATACAAGTGTTACATATCGTAATCTCAAGAATATCGAGTCTCATCTAATTGCTCATAATTTTAATATTCCTCAAGAAATAGCAGAGCGTCTTGAAAATAGCCCTCATAAAAAGCGAGGCAAAGGTGAAAAGAAAGATAATTGGAAAAAAGATATCCGAGACTTGGGAATCTATTTAGAAAAACAGTCAACTTCAATCCCTCATGGCAAATCTGAGCAATTCATTGCAGAGAAGGCAGATGAATTAGGCCTCGAGGATGAGAAGTACTTGGCTGAACGTATAAGAGCGATTGGGAAATTTTTCGAACAAGATTTAAGCCGCAATACCATTTATCTTGACTACAACCTGTATCTCAGAGAAGCATTGGAAAAGAGGCACATTGGACGCGAAGCAGAGCGATATGCTTTAAGATTAGTTGCCCAAAAATATAATACAAGCCAAGCTAAAATTAGAAAACTTCTTAAATAGCATTTAACTCGGTGTTTTGGCCACCGCCTAACTCATAGACTTACTCCTGAATTGAAAAACATACAGGAACACGCATATGAGCACCTTTCTTAACGACTACATTCCTGCCAATAAACTTGGCGAATACTCAAGTGGGCTTTTTAGCTCTGAATCCACAAAGTGGCTTATTCGTAATCGCCATCGCAACGGCCTCCACCCCCACTGCAAGAAAGTTAATGGCCGTTTATTTATTAATACAAAAGGCTTTCAGACATGGTTTGAAGAGCACATGGCTTAACGGCTATCTGCTACTGAAACAACGCAGGATGTGTTGGCCAATATCTCGGAGCAGTAGCAGGTCGCCCTTTTATTTAAAGGACATTTTAAATGAGTAAATTTAATCCCATTGAGCAATTTCAGAACAATCTTTCATCAAGAGCATTTGCCATTAAGGCTAAATGTGCAGAGTGTATGGGTTGCTCTCCAGATTACCTAGAAAAGGGCTTTAAGGAGTCTATTTCATCCTGTTCGTCCTACTCCTGCCCGTTGCATGGATTGCGGCCTTATCAACGGGAAAAATCTCTGGAAGGCCAAAAAACGCCTGTTCAGAACCTATAACGCGGTCGGTATAAGATTTTGTTAATTACTAATCTAAGATATGTGTCTTATTCGGCGGGACTATACGAAAACGGCAAGTACCCTGGTATAACTATGCAATTTGTCTGTGATGATACGGGTATGGGCAATCATGTTTTCTTCAACGCGGATTTAGTTAGACAAAGAAGCACGAGGAACCATGAAAAAGGCTCACCTTTACCGAAAGGACATTTCACTCCAAAACCAAATAGTGGCTTCATGCAAATGTGGCGATCTACCTTGCTTCCTTTACCTAGGAGTTTGACATCTTTTCATGACTGTATGGGTAAGCTGAAGTCCATCGTATTTATGGCTGAGATTTCAAAAGGCACTAGATTAGATGCCGGAACGCTTAGACCGATGAGTTTGCCTGATAACTCCCTGATAACTCCCCGACAACTTCCTGATAAAAACCTGATAACTATCCCTGATAGGAATGTTAATCAAAGCCATGCGGAGCCTGCACAAGAGCGCATTTCTGCTACGGGTCAAAATAACTGCGTTATAAGTAAACAAGTAAGTGAGTATACAAGTAGTACGAATAGGCTTATAGGTGAGACTAAGACAGTACAGAACCAAACTAATGCAGAATGGCTAGATGAATATCAAAGACAGTGGGCATTAGAGTGTGACGACCTGTTTTAGACATTAACGCCTAAGCTTTAATCCCATCCAGTCAAATCAGTACTAGATAGCATTATCTGTTATCAAGTATGTCCTTCATCGCGTTAGAAGCGGTTTTAGTAAAGATACCTGGTGCAATGGCATGAAAGATTACTACTGGTACCAATAGCTGCAACTTAATGGCCACGCCTAGGGAATGACGCATGTGTTGAAGGGCTGTTTCATCGGCTTCTTTAAGATGCTCTCTACACCGCTTACTAAACATCAGTCGTATCCCCTATCGAATGCATTACTCAATATTAAAGGTATTTACTTATCTTCTCGCGATTTATTGTGCTGCTTTTTGTTTATCTAAGAATGCTTTAATTAGGATAAGGCTTAAGCCACCCATGGGGGCTGAATTGGCATCAAGAGGGTCAGTGCCCTCAGCAGCTTCCTCAGCATCAGAGTATCCATCATTATCTGAGTCTGGCGCTGTTGTAACTTCAAGTGTCGATACGCTAACCGCACCGAACGCTCCTTGACCGAAAGAGTTATAGGGAATTACTGCAAAATGATAAATCTGTGATGGAGTGAGTGAAGTTATTTCGGTTTCAGTGGAATAGACATATCCTAAAAATGTGTTGGCGCTACATGGAGCATCTGCACACTGAAAAACGCGATACTGGTTTGCACGCTCACTGACATCCCATTCTAACGCAACGCTTGAGGCGCTAGCTGATGCAACTAAGTTAGTTAAGCTAGCTGGCAAAATCGCTGAAAATGTTGCACGGCTGTCACCCGACGCGGTAAACGAGCATGAAGCATCAATTTCAGCAAGACTAATGCCCCCTGCTACAGATTGATTCGTAGTCAGATAACCTATTTGATCGTCCCCTGAAAAAATTCTAGGTGGATTGGTAGCATTGGGGTTGTTATGGCTGTAAGCACTGGAGCTATTTCCATAGGGACCCATAGGGTTACGGATACTACTAGAAAGGGTTGTTGAACCGCTGCCATCCGGATCATCCAGATTCATCACAGAGAATCTTGAATATTGCCAACCGAAAAACCCAAGGTAGACAGGTGTGTTCTCATCACTAAAAATAGTTGCCGCATCCAAATCATAGCAAGTGAGCGCTGAGGCAGTTGATGAAATAGTAAATGCAAGGCTCAAAATAACCTGAACCAGTATCAATTTGACCTTAGCAACAATTTTCCTAGGTTCTTTGGTGGCAAAATGCCTATCTTGAAAACCTGGTTCACGCCGCGCAGAATTTTTCGGCTGCAGTAGCACTATAAAGCCCAGAGTCTTTGACCAATCAGCTAGGAACTTAAACATAGTTTCTCCATGAGTTCTTAAGTAATTACTGTAGAATCGCTAGATAGCTCGACAAGCAATAGCCGTTGTGTAGCTTAGAGTCGTCAACACCGATGTTTACCTCTTTATCTAACAGAAAGGCAAGCTGAGCCATCTCCATCATACCCTTAGCATCAGACTTAGCAGCAAAGGTGCCTGAACAGCTAAAGCTCACCCATCCATCAGCACAGCTTGAGAGTACTGTTGTGGGGCTTACATAAAGCTCAACCATGCAGTTACCAAAGTCACCATCACTGGCTACAAGGAGGTTCTTGATCTTCGATACCATGTACTTCTCAGCGCCTATGGCAGGTGTTGTTAACATCAAACCCATAAGGACTAGGCTTACTAATTTTTTCATATTATATCTCCAGTTTATTGTGCTGCTTTTTGTTTATCTAAGAATGCTTTAATTAGGATTAGGCTTAGGCCACCCATAGGGGCTGAATTGGCATCTAATGGGTCAGTGCCTTCAATAATTTCCTCGTAGTCCGAGAAACCATCACTGTCTGAGTCTTGGAGCAATGGATTAGTGCCATAATTAGCTTCCTGCGTGTCAGTAAGCCCATCGCCATCATCATCTGTGTCAGCGTTATCACTAATGCCATCCGAATCTGTATCCAAATTTATTTGTCCTGATAGGGACACCGGGGTATTTGTCCCAACACCATTGTGAGAAATTAAGAAGGTAGTAGAGAATGAACCGGTAACAGTAGAAGTAGTATTTAAGGTAACAGGTGAGCAAATAGACTTTCCACTTAATATTGTTCGATTGTCACCATTCCATGAAAAACCAGTTGGCATTGTTGAATCATATACATCAATTGGAAATGCTCCTTGGTTTTTAAGACAAAGTTCCAAGGATTTACTTGTGCCTTTTGTCAATTGCCCAAAATCTAAGGAGCTAGTACTTAGACCCAGAGATGGCTTTGCTATCGATTTAGGAAGGGGTGATGAATATGCCTTAAATGCAATATATGGATTTACCAGCTTCAGTTGATTAGTAACGTTTCGTAACTTGTACCCTTCCAGCAATGCTGTATAGATAGCCTGTTGATTATCAGAACTTGCACTATATATTATGCTCGTATCATCTGAGGAAAATGAGGGATACCCCCATGTTCCTGACTGTGCAGTTGTCCCATCTGGATCAACAATTCCAGTAAGAGTACCTGTCTGCCTATCATAAATAGCAACAGCAGCATTATTGTCGGCGTTCTCCACAGTTTCAATGATATCCATAGCTATATAACGGTCAGTGAGATTACTGAACGCCGGAAAGCCTACGTCAAATCGTGCTGGCTGTGATGGAAAAGGAAACCCAACCTGCCCTGAGTTAACGTCGAGTATTCCAATCGACCAATAGCCTTCTGTAAGAGAGGTACAATCAGCTGCTCCTATTTG
>ENA-OQVM01002738-OQVM01002738.1-marine-metagenome-genome-assembly--contig:-NODE-2738-length-20031-cov-14.593114_pt1 | contig 20031 bp, 20 predicted proteins | sample MGYA00237776_ERZ505498 | MGnify/ENA primary metagenome ERZ505498 (study PRJEB26159, sample SAMN06265151) | marine metagenome | isolation source: Helgoland LTER site | place: Germany:Helgoland, sampling... | reverse complement strand
ATTAATACTTTTCATTCATTAAAAAAATATGATCTTGTTCACTCTATGGAAGTTTTATATTATTTAGAAAATCCTACTGATGTTATAAATAATATTGCAAAATCATGGTTGAATGATGGCGGAAGATTTATAGCTGGCATAGATCTTTATTATGAGAATATAGACTCACATTCTTGGCAAGAAAAAGTTGGCACGCCAATGCTCATGCTAAAAGAATCTGAATGGATAGATATTTTTAAAATGTCTGGATTGCAAAATATAACTTCATGGAGAGCAAATCAAAATAAAGATTGGCCAGGTACACTTGTATTAACCGGAACAAAATAACTATGCATTACTTTAGGCCTTTATACCCATATATTTTTGTATTACTAATACTTTTATCTACTTCTGCATTCCATACCATTGGTCTTATAAATGCATTTGGACAAGCTATTCTTTTTACCTTTGTGGTTTGTATACCTATCTGGAAAACAGGACGAATGAGCTATGTTGATATTGGTTGGCCCTGGGGGCTGGTATTACTTGGATTAATAAGCTTTGTTTTTAGCGATGGATACTGGTTAAGATCTTTAGTTGTTAGCGGGGTGGTTATAGTGATTGGCCTGCGTATGGGTCTTGGTGCCCTAAAAATGTGGCAACTAGGCCTGCTAGATAGAGAATTTCCAAGATACCAATATCAACGTGTTCTATGGAAGGAAGAGGGCAAACAAAATACTGCATTGGCTTTACAGATTGATGCTATATCCCAAGGTTTGGCAAATGCATCTTTTCTCGCACTCCCAGTTTTTTTAACAGCCTCAAATGGTTCTCAAAACTTTTCCTTAATCGAATTAGTTGGCTTAGTAATTTTTATTCTAGCCTTTACTATGGAGTCTGTTGCTGATTATCAAAAACTAGCCTTTCTAACAAAGATGAAAAAAGAAGGTAAGCAAAAACAAGTTTGCAATGTTGGGTTGTGGAAATTTTGCAGGCATCCTAATTATTTTGCAGAGTGGATGGTATGGAATGGTGTCTTAATTGCAGCAATTCCTTCATTGCTTGCTATTGATCCTTTAAGTATAAATCTATTGGGCAATAACTTTAACGACGGCCTTTGGCTTACACTTGCATGCTTAGTTTATGCATCATGGGCTATGTATAAAACTTTGGTTTATACCACTGGCGCAGTTCCATCTGAATACTACTCTGCTCAAAAAAGACCAGGTTACAAAGAATACCAACAACAAACAAATAGATTTTTTCCTGGACCTAGAAAATTAAATTAGCCTAATTAAATACTTATTTATTATGGCAAAAATATAAACTTAGCCAAAAAAATAACAGCCAAGAACCATGCGCCTGATGAAATATTTCTTATCTCACCCGAAGATATTTTCATGACAACATACGCAATAAAACCAAGGGCTATACCATTGGCAATAGAGAAGGTTAAAGGGATCATTATTATCATAATAAGAGCAGGTAGAAGTTCGCTTAAATCTGACCAATCTAGTTTTTCCATTCCACTAAGCATCAATATGGCAACATAAATTAAAGCTCCAGACGTTGCGTATGCTGGAACAATTGCTGCAAGCGGAGAAAAGAAAATAGCAATTAAAAATAAAAATCCAACTACAACAGCAGTTAACCCAGTTCTTCCACCAGCCTCAACTCCTGCAGAACTTTCAACATAACTAGTAACAGGCGCACACCCAAAAAATGAACCAAAGACACTTGAGCTACTATCAGCTTTTAAGGCTTTATCTAGGTTTAATATCTCTCCAGATTCGTTAATTAATTTAGCTCTTGATGCCACTCCCAAAAGAGTCCCTGCAGTATCAAATAAGTTTACAAAAAGAAAAGAGATTATGACGCTGATCATTGCAAGGTCGAAAGCCCCCAAAATATCTAACTTAATAAAAATCGGTGCGATACTTGGAGGATAGGCAATAACGCCCTGAAATTGAACTAAATTAAAAAAAACGCCCAATAATGTGACGCTAAGCACACCAATTATAATAGCCCCGGAAACCTGTCTATTTGCTAAAACTGAAATAAGTAAAAAACCTACTGCTGAAAGCAAGGTTTCTATATTCATAAAATTACCTAAACTTACAAAAGTAGCATCATTAGCAACTATTATTCCGCCGCTCTTTAAGCCAATAAAGCCGATAAAAAGACCAACACCAGAACCCATAGCTATCCTTAAGTTCATGGGAATACTATCTAACATCCATCTTCTTAATGGGGTAACACTCATTATTACAAACAAGATACCTGCCAAAAATACCGCACCTAATGCCACCTCCCATGTATATCCCATCTCGCCAACAACTGTATAAGTAAAAAAAGCATTTAAGCCCATTCCTGGAGCAAGACCAACTGGCCAATTAGAGTAAATTCCCATTGCAAAACATGCTAAAGCTGCCGCAAGACAGGTTCCAACAAAGCTAGCTCCATAATCCATACCACTCGAAGCCATCATCTGAGGATTAACAAAAATAATGTATGCCATTGTGATAAAAGTTGTAAAACCTGCCAGTAATTCTCTTTGAAAAGTAGTATTATTAGATTTTAGTTTGAATGTTTTTTCTAATATAGAATTCATAGATATTTTAAGTATTGATTTAGCACACAAACTATAAACTTATTAACAATAAAAAAACAATTTAATTTTTTATTTGGCATAGCGATTGCATGTCAATAAATAATATTAACTTACATTTGCATATTAGCTATTATGCAGGGGAAACATAATGAAACCGTCTCGTTTTATAAACAAGTATTTTTTAATTACATTTGCTATTTTTTCAGGCCAGCAAGCTTTTGCTCAAGAGAATTATATCGAAGATGTTATTGTCACTGCTGAAAAGAGAAGTGAAAGTATTCAAGATATATCACAATCTGTTTCGGCATTAACAGATTCTGATCTGGATTCAAAAAATATTACTTCATTTGTTGATTTAAGTGGCATCGTTCCAGGTGTTACGGTTGCTAAAAATGAGGGATATAAAACTGTTATTTCTATTAGAGGTGTTGGTAACGAAACCAATCAGAATGCAATAGCAGCACCTTCTGTGGCATTTCATATGGATGGAATTTTTATAGCATCTCCGTTTTCTTTGCAGACTGATTTTGTTGATATTGATCGTATTGAGGTTTTAAGAGGCCCACAAGGAACCCTATTTGGACAAAATTCAACTGGTGGAGCTATAAACATAATTAGTAAAAAACCTACAACTGATGAGTATGGTGGAAAAGCCGACTTTACTCTTGGAACATATGGCCTAACTAAATTTAGAACATCAAATAATATTCCTTTAAATGAAAAGCTTGCTACAAGATTTTCAGCAACCATTACTGAAAGAGATGGGTTTACTAAGAATTTAGTTACAGGACAGGATCTTGATGATGCAAGTAATTTAAGTCTTAGAAGTGATTGGTTATTAGAAATTGATGATCTTTCATCTTTGAGAGTTTTTGGTCAATATTTTAAAGTTGATAGAAACGGTTCTGCAATGAAAGGTGTGGATGACGCTTCTTCTGATCCAAGAGAGCTATATCAAGATTCATTATCAAAGCATGATCTAACATCTTTAGTGATTGGAGCTATCTATGAAAGAGATCTTGGGTTTGCAAATTTAAAAGCAATGGCAAGTACACAAGAGGATGACATTTCAGTAGATAGAGATAATGATAGGCATAACTTTGGTGATGCGGTCAAAGTAATACCTGGCCTAGGATCGAATGCCACCTATCAAAGAGCTGAATATAATTCAGAATCTTCTATAGTCGAAACCAAAACCTTTGAAATCAACCTAGTTTCTAACGAACCTTTATTTGGTGGACTTGATTGGACTGTTGGTGCTTTTTATATGGAGCATGATATAGAGAATCATATTAGAGGTTATAGAGATAATAATAATGATGGAAATATTCTTTATGAGTGTTCAAACCCTAATGCAATATCAGGATCATGTTATGACCATGATTATGGCATACCAGGAAGATTTGCTGTATTTGATGCTGAGTGGGATTTTGTAACTGATGCGTTCCCAAGCAGAGAATCTTATTCTTTATATGCACAAACAACTTATAGTTTTACTGAGGACTTTAGACTAGTTTCAGGACTTCGTTACTCTGAAGATACTTTTAGTACAAACGTAGCTAACTTTTATAATGTAGATGTGTTCGAGGCAGATGGGAGTGTAGATAAGGTCACTGGAAAGGTTGTCGGTGAGTTTGATATATCTGATGGAACTATGGCTTACCTATCATTTTCTCAAGGCTTCAAACCTGGTGGAAGTAATTTAACATATGGTTATACCGAAGCAGAAGATATTGTTGCAGGTAGACCGGTTGCTCCAGCTATGGTTTTCCAAACCTATGAAAGTGAAAATATTGAAGCGATTGAAGTCGGCTTAAAAACTGATCTTGCAGATGGAAGGGCTAGAGCAAACATAGCTTTATTTTCTTATGACTATGAGAATCTTCAATTCCAAGCAACAGATCCAGATCCATACAGAGGTGGTGTAGCAAATATACCTGAATCTGCAATGACAGGTCTTGAGGTTGAATTAACTGCATTATTAACAGATTCATTAAGCTTTGATATGAATTTAGCTTTTCTTGACTCAGAAGTATCGTCTGATTATGAAGTCCTAGACAATGTGGATGCCTATCAATACTTTTTTGGACAAGAGGATCTTCGCTACGGCTTAAGAGAAAATGTTAAAGGTAATGCATTAGCTAAAAGCCCAGAATTCACAGCTGATATAAGCATGACATATGAATCTGTTTTATCTTCAGGCACTGAATTTACAGGAATTGCTCAGTATGTAAGAAGAGGTGAGTTTCAACAAAGAGTATCTAATAATCTTTTAGTAGACAATATTAAGGCTTACAACATATTAAATTTAACGGCTAGTTATAACTTTGTTGGAGATACATGGGGATTAGACCTAATGCTATTAAATGCAACTGGGGTTGAGGGTGTTAATTCAAGCATGACCGATGTATTTGGTGTTGCTGCAACAGGATTAGAATATATTGCTCCTCGTCAGTTTATGGTTCGCTTAAGCAAGCAATTTTAACTACTAAGCAACTTCAAACATAAATTCAAATGAGACTATGCTATTGTCATGGCATAGTCTCTTTCATAAAATAATCATACGGATAAAAATTTCATTCAGGCTCAAGAATTACTTGAAGATTCTTTTAAACTAGCATGGCAAGTTTATGAAAGTGGATTTCGACCTGACTTTATAGTTGGAGTATGGCGAGGAGGTGCGCCAATAGGAATCGCTGTTCAGGAGTTTTTAGATGTTTTGGGTGTTAAGTCAGACCATATCGCAATAAGAACCTCATCTTATGCAGGAATGGATGAACGTAGTAAAACAGTTCAAGTTTATGGACTAAACTATGTTATCAAAAAGTTAGAATCTGAAGACTCTCTTTTAATTGTTGATGACGTTTATGATACTGGTTTATCTATCAATCAAGTCGTCAATGATCTTAAAAAAGCGTGTAAAAAAAATACACCCGAGATTAGAATTGCGACCCCATACTTTAAACCCAATAAAAATAAAACAGATCGAAAGCCTAATTACTATATTCATGAAACTGACAATTGGTTAGTATTTCCTCATGAATTAGACGGACTGACTATCGAAGAACTAAAAGCTAATAAACCTGAGTTAGGTGATCTAGTTTCGAAGATAACTCATATAATTGATAAGAAAAAGTCGACTTAGTTGTTCCCAAACACATCTCTTGTAAAAACCTTATTAGCAACATCCGTCAATCCATCTTCAACTCTATTAGCAATAATTAAATCACACTTTCGTTTGAATTCATTTAAATCATTGAAAACTTTTATTCCCATAAAAGTTTTTTTATCAAATTGAGGTTCGTAAATTAAAACCTCTTTTTTAGCTATTTTTAACTTCTTAATTATCTCAAGGACAGCAGACTCGCGCCAATTATCTGAGCCTTGTTTCATTGCTAGCTTATAAACACCTATTCTTTTTGCTGAATGCTTCTTTAAATGATCTATTAAAAAATTTTTCCTTTTTTTGTTAGAAATAACAGTAGCTTTTATTAATTCCTGGGGTACAGAGTCATAACTTGAAACAAGTTGTTTAGTATCCTTGGGTAAGCAGTAACCACCATAGCCAAAAGACGGATTATTGTAATGATTTCCAATTCTGGAATCTAAAGAAACACCATTAATAATGTCTCTTGTATTTAAAGATTTAGAAAGAGCAAAACTATCTAATTCATTAAAAAAGGCTACTCGCATTGCTAGATATGTATTTGCAAATAATTTTATTGCCTCTGCTTCATTAGAATCAGTAACCAAAGTAGAAATATTTTTATTTTTACAACAATCTATTAGTAAATTTAAGAATTTCTTGGCATGGCTATGCTTAGATCCACAAACTATTCGAGATGGATTTAAGCTATCCTCCAGTGCAGATCCCTCCCTTAAAAATTCAGGAAAAAAAGCTATATTTAGATTCTTATATTTTTTTTGTATCTCTTTTGTAAAACCTATAGGTATAGTCGATCTAATAATAATACTGCCTTTAAATTTTGTCTTACTAATATCAAGAATGACAGATTTAATTGAAGATGTATCAAAGGAGTTATCTTTCTCATTATAATTAGTAGGAGTGCATATCAATATATATTTAGTATTTTTATATGCCTCTTCAGCATTGGTTGTAGCAGAAATATCTAATGATTTTTTCTTTAAATATTTGCTTGCCAAGCTATCAACTATTGGTGATTTTCTGTCATTTAGGAGATTAACTTTTTCTGAAGATATCTCTAACACTGAGACAGTATTTCTTTGAGCTAGAGCTATTGCATTAGATAACCCAACATAACCCATTCCTACAACTGTAATTTTCATATCCTATAAACCTACTTGTTAATAATGTTCTGCATTAATTTTTGGTTCTCATTTCCCCATTTGCACCAAGAATCTAATACAGGTCTTAAAGACAGACCCATTTCGGTAAGAGAATACTCCACTTTAGGGGGCACAACTTCATAAACTTTTCTGTTTATTACTTGATCTCTTTCTAATTCTCTTAACTGCTTGGTAAGCATTTGCTGAGTAATTGGCGATAAGGCTTTTTTTAACTCACCGAATCTTGTTGGACCCTTTATTAAGTTATAGATTATTGCTATTTTCCATTTACCACCAATAAGCTTAAGTGAATTAGTAATAGGGCAGTTAGTTTTCTGCATTACTTATGAGGGTTTACTAAATACTTTTCACCAGTTGCTTGCTTAGCATAAAGCTTAACAATTTCTGGCTGAAGCATTTCTTCAAAAGAAATTTCTTGGACATACTTACTAGCAAAAGTAGTCTTTATTTCTGAGGCTACTCTTTCTCTCATTTGCTGAAATCTTTCCATACCAATTTTTCCTATCATCGGAGTCAGCAGCCATCCACCAAGACCCCATGACATTCCAAATGCTCTCTTAAGAAGAGTTGGTTGTCTGTCTAAGCCGCCATAAATATACACTTGCTTGTATGTATCAGATCCATATCTGCTATATTCCTTAGCAGTTGCATTAGCTGCCATCTCCATTGCAGATAGTATTTGACCGGGTAGTTCACCATTATTACCACCACCAGTAGCATCAAAGCCTAAAGTTGCACCTGTTTCTATTAATGCCTTTACTAAATCTTTCATGAAGTCTGGATCATTAGTGTTACATACATGCTCTGCGCCTAAGCTCTTTAAAAGTTCAACTTGTTCTGGTTTTCTAACAATGTTTACCAAAGGTACTGAGTCGTCTTTACATATTTTTACTAACATTTGACCTAAGTTCGAAGCTGCTGCTGTATGAACAAGAGCTGTATGATTTTCCATCTTCATAGTTTCAATAAAAGCTAATGCAGTTAAAGGGTTTACAAACGAAGACGCAGCTTCTGCTGCTGATGTACCATCTTCCATAACTAAACAACTCATAGCTGGGACACATCTATATTGAGAATACATTGCTCCACCGGCAAGGCCAACGGTTTTGCCAATAAGGTCTTTAGCATTTGCCCCAGCATCAATAACGACACCACTTCCCTCATTACCAACTTGCATTGATTCATCTAATCTTGGCTTCATTGCACCCATCATTGCAGGATGTATTTTAATAGTTGTAACAGTATCATCTCCTGAGCCTGTTGAAGTAATAGTATCCATATCTGCAGCAAAGCTTAACAATAATGCCAAATCCGAAGGATTAATTGGAGATGCACCTACTTTAATTAAAACTTCGTCATCTGCTGGAACCGGTATCTCTGATACTGCTATAGAAAGCTCTACATTTCCTTCACTAGTTACTATCGATCTTATCTCTTTTGAATGCTGTTCTGACATATTATTCCCCTTTATAAAAATGCTATTTATGTATTTGTTGGCTTAATATAATCATTGGAATGATAATAGCAAGTAGTCAATTTAATCATACTAGTATATATAATCATACTATAACTTGAAAAGATGCTAAATAATTAAGGAATGATATAAAACACAAAGGTGTTACAATTTTTTTGATAATTAATAATCTCAAAGAGTTGTATGAATAACAAAAAGTTGCCAAGTAAAAACTACAGAGCTTTCGCCCTAGTTTTATTAACTGTTGTTTATGGATTCAATTTTATTGATCGCCAGATTGTTGGAATTCTTGCACCTTTCATTCAAGAAGATCTTGGACTCTCCAATACTCAATTAGGCTTATTAATTGGTTTTGCTTTCGCTCTATTTTATACAGTAATTGCTATACCTATTGCTTGGCTAGCAGACAGATATAATAGAGTAAATATATTATCTATAGCTTTAGCAACCTGGAGTGGTTTTACTGCACTAACTGGAATGGCTACAAATTTTTGGCAAATTGGCTTGGCAAGAATGGGGGTAGGTATAGGTGAGGCTGGTGGTAGCCCTCCGTCTCATTCAATAATTTCTGATATGTATCCTAAGGAAGAAAGGGCAGGCGCTCTTGGTGTTTATGCTATGGGCATTCCTTTTGGAATAATGGCTGCATATTTTGCAACAGCATCTCTTATGGGTTCTGGTGGTGATGTAGATTGGAGAAGAATTTTTATTTTTTTAGGTTTAACTGGAATAGCTTTGGCAGGTATTGTTCGCCTTACCTTAAAAGAGCCTTCAAGGGGCGCAATGGAATTAGATGATGATGTGCAAATCGCCAAACTGCCCTTTATAGAATCTCTTAGGTCTTTACTAAAAATACCAGCATGGTGGGCCATGTGCTTTGGTATTGCATTCGGATCTTTTGTGTCTTATGCATCATCTGCATTTCAAACAAAATTTTTAATTGCCTTAGATCCTTCTTTTGATTTTAAAACAATGGTTATTCTTTTAGGTATTATGAATGGAACTACCTATGCAGGTGGAGCTTTCTTTGGTGCAAGACTGGCTGATAAATGGGGTGCAAAAAATTTAAGAGCCTATGGCTGGCTCCCTGCAATTGCAATGTCCGTGACTCTTCCTCTTGGTGTTTGGAGTTACTGGGTTCAATCAGTTGAAGCAAATCTAATACTTTCGACCATCTACTTGTTATTTATAGGCATTTATTTGGGTCCAAGTTTTGCTATTGCCCAAACTCTTGCCCCTATAAATATGAGAGCCATGTCCACAGCTTTATTCTTTTTTATTTTAAATATGGTTGCGCTAGGTGGAGGACCAACTTTTGCTGGATGGCTCATAGATGTCTATAAGGAAACTTATTCAGATCTGGATGCTATGAGAATGGCTATGACTGTTACTCATTTAGTATTTATTCCAGCCTTGATAAGTTTTCTTATTGTTTCTAGGATTCTTCCTCGTGATTGGAAACTTGCTGAAAAAAGAAACCAAGAACTTGCTTCAAATGAATGATTTATAAAGTACTAACTTTAGATGAGTGGCAGTTAGCCAAAGAATTAGGAAAAATTGTTACTGATATAGATCAAGAGGATGGCTTTATTCATCTCTCTACATCAAGACAATTGGGTGCAACACTTTCGATGTATTTTAGAAGTTCAGAACAAGTAATGCTTCTTAAAATAAACCACAATAAAGTAGAAAAAACTCTTAAGCTAGAACCAACATCCGCATCAAGCTCTCGAAAAGGTTTTTTTTATCATATTTATGGTGACCTATTGCTAGAGGATGTATCAAATGAATGGGTATTAGAAAGAAACAGCTTTAATATCCCAGATGCAATATTGCTTGAAGCTGAAAATGATAATGTTTTATTATGACCAAGACTTATTCAGATAAATTTTTAAAAAATATTCTTCAAGAAACAAAATCAATAGCTGTTGTAGGGGCTAGTTCAAAGGCTCACAGAGATAGCTTTAAGGTTATGGAGACACTAATTAAAAAAGGATATATTGTTTATCCTGTTAACCCTTATGAGGTTGAGAATAAAATTCTTGGCATGCAATGTTACCCTGATTTGAAATCAATAGATGAAGAAGTTGATATGGTTGATATTTTTAGATCTTTAGATGCAGTTTTAGAAATTACCCATGAATCCATTAGTATAAATGCTAAGACAATCTGGATGCAGCTTGATATTGTTCACCCAGAAGCAGAGGAATTAGCTCAAAAAGCAGGCATAAAGGTTGTGATGGACAGATGTCCTAAAATAGAACTATCAAAGTCATATTGGACTAGTAAATAAAAATATCTTTTAATAGATCTTATATGGAAATAAATTCAGAAATATTAATCAAAGAAAAAACTAATAATGGGGTTCTTCGTTTAGTGATGAATGACTTGAAGACTAGAAATGCTTTATCAGGAAATATGATGAGCGTTTTGATGGCCGCGATTAATGAGGCTTCTATTAATTCAAGCATCAAGGTTGTTGTCATAGCATCTAATGGAAATGTTTTTTGTTCAGGTCATGATTTAAAAGAAATCAACATGGCTAGAGGCAATGCAGATCATGGGGATGATTATTTCGAAAAGTTATTCAAAAAATGTTCTATTCTCATGCAGGCTATTGTTAATTGCCCAAAACCTATTATTGCAGAGATTAACGGGGTCGCAACCGCGGCAGGCTGCCAATTGGTGGCATCATGTGATCTGGCTATAGCTTCTGATGAGTCAAGATTTGCAACTCCTGGTGTAAATATTGGTCTTTTTTGCTCAACCCCAATGGTGGCTCTCTCAAGAAATATTTCTAAAAAGAATGCTATGAAAATGCTTTTAACAGGCGATATGATCTCAGCAAAGAAAGCTAAAAAAATAGGACTAATAAATAGTAATGTTAATAAAAGTTATCTTCAAGAAGAGGTTGAGCAGCTAGCATCCAATATTGCTAGCAAATCCACTATGACTGTCTCCACAGGAAAGAAAGCTTTCTATGTCCAGGCTGAAATGAGTCTTGCAGACGCTTATTCGTATACATCAGGCGTTATGAAAGAAAATACAATGAGATCTGATGCTAAAGAAGGTATATCGGCATTTCTTGAAAAAAGAGATCCTAGCTGGCCTGATCCTGAAGATACAAATTCATGACCAATACCAAATCTGAAGACTTGTTCGGAAGAGTCATGCTTAGTATTGAAGGGACCTCTCTTTCATTTTATGAAAAAGACCTAATTAGCAGTTCTCAGGTTGGGGGAGTTATATTCTTTTCTAGAAACTTTATTTCCAGACAACAGATTGCTGATCTATGTGATGAAATTTTTTCAATCAAAGCAAATATCCTTATAGCTGTTGATCAAGAAGGGGGAAGAGTTCAGCGATTTGATAAAGAATTTTCTAAATTGCCTTCTATGCAGGAACTAGGAGATTACTCAATTAAGAATAATGATTATGAAATTTGTCATGATGTGGGCTGGTTGATGTCATCTGAGTTATTAGCTTCAGGTATTGATATTAGTTTTGCCCCCGTATTAGATGTCGACAGAGATACAAGCAGCATAATCGGAGATAGAGCATTCTCAGATAACCCTAATCTAGTATCAACTCTTGCAAAAAAATTTATTGAGGGTATGAATACTGCTGGAATGAAAGCAACAGGAAAGCATTTTCCTGGACATGGTGGAATTTTTGAAGACAGTCATATTACAGAACCTTCTGATAATAGAAATTATGAAGACTTACTAAATAGAGATATAAAACCTTTTTTTGATTTAAAAGATAAGTTAGGCGCTGTCATGAGTGCACATATAGTATTTCCAAAAGTAGATGATAAGTCTGTAGGCTTTTCTTCTAAATGGCTCAAAGATATTCTTAGACAAGAGATAAATTTTAATGGGCTGGTATTTAGTGATGACCTCTCTATGAAAGGTTCAGGAGATAAATCCTTCTCTAGTAAAGCAATGAATTCTATTAGAGCAGGTTGTGACATGGTATTGGTATGCAACCATCCCGATGGAGTTTTAGAGGTTGTTAATTATTTTGAAAAAGAAAATATAAGTCTCAGTGAAAAAATTATTACTATGAAAAAATCTAAATTTCCAAGTTGGAATGATTTAATAAATAACAAAAAAAGATTGGAAATACATGAGATTATTAAAAAAATAGGAGATTAATGGGTATGAGAAGAGTAGTAACAGGACATGATAAAAATGGAAAATCTATAGTTGTTTTAGATGGCCCGCCAGCCAGGTCTATAGGTGAAGATGTTGGTGGACTATTTGAGCTTTGGAATACGGATGGAAATATCATCAATACTCAAGATAATATTGATAGAGCTGATGATGAAATTATTTTATCCCCACCTAGCAATGGCTCTAAGTTTAGATACTTTCAAATAAACCCAACTCCTGAAGGTATCCCGATGGATATCATGCAGGATATTGCAGCAGATGCTTTTGAGAAAATAGGTGCCGCTCATCATAGAATTGACACAACCAAGCATCCAGCCATGCATAAAACAGAAACGATCGACTACATAATTCTTCTTAAAGGAGATGTAACATTAATCCTCGATCAGGAAGAGGTTGATATAAAGCCATTTGATGTTGTGGTTCAGCGAGGAACTAATCATGCATGGGTTAACAATGGAAGTGATCCAGCGCTCTTAATAGCAGTGCTAATCGATAGTGAGTTAAATTAAGTTAAAAAGGTACTGATCCATTTGCTATGTCTTGATAGGTTTCATTATCAAGCTCAACATATGAATTCGTCCCCGGCTTTTTAATAAAAACTTTGTCATTACTTACCTTATCAAGATGATATGCCTCATCCCTTAGCTCATTCTTCTTAAGCTTGAAAGTTCCTGTTGTTTCAAGCTCTTTAATAATTCTGACAAATACAGGTCTTGCATAACTAGGCAGGGCATCACTCATATATTCTGCAAAATTATCCCAATTAAACTCATTTAAATCACAATTAAAAGCAACCATCCCAGCTCTGCCTTCGGCATTAGGAATCTGCACTCCATAAACATTAGCCATATTTACCTGGCTATATTGATTTATTATTTCTGCCACTTCATTAGTAGATACATTTTCAGATTTCCATCTAAAGGTATCTCCTATTCTGTCAACAAATTGGTAATGTTTTTGTCCAACAGAAAACCCAACATCCATAGTTTTAATTAAATCACCACTATTAAACCAAGCATCACCTTCTTCCAATACATTTCTTAAAATTTTCTTTTCAGACTCTTTCTTGTCTGTATAGCCATTGTATGGAGAGTCTGGTGATATTTTTACAGCAAGTAATCCTGGCATTTCATCTTCAGCTTCTATACATAAACCGTCATCATTTTTAATTAATTCATCACTAGCAACATCATATTTGAGTAAAACTACCGTTGCATTAGTCATCCCAATCGTTTTATCTTTATTTAAACCATTCATAAACATGCAAGCGCCTTCACTAGCTCCGTATATCTCACATATTCTTTCGACCCCAAATCTATCCCTAAAACAGTCCCATAGATCGGGTCTTAATCCATTTCCAACCATTGCCCTTATAGGATTATTTTTTTCATCCTCGCATGGCTCTTGAAAGCTTAAGTATCTGCAAAGCTCACCTACATATATAAATGTTGTAGTTTGATATCTTTGTGCTTCTTTCCAAAACATTGATGCAGAGAATTTACGCCTTACAAAGACTGATGCACCAGAGTGAATTACAGCAGCAAGACCAAGCATTAATCCTGTGGAGTGATAAAGAGGGAGGCAATTATATAGGCGATCTTCATGAGTCATTCTGTAGCCCGTATTGCTTATATTAAATGACGCAGCAACAATTTTTGCATTAGGGAAAATAGCAGCTTTTGGAACACCGGTTGTGCCGGAAGTAAAAATATAAAAAGCTGTATCCTTTGCAGTAACATTATCAGTCTCAACTAGATTTTCATTTTTAGAGTAATCCAAACTACTTCTCAAATTTGTTGCCCAGTCAGGCGTTTGAATTGCTTTAGAGTCTTCAACCCAATAAATATCATTCTTATCTTTGATATTAATATCATTCAAGACGTCAGATAATTCGTGAGTAAGCTCTTCGCCAACAATACATTTTTTTGAATCTGAGCTGTTTATACAATGTATCAAAGGTGCGCCAGTAAGACTATTATTTATTAAAACCCCTATAGCACCAATTTTATTTAAAGCTAACAAGGAAATAACATAATCCGTTCTATTTTGCATAAATAAAACAACACGATCTTGGTGCTGAACACCTTCACTAGAAAGAAAGTTTGCTAAAACGTTAGCTGATTTATTTGCTTCATCATAAGATAACTGATCTTCTTCAAAAATAAGAAAATTTTTGTTTGCATATTTTGCAACACTCTTTTCAAAACTATGGGCTAAAGAAGCAGACTCATCAGGAAGAGGGAATTTATACTTTAGAACTGGAATAATTTGTTTAAATTCACCAAGGACCCTAAAAAACTCTTTCATTTTACTAAACATTTGATTTCCCCCTAAATAGAAACTAAATTAATATTACTCTAATTATATCATCATGCATATTGTGTATATATGCTCGAAATATAAATTTATTTGTGCGAAAATGCAAAGATGGATTGGAGTAACTTAGAGTATTTTTTATCAGTAGCTAGAGAAGGCTCCTTGTCAAAAGCAGCATTTAAATTAGATGTCAATCACTCAACTGTTGCCAGAAGGCTTGATAGACTCGAATTAGATCTTAATGTAAAACTATTTAATAGACACAATAAAGGTTATGAGTTAACTAATCATGGACTGGCATTGCAACAAGAAGCTACAGTTGTTGAAAATCAGGTATTCCAAATACAAAGAGTTTTCCAATCTAAAGAAGCTGAGCTATCTGGAACTCTGACTGTTACTAAGCCTATGAATGGGGGAGTGAACATGACAAATCTATTTTGTGATTTTAAAGCTCATTATCCAGATATTGATATATTTATTAAATCTGCTTCTTCTCATTCAGACCTCTCATCACAAGAAGCTGACTTATCAATTCAATTGACTAATTCACCACCCGACAATCTTGTTGGAAAAAAAATTGGTAGATTGCCAATTAATATATATGGATCCTCTGAATACTTTAAAACCTTAAAGAATATCGATTTAGATGAGCTAGAGTGGATTATCTGGGTTGATGAAAGTCATACTTTGGATATGGAATCCTTCATAAGAAAAAATATTTGTGAGCCAAAAATAATTTTTAAAACTAATGTTTATAATGAAGTTTTCGATTATATGTCTGCTGGACTAGGCGTTAGTTTAATATCTTCTTTTGGCTTGCCGCCAAGGCATAACTTAAAAAGATTTATGCCAGATAAATATATATTTGAGCAAGATTTATGGTTGCTGTATCATCCTGATGTAAGAGGCAACGCCAAAATAAATGTATTTAAAAAATTTCTAATTAATAACTTAGATAGATATACGAATTTAACAGGCATTAATTAATTAACTAAGGAAAATTTATGAACGATTCAAAAAAATTTGATTTTATAGTCTATGGAGCATCTGGTTTTACTGGAAAGCTAGTTGTTGAATATATAGTTTCTCAATATGGAAGCGATGAAAACATCTCCTGGGCTCTTGCTGGAAGGAATATAGAAAAGCTTCAATCTGTAAAAGATGCTAAAGGTGTAGCAGAAGTAGTTCCAATTATCAAAGTAGATAGTGATGATGTTGAAAGCGTGAACGCAATGGTTGCAGAGACTAAATGCGTTTTAACTACAACTGGCCCTTATCAGCTTTATGGAAATAATATTGTTGCAGCTTGTGCTGAACTTGGAACAGATTATGTAGATTTATGTGGTGAGCCTGGCTGGATGCATGAAAAAATAAACCAACATGCTGCTCAAGCTAAAGAATCTGGATCTAGAATTGTTTTCTCATGTGGGTTTGATAGTATTCCCTTTGATTTAGGTGTTCTTTTTGTTCAAAATAAAGCAATTGAAACACATGGAAAGCCGGCTTCAAATGTTCGTGGAAGAGTAAGAGGTATGAATGGAGAGTTTTCTGGTGGTACTGCTGCATCTTTTGGAGCAACAATGGCATCGCTCAGAACGAAACCAGAGTTATTTGAAATTCTTGCAAACCCCTTTTCACTATCAAATGGTCATGTTGGGCCTGAACAAGCTCCAGATTCAAAACCAGTCTATGATGATAAATTAGAGACATGGGTTGCACCATTCTTTATGGCACCAATCAATACTAAAAATGTACATAGGTCTAATGCTTTAATGAGCCATGTTTATGGTGAAGATTTTTGTTACAACGAGATGTGGGTAACTGGACCTGGAGATGAGGGTAAAGCAATTGCAGATGCCATTGTAAGCTCAAACCCACTTGGTGGTGATGATGCTCCAAAGCCGGGTGAAGGACCTTCAAGGGAATCTAGGGAAAATGGCAATTACGATGTTTTATTCTGTGCGGATTGCGATAATGAAACTATACATGCCTCTGTAAAAGGGGATATGGATCCTGGATATGGATCTACTTCTAAAATGATAACAGAAAGTGCAATTTGTTTAGTTAAAGAATGCAATGATCTAGAAGGTGGTATTTATACTCCTGCATCATCTATGGGCGAAAAACTTATTGATAGACTTCAGAAAAATGCAGGTTTAACTTTTACTATTGAGTCTTAATGGCACAACACCATATTCATAAATGGCACTCCCTGATTAAAGGGGAGTTTCCTGGTGGATATGATGAATTACTTGCTGATGATGTAATTTTTTATTCTCCGGTAGTATTTACCCCTCAAAAGGGAAAAGACTTAGCCAAGCTATATTTAATGGCTGCTGGAAATACCTTCGGTGGAGATGATGCTAAAAGTTCAAACAATCTCAACGAATCTAGCTTTAAATATACCAAAGAGGTGCTAGATGGCAATCAGGCAATACTTGAATTCGAAACAACCATTGATGGCAAGTACGTCAATGGGGTTGATATAGTTACTTTCAATGATGAGGGAAAAATATCAGAATTCAAAGTAATGATTAGGCCATTGCAAGCAGTAAATATAATTCATATGCAAATGCAGAATATGCTTGCAACCATGAAGTAAATGGCTGATTTAATTTTTTATCATAACCCTAGGTGCAGCAAATCTAGAGAAGCTTTAAAGCTTTTAGAGGATAATGATCAAGATTTCTCAACTTTCTTATATTTAAATGAAAATTTAAATCATGTTGATCTTGCATCTCTCCTCGATAGGCTTGGAATTTCTGCGAGAGAATTACTAAGAAAAAATGAAGATGACTATAAATCTAATAATTTAAAGAATATCGAATTGGGAAATAATGAGCTTATAGAATTTATGATTCAATTCCCAAAAATAATAGAGAGACCAATTCTAGATAATGGAATAAAAGCTGTTATTGGGAGACCGCCAGAAAAAATATTAGAGCTATTAGTCTAAATCACCTTTTTCTCTTAATTCCTTTCTAATTTTGGTTGCACTTATAGAGTGTATTGCTTCATCAAAAACTTCTTCTTCAAAAACGTAACCAACGCCTCTACCATATGAAATATTAACCACATTGGGTACCAGCATAATTTCATATTGATTACCCCGATAAAAATCATCTTTAACAAGTCCTTCCTCAATATTTTTACAAACCAAATCCCAGTCAAAAGGATTATCATCCTGACCCGTGCCCCCAGAAGCACCTTGAACATCTCTGACCTGAATAATTACTTGCCCAGTTTTTGCAACGCATCTTTTAAATAGCTCTTGATGGCCTTGATGCCATGGCTGCCATCTTCCAAGCATCTGAACTGTTGGCTTTTTCCAATCAAACATTTTTAAGCTCCTTGGCTATATCGGTATGATTTTGATCATTCATTTCAGTTATATGGAAATCTACCTTTGATGGTTTTTCAAACATTTTATTTGTATCTTCAAACCGTCCTTCTGTAATTGTATCCATCCAGATAATTACATCAGGGTCAAAATTCTTTTGAGTATCTTTTGTAGGGCATACAAAATCACAAATAACGATTCTTCCATGGCTTTTTTCATAATCAGCAAAGGTTCTCATTCTCATGCTTTGCCTTAATCTTCCCTTAGGGGAAAAATCCCAATCATTCGCCATCTCTCTAACTTTATCAGCGTTGTACCATGCTGATTCTAGCAAAGGCTGCAGTCTTTCAGCTAAGTATGTTTTTCCACTTCCTGGAAGACCCATTATTAATATTTTCATTATCTAATTTTTTTTATTGCAAAGAGTTCATTTTTAAAAAAAACTCTTTCTTCTTTAAGAATTGTATTCTTTACCCTTTTAAGAACAGATACATTTTTTTCAAGAATCATTATATCTTTTTCTGGAATTTGACCAACATATAAAATATTTGCCAACTTGGCATCCAAGCCATGCCCAAACAACTCTGATACTGTCTGGTCAGGGGTTCGTTTAAACTTAAAGCTATAAGACTTAGGCTTTGAATATGTAAATCTAGTATTTTCTCCAACAGGATTATTTTTTAAATACTCTATAATCTCTTTTGCTTTCACAGGGAAGGGATTCCTATCACTCCAGGCCTGTTTTAGAATTTTTTCTACAGAATCATCTCCACATGAGTGAGTTACTAACAACTTACCAGAAACATTTAGTAACCTCATTAGTGGGGCAATAACATTAGAGACTTTAGTAATAGTTGATGATATTGCTCGATATGCTTGAGAAGCAATGATTAAATCATAGTTATTATTTTCATAATCATTATTAATAAATGGCTCGAGATATCTTTTATGATCTTCTCTATAAATCCTTATTAAGCAGGGATGAGAGTAGGAAGTTCTGTCTTTAGAGTCAATTTCTATTCCCCAATATTTTTTAATAAAATTTCCCATCCCATTTATTTGTTCATTAAAATCAAATGAATTATCTGCTTTTAGTACTAAGGTTAGTTTTTTAACGCTCTTATTTTTTATTTTTTTTGCACTCTCAATTTGTCCAAGCTCTGCAAATTTAACATTTGTCATTGTTACCATTAGATTTGGGTGTTCTACAAATCTATCAGGCATTTTATCTAATGTATTTTTAAGATCTTCGTAGCTGATTTCTTTTCCTGTAATTAAAAGTGAAGTGTAAGGATGGTATTTATGAAAACTTTTTATAACGTTAGACTTAACGGTCCCATCACCAGTTCCTGCATCAAGAATTCTTAGATAGGTTTTATTTTTTGGTAAAGATTTAATATGAGGAAAAATTTCAGATGAGATAGCTCTTTTTTCGCCTGTATTTTGAATAAATGATAAGTACTTTAGCCTATCATCAAAAAACCTTTTTTTCCCCATAGAAATGCTCCTTTAACAATCATATATGAAATTGCAAATTCCTCAATAATCGATTTACTCTTGGATTATTTTGGGATTAAAATAATCTAAATAAGTTTTTTAGGGAGGAGGCTTGATGATGTCGAAATTACCTTTATTAATTGGGATAGGTTCAAGAGTTAGAAAATCACCATATTTTGATTCAACCATAAAATATGGAGTAACTGGCTTTACTATCTATAACAAAATGTACCTACCTACTGGTTTTACAAATCCTGAAAAAGAATATAACAGCTTAATAAGTGATGTTACTTTTGGTGATTTTGCAGCA
>ENA-OQVM01002735-OQVM01002735.1-marine-metagenome-genome-assembly--contig:-NODE-2735-length-20041-cov-5.687538_pt1 | contig 20041 bp, 16 predicted proteins | sample MGYA00237776_ERZ505498 | MGnify/ENA primary metagenome ERZ505498 (study PRJEB26159, sample SAMN06265151) | marine metagenome | isolation source: Helgoland LTER site | place: Germany:Helgoland, sampling... | reverse complement strand
AACATTGGCAGGGTCAACATGGTTCAGCACTGCGTCTAGCGCAGTTTACGGTTCGGCAAAACCATTGCCGGGTGGTAGTTACACGGCCGTCGTACAGGCGAGCTGCATTGCGAAGTAGTTTGTTCATAACTTTCATGCTCTGGGCGTTCTGTGTTTCTGCGCACGAAATGACGCCTGCGTATCCTATACTTAAACCGTCTCACGTTAGCGGAGTTGTAAAGGTAGAGATGTCTTTGTTTAACTCACGGGAAGAAATTAAGTATTACCAAATAGAGTTGTTCGACCTCAACTGGCAGAACATTCCGTTCTCTAGCACATATAAGATCATTACTGTGGAGTACAAAGCGCATAAATCTTTTGACGTATATATCAGAAAAGTTGATTTAGACGAAGCAGTGTATCTGTGCACAACGTCAAAAGTAAAAAAGACCTATGAGTCGTCAACCCTTATCTCGTCTAGGATATGCTCACGGTTAGATGGGATGCCCGCATGAAAGTAGTAGCTGTTCTTTGCGTGTTATCTAGTTCTGCTTTAGCGGACAGTAGTTCTCTTTCGCTTGCGTTGCCAAGCCCGCCGATGAACTACCAGTCGGACTCGTTTTCGACAGGTAATATGCGGTGCAGTAACGCTGTGGGTGGGGGTGTAAACCTAGAGTACGGCGTCACAGGTGTACTTTCAGGGCTAAATACAATGAGTAAAGGTAAGGACATAGGCGTGTACGCACGTATTGTCATACCACTAGACAAGCCCAAGGCTCGAATTAACTGTGATGACCTTTACCAGATAGAGTTAGCGCAACGTAGGCTAGAGATACAAAAGCTACGAGATGAATTAGAACAGCTAAAGAACTTACAACGCGCCGGTGGCGAGATGGAGTTTGAAAACTAATGGATACTACAAAGATAGCAGACGGAATAGATGGGCTTGGCGATCGCGAAATCAAAGCAGGTGGGTTTAAACTGACAATGGGTTCTGTGTTTGCCATCTTTGCGTTCCTCTCCACTATCGTGGGCGGGTTATACGGGGGGTTTGTACTATACCAAAAGATCGAAGAAGTGGCCGGTTTAGACCTAGGTGCGTACCAACAACAAATGGACGTTATGGACGCCAAGGTTACAGGTATTTCAGAGAAGGTAGAAGAGTCTGTCGAGTACACCAGAGATATAAAAAATGGGTTAAAAGACGATCTCCTACGTGTGGAACAACAAACTGACAGGATTGAAGACACCGTGCGCAAGTCTGAGGACAAAATACGATCGCTGATCGACGCCGCTGAACTGCGGTTTGAAAACCAACGTGAGCGCGTCAGGACATCACAAACAACTTCCATGAAAGACTTAGAAGATAAACTAATGGATAAACTACAGAGGGCTCTGGATAACCCTTTGTCTGATTAAGGAGGACTACATGGCAGGCAAACCAATAAGAAAAACCACTGGTAAAGGTGGCAATTACCGCAAGACTAAAGCCGGGGCGGGTATGACTAAAAAGGGTGTAGCAGCGCACAGAGCAGCAAACCCCGGGTCTAAACTTAAAACTGCCGTCACGGGCAAGGTTAAAAAAGGTAGCGCCGCCGCGAAGCGCCGTAAGTCTTATTGCGCTCGATCAGCGGGTCAAATGAAACAGTTTCCAAAAGCCGCAAAAGACCCAAACAGTCGATTGCGCCAAGCTAGAAAAAGGTGGAAGTGCTAATGAGTATGTACAAAAACATGAATAAACGAAAAGCGGCTGGAACAAGTCGCCCTAAAAGCAAGTCAACTATTACTCCAAAAGCCTATGCTAACATGAAAGCGGGCTTCACCAAAAAACCTAAGAAGAAAGGAAAAGCATAATGCCATACGGAAAAGGTACATACGGGAAACAAGTCGGTCGACCAAAAAAGGCTGCGTTCAAGAACTGCAAATCATGTAAATCTAAAGCAAAGTGTAAGGCAGCTAAACGCTGTATGTCAAAGAAATGACAGAGTTTGATAAAATAGATACCGATAAGAGTGGCACCATTGATAGAAAAGAATGGGACGCTCTTGAGTTGGAGGACAAACGCCGGCGTCTCGACGACGAAGATAGTAAACGCGATCAACAGCGACGAATGGTTTGGTTCGCTTTAGGTGGCATGTTATTCTACCCATTCGCAATAATTTTAACTGCGTGGGCTGATCTATCAGAGGCCATGTCGGCGTTATCTTCTATAGCAGGCGTATATTTTGTTAGTGTTGCAGGCATCGTTGGTGTGTTTTTTGGCGTGACAAATGTAAAAGCTAGGAGTAGTGGAAATGATTAAATATATGTGCTAACGTGTTAACAAATATAGGGGTGTAAGACTATGTTCCAATCATTATTAGGCCCAGTGGCAAACCTTGCGGGTACATACTTGCAAGGTAAGGCTGACAAACAAGCCGCCGCAGGTAAACTTAAATTAGTAGAAGCCGAAAGTAAGGCTAAAATCCTACTATCTAAAGAAACTTCAACCGCTGACTGGGAACGGATCATGGCTGAAAACTCTGCGGGCAGTTGGAAAGACGAATTTTTCGCAGTAATTTTAGCCGTACCGCTTATCTTGTGCTTCATTCCCGGAATGGAAGGGGTTGTGGCACACGGTTTTGAGCAACTTAGTAAAGCTCCTGAGTGGTACCACTGGGCACTTTTAACTGCAATTTCAGCATCCTTCGGCGTCAAAGGCGTGAAGCAAGTAATGGGTAAGAAAAAATGAGTAAAGCAATGGAAAGTCTTCAACGTAAGGTTGGAGTAGGCGACGACGGCGCGTTCGGGCCTAACACGGCGAGAGCGATAGCGGCACATTTTGGGTTATCTCCAGAACGGGGTGCTCACTTGTTAGGGCAAGCTTCCCATGAAAGCGGTGGCTTTAAGCGTTCTCGTGAAAACTTAAACTACAGTTGGAAAGGCTTAATGGGTACATGGCCAAGTCGTTTTGAGACAGAAGAAATAGCCCGTGAGTACGAAAGACAACCAAGTAAGATTGCAGGGAAAGTGTATTTACGGAAGTCACTTGGTAATCTCACCGAGCAAGATGCTAGAGATTTTATCGGTCGAGGATTTTTACAATTAACCGGTAAGTCAAATTACCGTGCTTTTGCTAACGATATGGGTGTACCAGATGTAATGACTGACCCCAGCTTGGTGGAGGAAAAGTACGCTTTCGAAACAGCTCAGTGGTTCTTTGACTCAAATAAACTGTGGAGCATATGTGACCAAGGCGTTGATGACGAAACAATTAAGAAGCTCACCAAGCGAATTAACGGAGGCTACCACGGTTTAGAAGATAGAATATCTAAAACGCGCAAAATCCACTCGTGGTTGATGGAGGCGTAAAATGGCGGTCTTTTCCATAAAATCTTTTGGCGGTATTGCTCCAGTGACACCGCCTCGTTACTTGCAAGACAGTCAGGCGCAGGTAGCGCTAAACTGTCCTGTTTTTCGTGGAAGCATACAACCCCTTAACAGTATGGGATCGACCGTAGCAACACTTGCAAAAACAGGAACGCCTAAATCTATTTATAGGTTTGGGCAAGACACAGTCAGCGACAATAATTATTGGTTCCATTGGCTCCAAGATGTTGATGTGTGTAGAAGTCAAATAGCGGGCGACGTATCAGAGTGGACATTTTTCACTGGCGATGGTGGACCAAAAGCTACTTACAATTCGTTAGCGTTGTCTGGGTCTTCTTACCCGACAGCAACGCGACCACTTGGCCTTCCTGCTCCTGCGGCGGCGTGTGCTGCATCAGCGGATACGTTTACAGCGGCTACGCACCCTGCGTCTATTATTTTATCTGAGACACAGGTTGATCAGTTATCCACGACGCACGGAATACTTATTAGCACAACGACTGATGACGCTAATCAATACACAACCGTAACTCTCACTGGAACAATTACTCCGGAAAGTGTTGCGGCGGCGATCGAAGCAAAGACAGAGTTAGATAGTGCTGTATCTGCAACTGTTTCTAGCGGGCTTGTAACCATTAAGTCTATAGCGACTGGTGATACGGCAAAACTATTTGTTAAGTACCAAACTGGCACAACGACAGACACGGACGGTACGTTTACGTTGTTAACTGACTTTAGCCCTTCCTTATCGGCAACGGGTACAGCAAACACCGATGCTTATGTAGTAATCGAGGACTCTGAAATAGGGTCTATATCCAGTACAGATAAAATACGAGTGTCTACGCGAAGTGGCACTACAGAAACGCACCATATAAACGATGTAACTTTTAACGGTACTGCAACCGCAGCAGGTCTTGCGACTTGGCTAAATAACTTACTGGGTAACAAAATAACAGCTACGGCTTATGGAAGTTGCGTTGTCTTAACGCCTGACACTGTTGGCGACGGCGCAAACGGCACAATAATCTACAGAAGAAAGATAAGTACGGCTACTTCTGAGTACGTAACAGAACTAGAAACTAGCGGGTCAGAATCCGCCGCTCCAGCTAAACTGTTCGTAACGCAGTCAAATATAGATGTTCTTGAGGGTAACTACTTAAAACTTATTGTTAATGGAACAGAAACTATTTTGCCTATAAACGACCCTTCTTACGTATCGGCTTTGGTTACGCTGTCTGGGTACGGTTTGACTGTAGAAACATATGGTGTAGTTGAGCCTTTTGCTGTTGTTACGACAAAAGCGGTTGGAACGTCGGCTACTTTAAGCCTGCGTGGCGGTAATTATCCATCGGTGGCCACATTCGCAAATCAGTCTAGTGAGGGGTACGAAGATGAGGACAGTACACTAGAAACCAGAGTTTACACGTACACTTGGGTTAACAAAGAATCAGGGTTTGAGTTTGAATCTGCTCCAGCGAGTGCCTCTTTGCCAGTCGACGTGCGAGACGCCCAAACAGTGTCACTATCTGGGTTTTCTACAGCACCCGGCGGGGAGTATATTGTATCTCATAAACGTGTGTACCGCGCTGTGAGTGGCGTATTTTTATTTATAAAGGAAATAGCTGCGGCTGAAACCACTTTGGTGGATGATGTTAAACCTGATGAACTAGGTGAAGTTCTTCCAACTGCTACATGGACAGAGCCTCCACAAACGCTACTAGGGCTCACGAATTTACCTAATGGGTTGATGGCAGGGTTTTCGGGTAGAGACATATACTTTTGCGATCCTTATCACCCTCATGCTTGGCCAGAAGCCAATATTCAAACCATAGATTTCCCTGTGGTTGGGTTGGCACGTATGGATACTACACTGGTGGTTCTAACTAAAGGCTGCCCGTACTTAATACAAGGCACGCATCCTGAATCTATGGCTGTTGTTAAATCAGACCTTGAGCAAGCCTGCGTATCCAAACGTAGTATTGTAAATGTTATGGGTGCTGTGGTTTACGCATCTCCTGACGGTCTTATGGTTTTATCTACCGGCGGGTCAAAAATTGTTACAGAAAACTTATTTAACTACACCCAATGGCAGGCGCACTTTAAGCCAGAAAGTATTCATGCTTACCAACACGACAATCAGTACATAGCGTTTTACGATAATGGCGTAACACAAGGTGGGTTTATATTCGACATAGCCAGTGGGCAGTTTATCCTACATGACATCTACGCGACGGCGGGCTTTCAAGACATACAACGAGACAAGCTGTTCTTAGCGTTTCCTGACAGAACCGTAAAACCATGGGGCTACGGAACCGCGAAGTCGTATGTATGGAAATCTAAAAAGTTTACCATGCCGCAGGTAATGGGTTTTTCCTGTGCCCAACTAGAGGCTGAAGCGTACCCAATGACTGTTAAAGTGTACGCAGATAATACACTTATCCATACTCAAACCGTACAAAGCCGTAATCCGTTTCGTTTGCCTGCGAAGGTCGGCCGCGACTGGGAAATGCAGGTGGAGGGCGCGCATGAAGTATTTTCACTAAGTATCGCTAACTCAATGACGGAGCTTGCAAGTGGCTAAGAATCTTCCTTCTGTAACAAGTGCAATTCCTCGAGATTTGCAGCAGTTCGTCCAACGTGTTCGTGAAGCATTAGATGGGGGTGGCGTAGACTCGGTAGTAACAGCAAGACAACTGATCGCAGCGGGAGTTGCGTCTAGTAGCCACGGTGGAACTGGGTTTACTGCGATAAACACTGAAGTGGGTAGCCCAAGTCCGTCAACAAACCTAAGCGCTAGTGGAGCTACCGCAAATATTATTTTGAGTTGGGACGCTCCTACTTACCTAGGCCACGCTTATACTGAAATATGGGCACACACTCTAGACATTTTAGGCGATGCTGAACTGGTAGGTATGACATCTGGTAATAGCTTTGCTCACAACATAGGCGGTACGGCGACACGTTACTATTGGGTTAGGAATATAAACCAAAATGGGTTAGCTAGTGCGTATAATGCCACTAGTGGCCTACAGGAATCTACATCTTCGAGCCCAGATTTTCTAATGGAACTGCTTGCTGAAACGTATGGAACAAACTCTGAGGCTCCATTTTTTCAGCTAGACACGACAACTACTATCAACGGGGTTTCTGTTCCGGCGGGAACTTACATTAAAGCTGCGTTTATACACGAAGCTACTATTACAAACGCCATGATTGGTGACGCCGCTATAGATAGTGCCAAGATAGCTGACGCAACTATTGTCGACGGCGATATAGCGAGCGCAACTATAACAGGAGCTAAAATTGGCAGTGCAACTATCACCGGCGCTAATATCGCGAACGCTACTATAACTGCGGCTAAAATAGGAGACGCGGAAATAACAAACGCTAAAATAGCTAACGTACTATCTTCTACTGACTACGTTTCTGGTAGTGCCGGATGGAAGATTAATAAAGCTGGTGAGATAGAAATGAGTAATGCAACGTTCCGTGGGACGCTAGATGTGGCATCTTCCGCCACGGGAGAACGCATAGAGATAACAAATGATGGGATTTTAGTGTATGACGCCTCAAATGTTGTACGCGTAAAACTGGGAGACCTTTCTTAATGGCATTTGGGCTGGAGGTTTTTAAAGCGAGTGGAGATACAGGGTTTTCTACAGTGGATGTTACGTGGCAAACTTTAGATCAATTTACGGTACCCGCCAATGCTACAGTCAGCAATACCTACTCTGATGCTTCTGGGTTAACTATAATTGCGCAAAGGCAAATGGTAAATGTTCCTCCAAGTTCGCAAGAAGATTATGTACCAAATATTTCTATTTCTGGTACGACAGTAACAGTTTCACCCCAATCGGGCTTATCTTCGTCGCAATGTATAGTTCACGTACTAGCGCAAGATATTTAGGAGCGATTTATGAGTTACGGGTTTGAAGCTATAAACGATAACGGTAAAGTAATCATTAACGACAAAATAGAAAATTTACATTTTCTTGGAAAAGCCACACGCGGTGGAAATAACAGTGACTACGGAAACTTCCCTAATTACTCAGGAGCTCTTGACGCTCTCGACGGTAGGACAATCCATTATTTTACTATAACTTGCACAGGTACGCCAATAGTCTTTATAAAACCGTACCCTAATGGAAGATTTACCGGTGTAATCAAACAATCTGTAAGCGGCACAACATGGAGCTTTGACGTTGTTGTTAGTGGTACATCAACAGCAGACCCGCCTGAGTTATACTGTTTTGTAAACGCTGACGAAGTACCAACAAGTTCAGAAAACTATGGTATGCAAGTTTTTAAGGCAAACGGCACAACAAGAACCTTTGATAGTAGGAGGCAACCATTAGCGATTACTAGCGGTGGAACTGTTATTGCACCGTCCGACCCCACGCTTGGCACTGGGTTGCCAACAAGTACAAGCGGGCACCCTTGGAATTATGCGACAAATGACCATGATTTTAGGTGCCAAGGCGTGCATAATAGATACTCAGACTCAAGTGTAACCACAACTAATAGTAGCGATCTGATGTTTTCATGCCCTTCATTAGCACAAGCAGTGTGCAGAAGGAGAATGGACGGTTTTAAACAATCACAAGATTACGGTCAACCTACGCAAAACCACTACTCAACAGCCCAATGGTATGTAATGTACAGAGCCGCCTTTAGGGTAGGAACTAGGAGCGGCGCGGGTTTCTTTGATGCTGGCTGGGTTGTTTATGCCGCTGGTTATTCTTTCAGTTCTTCGTTTGAAGATGGCGGTTGGTTTGGAGGAGGAGGAGGTAGTTACTCGTCTGGAACAATGCCTTACAGCCCAAAAATAATAAATTTACAGTCAAATGCTTATATTTTAGCTGACAGCTCGAGGTACGATTGATGGATAAAGAAACAGTATATGTCAACGGTGGCGAAATTTACAAAGATGAAGCCGTAAAAACGGTTGTTAACAACTATACGTACAGTAAAACTGCTGATGAAGTTTTTAGTTTTACCAAAAATGTAAGTGAAGCGTACCCCGAAGGCAAACAGTACATCTTTACAGAAGAGTTTAAAAGTTATTTTCCTAATGATAATAGGCGCGTTGGGATCGAATTAACAAACTATGATTTATGTCCTGATGTAGATTTATGGATTGCGCTCGGCGCACCTAGTGAAAGCGAAAGCCAAAACTATGATTTGTTTTTTGCAGTAGATAATACAGCCCAGTTAAAATCTGTAGCAGCGTACTATAACTTACCGTACCCAATAACATCTGAAGTTGAAAATATAATAACTAACTCACCAGAAAATATTCATATGTGGAAGATTGGAAACCGTTCAATTGTTCCAGCAGGGGTGCAATATAGAAATGGACAGCCAAGCATACTAAAACTTTATACATACCCTACTGAAGTAGCAGGGTGGTCAACGTGGATGAAGGGTTGCAGCTACCACAATAAAGGCGAATTATACGAAAGCGGTTCAGTCTTACAGCAACTAACAGGTGGGGCGGAAAAAGAAGGTTACTTTACACGCGGCAGTGGAAACTACAAAAGAGCTGAAAGTATTGAAAGCACAGTCCTAGATTTTACTAAGACAAAATATTATTTTACAAAAGTTGCTGACGGCGGTGATCCAGTAATCATGTGGGAAGCTGAAGAAACAAGTTTAGATAGCAACGCCAAAAGAATTAAAAAATATGAATCATCTAAAATGATGAGACAAGTAATTGGTAATTTGACATCTGGTCATAACTTTGAAGAATATAATCTACCAGATGACGTCTCTTTTGTTTTAGGTAGGTCTTACTATGAAGACAGCGATGATACTGAAGTGTTTTTTGTTGCTACGGATTCAGCGCAAGTTAAACGAATTGCTGATCATTACGGTTTGCAAGTACCATATAACGATAGGCTAAAAGATAAGTTGGACAATGATCCAGCGTCGTTAAGGGTAAGGCATTATGACATGCTTGGTTTGGGAGAGGGAAACTTTGTGCCAGTTGTTGCGTGTGGCTTGGTTTTCGTTGACGGTACAGTAACGCAATTAAAACTTTATGAATTTGATCGCGGAGAAGGATCAGTGGGGTGACAACAATTTTTGACTATGATAATCAATTCTTATGTGTTAACGTGTGAACAGGTATTGCCATGACTACGTCTTTACTGGTATTTGACAATAAAGAACGGATTGGTGATTGGGTCGCTGAAAGAGTAGGGCAATTGTCTTCTTGGGGCGGCTTTTATGCAATGGGCGCTGAACGCAACGGTGAACTTGTATCAGGAGTGGTGTTTAATAACTTCACAGACTCCAGTGCAACAGTTCATTTAGCGGTGAGCAAACCCACAAAAATTCTGTCGGAGCTGTTAGATCACGCTTTTTTATATGCGTTTAAAACTTGCAGTCTTCGTAGGTTAACTGGGTTGGTAGAGGCACAAAATGCAAAGTCACTTAAAATTATTAAACACCTTGGGTTTGTCGAAGAAAGTGTCATGCGCCAAGCGGGTACAGGAGGGCAAGATATTGTTGTTCTCGTACTGTGGCCAGAAAAGTATCGGAAAGGTAAATTAAATGGGCAAAAGTAGTCCTCCACCCCCAGATTATACACCACTAGCGGAAGCAAGTGCCGAGTCAGCTAAAGTAATGGGCGAAATTGGAGCAAACCAACTTGCGTTTGCTAGGGAGCAGTACGACCGCTCCGCCCCAATTATGGAAGGTATAGCCAACCAACAGATGGCCGCGCAACGCGAACAAATGGATCAGGCTAGGGATTACTATAACTACCAACGTGATACGTTTAGACCTGTGGAACGTGGCCTCGTCGCGGATGCTCAAAGATTTAACACAGAAGACTACCGCAACCAGATGGCGTCAAAAGCGTCTGCGGATGCGGGTTTAGCATTTAACCAAACCAAAAGCATGAACCAACGCGCAATGGCATCGATGGGTGTAAACCCTAACTCTGGTAGATTTGCAGGGATGCAAAACGCGAGCAACTTGGCTCTTTCAGCACAACGTGCCAACGCAATGACTAATGCGCGAACACAAGCCGATCAAATGGGATACGCCAGGCGGTTAGACGCTGTCGGTATGGGCCGTGGTTTAGCAGGCGCGAGTGCGGCAGCTTATGGTGGAGCGTCAGGCGCAGGGTCAATGGCGGGGCAAAACTACCAGTCTGCGGGTCAGAACTACATGGGCAACATGGGTGCGGCAGGCAACACTTATAATGCCGGGTTTAATACTCAAATGACAGGTCTAGGTAACATCTTAAATAACCAATCGCAGATGTATATGCAGGCAGGGCAAGATAATGCGGCCATGATTGGCGCTCTCGCTGGTGCAGGAGCAAAATACGCCACTAGTGATGAACGTCTAAAAGAAAACGTCAAAGAAGTGGCAGTCGATCAACGAACGGCGCTTACGCTCTACGAGTTTAACTACATTGGGGACACCACCAAACGTTTCCGTGGTGTAATGGCGCAAGAGGTGGAGTTAAGTTACCCAGATGCTGTATTCGAGACAGACTCCGGTTTCAAAGCTGTAAACTACGACTTACTTGGAATTGAATTTAAGGAGCTACCAAATGGCTAGAGCAAGCGCGGTCACAAGTTTTCTTGATGGGTTTAACGCCGGTTGGGACACTGTAGGTAAAGTAGGCACCGCCTACGGTCTTAAAAAACTAGACAAAGAAGAAGAACGTATCACCGAGGGTCTTAAAGCTGACCCAGAAAGTGGCAAATACTCTATTTTTGGTATGAACTTTGACGAAGCTCCAAACCAGTATCAAATTTCTGAAGCTCGCAATATGGCGCAAGCAAAAGTCTACGACAAGTACGGCGATTCAGAGGCTGCTCGTGGACTTCGTTCTGATGCGCAGACAAGCAGACAGGCCGGTCTGACCTTCAAGACAGGTCAACAGACGTACGACCAAAATGAAAAACTAAACCCTCTCAAAGTGGAGAGCGAACGGCTTGGTATTGATAATAAAAAACTGTTAGGTGAAGAGCGTAGAGCCAAAATTGCGTTCGACGCAGAGAATAACCCAAATATACTAAAGACCAATCAAAATAACGCAGAACTGTTAGGGTTAAATGTTATTTCTAAACGTGCAGCTAATGAATTTGATACGGCTAATAACCCATACTTACTTCAGAACAATCAAAATAACGCAGAACTGTCAGATTTAAATGTTGACGCCAAAAAAGCTGAAATAAAGTACAACGCCGAAATCAATCCGTTAAAGGTAGAATACGAAAGGCTACGAAACTTAGGGCTCGAAGGTACACAAAGAGCTACTGACCTTGCTAATAAAATTCGAGAAATGGATATTGCGCTACGTGGAAAAACCGACCCTCTTACCGTTCAAAAGACAATGAACGAAGTCGAAGCGGGTACAATGGCTAATGAGTTTAACAAAGAAACATTCGACGCTAATGTGGCAAAAGTTATATCAGATTCAGCGTTTGCGACGCAGACGTTAGAGCCAAGGGTTGCGCAAGTTTTTGCTAATGCTGATCTGTCCGGACTAAACGCTGAATACGCCAAGGCGTCGTTTGATACAAACCTAGACGCGCTTAAAGTAAGTTTAGGTATCAGTAAAGAAAACCTAAACCAGATGATAAAAGAAAACCCTGTCAGGCTCCAAGGGTTAATTGACTCAAACATCTTAAACGCGCTTAACATAGATGAGAAAACGCTTAACAATCAACAGAAGTCTCAAATAGATGGCATAAACCAGTCTTACTATGACGCATTAATTAAAGGCGATTTCAGTGGAGTTGAGCAAAACCTTATGCCGTTTGCGGCGCAAGTATATAATGACAACAACGTTGCCGACGATGGAAACAAAGCCATACAAGGCGAAGACGGTACGTTCTACATAGTTGGTCCTGATGGCGGGCGGATCGGTGCGGCTTCTGATATTCTACAAAGTATGCCGATGGATCAAAAAAGAGACATGATCCGACAAGCACAAGCGTACGCTGTGGCGGCGATTACTGGAGATAACACTCAGATAACGCAGTTGTTTAAAACTGAAGCGTGGCTCGACTACTACCAAGCTCAAACAGCGGCACTCGAAAAAGGTAAGTCGCTCACGAAAGCGCAATGGGCGATCCAAAGGTTCCAAAGCAATCCGCAAGATAAACTTGCTATAGCTATTTTAGCCGGAGATAACGCGGAAGCTGTTATGGAACAAATGAATGATCCTGCTTATCAGCTAAAAGGTATCGGTGACGGCAGTGGCGGTGCAAACAGGCCGGGGTCACTAAATGGCGATGGAAGTTCTAACGGCGAAACTGACCAAAGTTCCACACTTGGAGCTGACTTACTTACCTCACTGGGTGGCGGAGACCTTAATTCACTACTCACCAAACTAAACATGCCCAGTCCTTCCGGTGGCAAATCTGGCGGTCTTGCAGCAGCAGCGGCGAACAACAGTAAGTTAAAAGCTTTAACTGAAAACGTAGGTGCTCTGAACCAAGCGATTTCGACTTTAGAAACTCAACTCGAGTCTGCGAACGCAGAAGAACCAAAATTTGGTAAAGGTCTGGTTGGTCAAAATAGCAGAAAAACAAAACTCACAACACTACTAAGCCAGTTAATTGACCAAAGACGTAAACTAAACCAGAACTAAGGACTGTTTGATGCCCGGTAAAATTCAAGACCTGCGTAAGTTATACCCTGAGTTTGACGAGTATGGGTACACAGACAAAGACGTTTTAGAGTGGGTAGGTACAGAACTTAACCGCGATCCTCTCGAACTGGCTGAGTATTATGGTTTACGTGACCCAAACCAAGGAGACTTTAGCCGTGGTTTATCTGCGGGCGTGGATTCTTTACAGGGACTTGCTTACGGTGCCGTCGGCCTTGCAGGCGACGCACTAGGTTCTGATACTGTTCGAGACTTTGGTATAGATGGCTATAGGCGAAATATGGACGCCGTCGCTCTCAACGCTAGGGAGACTGATGCGTACGAAGGCATAAACAGTGTTGGTGACGCTGTAGACTTTGCGCAGTACTACTCAGGGTATGCTATTCCCCAAGCCGTTACTGCTTTTGCGAGTGGCGGTATCGGTGGATTAGTAGGCAAACAAGTTGTTAAAAAAGGTGTTCAGTCCAAGATAAAAGACGGACTTGAAGACCAAGCACAAGACCTTGTGGCAAAAGCCACGAAACGAGGAAGTACCGCAGGAATTACCACTCAAGCGTTTGGAACCTCATTAGGTGGAACCTATGGTCAAGCTGTTGAACAGGCTATGGAGAACGGTGAATCTATAGACGACATCGATCTAGGTAAAGTAGCAGGTTATGGTAGTCTCGCGGGTGGTGTTGAAGCGGCGGCAGACATAGCTACATTAGGTTTAGCCAAACTTGGTCCTGCTTCTAATTTAATGGATTTTGCTCGCAAAACTAGAAAACGTGCCGCTGTTACGGGCGGGACAGCCGGTGCGGCAATTGAAGGTGTAACTGAAGGTGTTCAAACTGGTTTAGAAGATTTAGGCGCGGGCTCCACTATGGAAGACGCACGCTTCTTCGACCCCACGTCTATGTTAGCAGGTGCTATCGGTGGCGGACAAATTGGTGTCGCCGGTGGAGCACTACGATCTCCAACCCCCAGTGGTACTGAGTTAGATACCGACGCGGCGGTGAAGAATATTGTAGCGCAAGCTAGTTTGCCGTTAGATAACCCCAATGTTGGTACTGAGGCAGACGCAAGACAAGTACAGGCGCAAGAAGCAGCCGCACAAGAAGCCGACGCTGTTGCGGAGCAAGATCGTGCGGCACGCCTTGATTTACAAAGAGCCGAAGCAAAGATATATTCAGAAAACGTCTATGCAAAAGAACGAGAAGCAAAACTTAAACTGGACGCGAGCAACCCAGAGACAGAAGCGGGAGCTGCATTTAAGCAACGCATAGATGGTAAAGGTATAGTCGACGACAAAAAAATACAAAAAGAGTTAAATGATTTTGTACAAGAGCAAAAACCAAGTGAACAAGAGCTTGAAGAAGGCCATAAGGCCGAACTTGACTTACGTATTAATGCCGCACAGCAAAATGACGGGCAGCAAGAGTTAAACTTTAACCAAGAGGCTCAAGTAGTGCCAGAGCCCGCATTTAACCAAGACACTGTCATACGCTCACGCAAGAAAGCTATTGAGAAAGCTGAAGCGTTACTGGGCAAAGACTTTGCAGATAAACCAGAGTTTGATGCTGTGGCGTCGTCTATAAACGGTGACAAGTTTAAGGTTAAAACGTTCGATGAAGCGTTAAGTGGGGCTCTTAACCCACAAGCTGTAGCTGAAGATGCTAACGCGTTAACTAATGATACGACGCAAACGGATACAGAAACAGCAGTAGCCACTACCGCGGAAGACATAGCTTCCCAGATAGTTAAGCCGTTACCTGACGAGGTAAAGCTGTCTAAGAATGAACAAAAAGTGTGGGACGTAATATCTAACTCGTTTAAAAACAACGAAGAGGACAGCATACTTAACGTAAACGGCAGTTGGAATACTGTAGCTCTAGCAGAAAAAGCAGGACTTAACTCTCGACAAGCAGCTCAAACAGCAACCGTGCGCCTAAAACCTAAACTGGCAAAAGCTTATGGGTTTACCGAAACTGAGATAAAGCAGAAACTAGCTGACACGAAAAATAAAAGCACAGAGCCTGCGCCAGACATCAACGACGGAACTAACGTCTTAGACCTAAAAGAACTTGGTCCGCAAGGTGGAATGGGAGCGCAAAACTCTATCAATGCACGCGCTCGAGAAGGTATGTCTGCGGAAGACGCTAAGTTTATGGAAGAGCGTTCTAACGAGCCTGATAGTTTTGAAAATAAGAGACAAGAGTTAGCGAACAAAGAGCGTGGGCGAGCGCAGAAAAAAATGGTTCAACTCCACGGGACGAAAGCTATTGAGTTGTGGAGAGATGGCGTATCTACTGGTGGCGTTCAAGTAAATCAGTTGGCGAAAGCTGACTTGATGGATTGGATTTCATCGGTTGAAGAGTTTAACGAAGGCCAAATAACCCAAGAAGAACTAGCACAAGACCTACGTGACATCGAAAACAAATACGACCAAGATAACGATGGTCCAACCTTGGAGAACGCTAATGCAGCAACCACCGAAAAAACCACAAAGAAAATCGCCAACGACAGCGGACAGAGTGCCGGGGATACTACGAGCGCAGAAAGCGGGAGTGCCACTGGGCAAGTCGGAACTGAGAATACTAGCCAGAGCGCAGAAACAAACCCCCTCGAAGGCAGAGACCTAGAAGCAGAGGCTAAAGAGTTTGCTGTAAAAAAGCTCGGTAAGAACTGGGACAAAGAGAATCCTGGACTTGTACAAATACTAAAAGACAAAGAATACAGTGGCTTCCAAGCTAATGTTGAGAGAATAGCAAAACCTAAAAGCGCTACGCAAGTTGTTAGGAAAAAAGGTAAAACGGTTAACGAGCCTAAGTTTTCGAAGAGTGCTTCAGACGGAGAAGCAACTACTGTCGAGCGTATTACAGAAATAGCCGATAAGTTGTTTGACACAAAACAAGCTTACTCTATTAACGACGAAACCGGCGTTGCCTACCGTTTGAATACAGGCTCACCGTACAGCCCCCTACAAATACACGCCACAGTGAAGGATGCGGTACGCGCTCTTCGTGGAACTATGACGAAAGAAGAACTGTCGAACGCACAAGGGTTTATTGATCCTAGGGGTAACGGCGAAGTATCTCACATTATTGCTGAAAATATCACAGTTGGGAACGAAGCAGGTGTTCTTGCGCACGAGGTCGGTGTTCACCTTGGGCTTGAACAAAAAGCCAACTCGGCGGAACTAGATGTCTTAGCGAGTGGAGTAGACGCGTGGGCAGATGCAAAAAAAGGATCAGTTGAGAAAACGATTTACGATAATGTTGTCGCTCGAATAGCGTTTGCGCGTTTGACAGGTATGCCAGAGGGCGACGTTAATATAGAGAAAATTGCTTACGCTGTAGAAGAAGCAGTTAACGCAGGTGTTGTACCGTCAAAAGAAACCGAAAGCACCGCTGCTAATTGGCTTTCTAAGTTCAGCGATTTTATCTTTAAGCTTTTTGCTAAAATAGAAATTACTCGTGGAAACCAAAGTTGGATAGCCAACACCTTTGGTGATACTGGTCTTATAGAGGATGTTTTACAGTCTGACCTAGAAGGAAAGCCTGTACTACCAGCAGAAATGTTAGTTGCTCTATCACAAGGTGCAGCTAAAAATGTCATGCGCGTCCCTGTACTAGAGCAAGGTGCCATGACAGACGACGTTGAAGTATTAGCTGGCTTTTATGCGGGTACTGATCTTAATCGCTCTACTGGTAAATCAACGGTGTATGAAACCGAGTCGTTGGGTGAAGAAAGTCACATATGGGAAGAAGACGCAACGTTTGGGGGCTACTCTAATATCTATACTGTAGCGGTTAATGTACTACCTGACAGTACCAGTGAAGGCGAGATGGTAGTAGAAGTGTTTAGTGACGACGAAGTAGGAGCAATCTTGTCTTTAGATATGCAAAGAATTAGCACAATACCCTACGTGTATGCGTTAACTGTGTACGGCCCAGATGGTAAGCTCAAAACAAGTACCGAGACTAAAGACCTTGGTGACGGCAGGTGGACTCGGTTAGAGGGTGTTTCTAGGCGAGAGCTACTCCGGTTACTTACAGAAGCTCGACGCCGTATAACACGTTCCAACTATGGAAACGTCCCCAACATTGTGTGGGACCGTGTAACTGGGGCCGTTGCCGCTAATAAAGGGGGAGAAGCTCGACGTGGAGGAATTAATGATGAGGACGTATTTAAGAAGTTTTCGTTAAAGCCCCCTAGCAAAAAAGAAAGCAAAAAGCACATCTCGTGGGTAAGAAAGAACCTCGGCGATGATGCGGCGGCAATGCTCACGAACCTAAAGACTGTTGCGGAAACACCAGTAGATGTTACTAAAAATCTTGACAGGACGGTCAGAGACAACGAAGCCAAAATGCCTTCGGCGCGTAAATGGTACGACCTTATGTTGGAGGCAGAAGCCACTAAAAACGAAGTTCTTATGATGGTAGAAAGCGTAATTAACCAAGCTCGAAAATTTTCCATGGAACGAAAAGAACTTATTAACGACTTCATTGGCTCGTCTACTTTCTACCAAAAATGGGGGTATGAACCCCAGTGGACTGATCGTAAAACTGGTAAACCTGTTGCCGTGGTTATTGATCCTGTAATGAAGAAAAAATACGATAGGCTAAGTGCAGAAGAACAACAGCTTGTGCGAGACTTGTTTTCCCACGGACGCACCATGCAAATAATGATGCAAGATATTGCTGAGAACCTTGGAGTTTCTAAATTCTTTACGTTTGATAGCAAACTGGCGGGGCCATACTCGCCATTAAAACGGTTCGGTAAGTATGTAGGTGAGTTAAAGTCTCAAAAGCTACTTGATGCGGAAGAATCTTTAGCGCAAAGCCCAACAGCGGCGAATAGAAAACGCGTGGAGGAACTGAAAGTCAGTCCAGACGACTACGTTATTAGTTTCTTTGAGTCTCTTGGGGCAGCTGATACTTTTGTGGTAGCTAATCAAAATAAGTTTGCATCTGCTGAAGCTTCTGAAAAATCTGTATCGTTTGATGATGCACGCCCTGGTGGCGCCCAGGCTTACGCGAAAATCTTAGGTGCGGTAAATGCAAACCTTGCAGGACTCGACCAACCATCTAAAGATGCTATGGCGAAAATGATTAAGGATATGTACTTTCAAACGTTAGACGACAGCAACGCCCGGCTCTCTGGAACCAAACGTTTAAACCGCGCAGGGTTTGATAAAGATATGTTACGCGCATTTGCTGACCACGGGATGGCTCAGTCGAGCTTGCTGGCTCAAATGAAGCACGGCGGTGAAATCAGTGCGGCGTTGGTAGAAGCACGCAAAGAAGCAAAAGCAAATCCACGCGAGTTGCTACCTGTATATAATAAAATTGCGTTGAAGTTTCAAAGAGTAATGACGCCACGCACTGGGATGCTCGCCACTGTGCAAGCCAATGTTATGAAGCTTAATAGCACGTACATGTTGACTTCAAGCATAGGTTACATGCTACAGAATATGACACAGCCTTATTTTGCTGTGGCAAACATCGCGAAGGTAAGCGGTTTTGCAGATCAACCGGCTGTCTGGGGAAGGCTATTTAGCGGCTACAAAGTTGCTAAAGAAGTAGTAAACACAAGCTTTCTAAACCAAGTTAAAAACGTCGCGTCTTTCGGCCTACTTGGGGGTAACAGTACGGTTGAGCTAAATCTAAACAAGGCTGCCCCAGAGTTACAACCTGTACTAAAACAATTACAGCTCCGTGGCTTACTCGACGTTGGTGTTACAGAAGACCTCCGCCACGTTAACATGTCTCCTAATATGGTTATTCGTGGGTACGATGAAATAACCCACAGGTTGTATCAATCTTCACGTTACGTAGAAGCAAACAACAGAATTGCGTCTGCGGTGGCGGCTTTTAAAACGGCGCAGCGTAACCCAAAGAAAATGAAACAGTTAAAAATGACACCGACAGAATTTGCGGTTCGTATCGTTCAAGACACCCAAGGTAACTTCTCACAACTGGATGCTCCTGCGCTGTTTGATGGAAACCTCAAACTACCATTCCAGTTTCGCAAGTACCAAATGCAAATGGGCTGGTTACACGTAGACGCCGCTAAAGATGCGTTAAAAGGTGCTGACCCTGAGACAAAACAAGCCGGGTGGCGCGTACTTAGCCTAATGTTAGGTTACACTGGTGTGTTTGGTGGATTGGCTGCTATACCAATGTCAAACTTCGCAACTGCTATACTGCAAGCGGCGATAGGTTGGGCTTCGGGCGACGGTGATGAAGAAAACCCACCGAAGGGTTTGGAACGATGGATACGAGAAAACGTCGAAGACGAACGCATGGCAACTCTTTTAGCCCGTGGTGTTCCTGCGGCGCTTGGGTGGGACTTCTCACAGAAGTTAGATCAGTCCGACTTGTTTATGCCATACAACTCCAAATATGTGACCGCGAACCCTGACCGAGATGGGGCATTGTTATTTGCAGCACAACTGTTTTTAGGGCCAACAGGTACAACGCTTGGTAACATTGGTAACTCAATGGATTTTGTTAACCGTGGAAACATCCCCCGCGCAGCTGAGTACGCTTTGCCAAAAGGTGTGAGGTCTTACCTCGAAACGTATCGTTACGCAACTCGTGGGTATGAAACTCGCGACAAGACAAAAATTACTGACCCAACTTCTTTTAATGTGGTCGACTTTCTCACAAACGTTGTAGGGCTACCAAGTACCGACATAAATCAGATCAAATGGACACGCGGTCAGCAAGTAGAAATAACTCAGTGGTTTTCAAAAAGGACAAGCGCTATCACCCGTGGTTACTTAGCCGCTTACGATGCGCGCGACCGCAAAGCTCAGGCTAAGTATCGCGATGAGTTTAGAGAACTTCAGAAAGCAAAAGATCGAGTTCGTCCACTGTTTAAAGGTTCGATGCGTGTCTTAACACGATCACCTGTTAGCGACTTAATTAAAGCACCACGCAATCGGCAGACGAAACAACGAAGAATGGACAGTATTACTGGACGCTAAAGAACCCCCTAATATCCACGGTTGATTTTCTCCCTGTACGTGGGTATACTTAACCCCTGACTGGCTAGGTTTCGCACTGCAAA
>ENA-OQVM01002731-OQVM01002731.1-marine-metagenome-genome-assembly--contig:-NODE-2731-length-20055-cov-128.254230_pt1 | contig 20055 bp, 15 predicted proteins | sample MGYA00237776_ERZ505498 | MGnify/ENA primary metagenome ERZ505498 (study PRJEB26159, sample SAMN06265151) | marine metagenome | isolation source: Helgoland LTER site | place: Germany:Helgoland, sampling... | reverse complement strand
AGCAGAGAGAAAAAGACTGAATGTGTAAAACCTCTATGAATTTCTAAGGCACTAACGGTGTCTGTGAAAAATGAAGCGAATACATCTAAATCTGGAATTGTTCCCGAAATAGCTCCGTATAACATTGCTTTATTGCCAATTTTTCTTCCTAAAACGGCTTCTCCAATTGCGGCACCTAAAACTATTTGAGTTAATGAATCCAATATAGAGTGTTTTTATCCATAGTTATTAGTAGCTTTTTTTTCTAATTTATTTCATTAAATATAAAACTTTAAAAAGCTTTCTTTTTTATGGTTTTTTTACCTTCAATAGTTATTTTAGAACCTTCAATAAGCATAATAGAAGCTGGCTTTATGTGATTTAAAAACTCAAAATGTTTTCCATAAACCAATTCGAAATCTACTTTTATATTAGCACTTTCTACTTTATACTTTTTCCACCTTGGATGGGTAACTTCGTATTCATTGGTACTAGTATCATTTACTTTTGCATACCCCCAATAATGTTCGGTAATAAATTCAGTCTCGCTATTTTCCTCAATTTCTGAAGCTTTAAGTGCTGCGGTAATTTTAAAAGATTGCCATATCTTATTCTTTCTCCAATGATATGCTACACTTCTATTTTTGCTATTTTCTTCCCATTTGTAACTCATTGGCATGGTTTCATAGTGTTCTTTGTAAATTGTGTTTGCAACAAATGTAAGCATGGGTTTGGACACAATTTCTTTGATAAAAACTGCACCACGTTTCCATGTGTTATTTTCAAAACGCTTTACATAAAAACGCAAATTTACTTCTTCTACAGTATTATGAAAGGGAACTTTAATGCCGAATATTTTAGTATTTAGAAATATAAATCCAATTAAACTTACAAAGCATTTGCCTTCCCATAAATCAAGCTCTGTTCCTGGCGGAACATATTGAGCTAAAACATTCGGATTAACTTCGTAATTAGCAAAAGCTAATTTTCTCCATTCTGCTTTTAAAAAACTCATTTTATTTATTTTGCTAGGTTTTAATTAACCACTGTTGCCGTTAGTAAAAATAAGCTTTAAAATAGAGAAACGGAATATCTCTTAGAAGAAAAATATGCCGTTTTATATATTATTTTTAATAACTATTCTTATCCTTTATAAAACGGTAACTTTATAATAGTTGCAGGAATTGCTTTTTTACGGACCTGAATATGAATTTTTGTACCCGCTTTAGCAAGAACTCTTGGTACATATCCCATTCCAATTCCTTTTTGTAAACACGGACTCATAGTTCCCGAAGTTACAATACCAATAATAGTACCGTTTTCGTCTACAATATCATAACCATATCTTGGAATTCCTCTTTCATCTAATTCAAAACCAACTAATTTTCTTTCTGGCTTTTGTTCTTTTTCTTTTGCCAATGCGTCTGCATTTACAAAGTCTTTGGTAAACTTAGTTATCCACCCTAAACCAGCTTCAATAGGTGATGTTGTATCATTGATGTCATTTCCGTACAAACAATAGCCCATTTCTAAACGTAAGGTATCTCTTGCTGCCAGTCCAATTGGTTTAATTCCATATGCTGCTCCGGCTTCGAAAACGCTATCCCAGATTTGTTTTGCTTCAGAGTTTTTACAGTAAATCTCAAATCCGCCAGAACCAGTATACCCAGTAGCTGAAATAATTACGTTTTCAATACCCGCAAAATCACTTATTTTAAACTTATAAAAAGGAATTGCTCCTAAATCTAAAGAAGATAAAGATTGCATTGCTTCCACAGCTTTAGGTCCTTGAATTGCTAACAAAGAATAATCTTCAGACAAATCTGTTAAATCAGCTTTAAATTCTTGGTTGTATTTAGAAATCCAGTTCCAATCTTTTTCAATATTAGAAGCATTTACAACCAGTAAATATTCCTCTTCTTTGATTTTATAACAAATTAAATCATCTACAATTCCGTCTTTTTCATTAGGCAAACAGCTGTATTGCGCGTCACCAATTTCTAATTTAGATGCATCATTAGAGGTTACTTTTTGTATCAAATCCAATGCATTTGCACCGCTCACTAAAAACTCACCCATGTGACTTACATCAAAAACACCAACCGCTGCTCTAACCGTTAAATGTTCTGCAGTAACCCCCTCATATTGCACTGGCATATTATAACCAGCAAAAGGAACCATTTTTGCACCTAATTTTTCGTGAATTGAATGTAATGTGATATTTTTCATTGTTGTATTTCTGAATTTCAGGCTAAATTATTGAAAAATTCACAATTATCAAGCACTAAAATTCTGTTAATATTTCTAACTAAAAAATAATTAATAGTACATTTGAAAAATCAACAAGTAAACGAACCGTAATGAAGATGTATAAAATTTTTTTCGTGGCTTTTTTAGCAACGTCTTTTTCCTTATTTTCTCAAATACCAACAGATTTCTTATCAAAAGACTTTCATAAGGGGAGAAGAGATGCTCTGCGAGCAAAAATGCCAGTAAATTCAGTAGCAGTGCTTTTCGCAAATCCGCTTAGAAATAGAGCTAATGATGTAGATTATGTTTTTCATCAAGACCCTAATTTTTATTATTTAACAGGGTATAGAGAACCAAACGGTGTGTTGGTGCTATTTTCTAATAATCAAACAGATGAAAACGGAGTTTCTTATAATGAAATGCTATATGTGCAAGAAAGAGATGCCAGAGCAGAACAATGGAACGGGAAACGTTTAGGCATTGAAGGAGCAATAGAGGAGTTAGGTTTTCAAATGGCAAAGAATGCCAATGATTTTATACAAACGAACATCAATTTTAAGAGTTTTGACAGAATTTTTATTGAAAAATTCAATGATGATTATCGGGATTCTGCTAAAAATACTGCAGAAGTCTATGATTTAGTCTCATCTTTTAAAGAAAATACCGCATACAATCCGAATAATTTTCTATCGCCAATGAAAAAGCAAATTTATGAGTTGGTAAAATCTACACCCATAGAAAATAGCGCAAATGTTGCGCAAATAATAGGCAGAGCTCTGGCATATGATCCTTCCTTGAAACGTGATGCCGATTTAATGAAATTTAAAGATGCTACAGATAACAGACTAAAGAAAGAGTTACAACAAAAAATTGCCTTAAAATTAGATGCAAAGACAACGATAGATATTCATTTTCTATCTAACAATTTGGCAACTTTAAGAGAAATTAAAACTTCAGAAGAGTTGGTGCTATTAACAAAAGCCGTAAGAATTTCTGCTATCGGACAAGTAGAAGTTATGAAGGCGATGAAGCCACATATGTCTGAAACAGAATTGCAAGGAATTCATGAATTTGTGTATAAGAAATACGGTGCGGAGTATGAAGGGTATCCCTCTATCGTTGGTGCAGGTAATAATGGTTGTATTCTGCATTACATAGAGAATAGTAAAACGAAGTTAGGCAATGAATTAGTTTTAATGGATTTAGGTGCAGAATACAGAGGGTTTACGGCAGATGTTACCCGAACAATTCCTGCTAATGGCGTCTTTTCTAAAGAACAAAAAGCCATTTATCAGATTGTTTACGATGCACAAGAAGCAGGCATTGCCGCTTATGTAATTGGCGAAAGCATGGCAACACCGAATTTGCTTTCTAAAAAAATTGTAAATCAAGGTTTGTTTCAGTTGGGTATTATAAATTCTTTAGATGAAAAGCATCCGTATTATCCGCATGGCACGTCCCATCATATTGGTTTAGACGTTCATGATCCAGGAAATTACGGTAATTTTGAAGAAAATATGGTGGTTACTATGGAGCCTGGAATTTATATTCCGGATGGTAGTAATTGTGATGAAAGATGGTGGGGAATTGGAATTAGAATTGAAGATGATATTTTAATAACCAAGACCGGACCCGTAAACTTATCTGCGGAAGCACCAAGAACTATTGAGGAAATTGAAAAAATGATGGCTAAAAAATCTATTTTAGATGATTTTGTGTTACCAAATTTAGATAACTAATGAACAAAACTGCTATTGTTTTAGGAGCCACTGGATATACAGGAGGTATTCTTTTAGAAAAGTTACTTGCGGATACTAGTTATGAGAAAATTAAACTTTTTTCTAGAAGTTCGGTTACAAATACATCAGATAAGATCGAAGAACATTTAGTCGATGTATTAAAATTAGAAGATTACAAAGATGCTTTTATGGCAGATGAGGTATATTGCTGCATTGGCACTACAGCTTCAAAAACAAAAGATAGAGAGGTTTATAGATCTATTGATTATGGTATTCCGGTAGCCGCAGCAAAATTAGCAAAACAGAACAATATAACTACTTTTATTGTAATGTCTTCTATGGGTGCAGCTGTTTCAAGTACTGTTTTTTATAGCAGGACAAAAGGAGAAATGGAGCGCGATATATTAAATCAAAATATAAAGAATACGGTTATTTTAAGGCCTTCTTTAATTGGTGGTCGCAGACCAGAATTTAGAGTAGGAGAAAAAATTAGTATCGGAGTTATGAGTATTATAAGTCCGTTACTTATAGGAAGTTTAAAAAAGTATCGCATCATTCATCCAGAGAAAATAGCAACTTGTATGAAAATACTAGCGCACAAATATCAAGATAGAAAGATACTTAGTTCAGATGAAATTTCAACTATTGCAAAATCTAAAGAATAATGAGCGGACAGCAGCTTAACAACCCGTTACACGGTATAAAATTAGCAACTATGTTAGAACAATTATTTCTAGAATACGGTTGGGAAGAGTTGGGAGATAGTTTGAATATTAATGCCTTTAAAAATAACCCTACTTATAAATCTAGTTTAAAGTTTTTAAGAACTACTCCGTGGGCAAGAGAAAAGGTAGAGCAGTTTTATTTAAAGAATATGGTTGACTAAATTTTTGCTTGCGCAAAAATGATAATAATTTAAGCGCTAATTATTTCAAGCACTAATTCTCTCGTTAGCGGTTTGCCATTTGCTGTTTTTTTGATGTTATCAAAAGTAAAAACAAAATTGCAACCTGTTTTATAAGCAGAGCAACCATAGCCTGTTTTTCCTTTTAAGACAGTTCCGGTCTTACATTTAGGGCAATTAATTTTTTCTGAAGCAGCTGCAGTAGTTACCTTTTTAGCTTCTAATTTTAAACTGAAATTTTCATCAAAACGTATCAAACCCTCCACAGCGCCGTTGGCTATTTTAAATCCCTTTAAATTGGTTGTGCAGCCTTTGTCTAATAAACGTATCAATTGATTTTCAGATACTTTCTTACCGTAAATTTCAAACGGAATTTTTAAATCGCACTTATTTTTATATTCAGAACAGCCAAATGCAGAAGAGCCTTTTAAAATAGTTCCTTTTTTACATTTCGGACATGTTTTTCCTACTACCTCTTTTTTAGATTTTGGTTTTTTAGTGGGAGTTTTTTTTGCTTCTTTTAGAATAACAGTATTAGAAGAAATACGTTTCGAGGTTTTGTTTGAACGTACTTCATACACCAATTCATCTACCATCTTCTTCATATTGTTGATGAAGTTTCCTGCATTAAACTCTCCTCGTTCAATTTCTTTTAAACGTTTTTCCCATCGCCCTGTTAATTCAGCAGATTTTAGTAATTCGTTGTCTATTATATTAATTAAATCAATACCTGTTTGGGTTGGTAGTACTAACTTCTTTTTACGTTCAATATATTTTCTTCGGAACAATGTTTCAATAATACTCGCTCTGGTAGACGGTCTTCCAATGCCGTTTTCTTTCATTAATTCGCGCATTTCATCGTCATCTACTTGCCTTCCTGCTGTTTCCATGGCGCGTAATAAGCTTGCTTCTGTGAAATTTCTTGGTGGTTTTGTTTCCTTTTCTAGAAAAGAAGGTTCATGTGTTCCTTTTTCACCTTTTACAAAGGAAGGTAAGGTTACTTGTTCGTTTAATTCCTTTTTAATTTTGCTCTCCTCCGTTTCAAAAGCAATACGCCAACCTTTGGTAAGTATTTCTTTACCAGTTGTTTTAAATGGGACGTCCGCAGCTTTTCCAATTACAGCAGTATTAGAAACCTCTGAATCTGGATAAAAAGCACCAATAAATCTGCGTGTTATAATATCGTAGACTTGTTGTTGGTTGTATTGCAAATTTCCCTGAATTCCGGTTGGAATTATTGCGTGGTGATCTGTAACTTTTTGATCATCAAAAATACGTTTCGATTTCTTTATTTTTTGTCCTAATAGTGGTTGTGTTAATCCGCTATACTTCGTTAATTTCGATAAAATCCCTGCAATTTTAGGATACACATCATTTGGTAAAAAGGTAGTATCTACTCTTGGGTAGGTAACCACTTTCATTTCGTATAGCTTTTGAACCATCTTTAGCGTTTCATCCGCTGAAAATCCAAATTTATTATTACAATACACCTGTAAACCAGTTAAATCAAATAGTTTTGGGGCGTATTCTTTTCCTTTCTTTTTAACTACAGAAACAATTTCAAAATCTGACTCGTTAACTTTATTAGCTAATATTTGGCCGTCTTCTTGTTTTAAAAAACGTCCATCTTCATAATTAAAAAGTGTATTTCTATAAGTAGTTTGTAACTCCCAATAGGGTTGTGGTTTAAAATTAGTTATTTCAACATACCTATTAACAATCATTGCTAGGGTAGGTGTTTGCACTCTACCAACAGATAACACCTGTTTGTATCCTCCATATTTTACAGTGAACAGTCGGGTTGCATTTAGGCCTAATAACCAATCTCCAATAGCTCTAGAGAAACCTGCGTAATACAAGTTATCATATTGTTCAGAGGGTTTTAAATTTTTAAATCCTTCTTTAATTGCTTCTTCAGTAAGCGAAGAAATCCATAAACGTTGCACTTCACCTTTATAATTACATTGGTTAATTACCCAGCGCTGTATTAATTCTCCTTCCGTTCCAGCATCCCCACAATTAATAACAACAGACGCTTTATCGAATAATGATTTTACAATATTAAATTGTTTTCTAATTCCTGCATCGCCCGTAACTTTCGTGTCAAAGCGTTCTGGTAGCATGGGTAAGTTGTTTAGATCCCAACTTTTCCAATGTGGTTTATAATCTTTAGGTTCTAAAAGGGTACACAAATGACCGAATGTATAGGTAACCGCATAGCCGTTTCCTTCATAAAAACCATCACGTTTTGTGTTGGCTCCTAAAATAGAAGCAATTTCTCTAGCAACACTTGGTTTTTCTGCAATACAGACTTTCATGGGGTGTTTTTACGAATTCGAAAGTAAGAAAATATTTAAGATTTTTACTGTAAAGTTAATAAGTTGGATAACTATTTTATCAAAGCCAATTGAATTCGCTTTCTAACAACATCAACTTCTAAAACTTTTACCATTATTTGTTGTTGCAAAGTAACAATTGCATTGACATCTTTAACAAAAGTATCCGATAAATTAGAAACATGAATTAAGCCACTTTCTTTAGTCCCAATATCTACAAAACAACCAAAATTGGTAATATTATTTACAATTCCCGGTAAAATTTGACCTGTTCTTAAATCTGAAATTGTTTTAATATTTTGATCAAAAGAAAACATTTTTGCTTTCGCTCTTGGATCTAAACCTGGTTTTTCTAATTCGCTTATAATATCTTTTAAAGTAAGTAAACCAATACTTTCTGTACTGTATTTTTCTAAAGGAATTTTTTGAATAATTTCTTTATTTCCAACAAGTTCAGAAATATTTTTTTTAAGGTCTTTTGCCATTTTAGCCACCAAAGCATAGCTTTCTGGATGCACCGCAGCATCATCTAATGGATTTTCACCATTTTTAATTCGTAAAAATCCAGCTGCTTGTTCAAATGCTTTTCCTCCTAATCGAGGAACTTTCTTAATGGAAATTCTAGAGGTAAAAGAACCATTTTCACTTCTATAGTTTACAATGTTTTCTGCGATTTTTGGTCCAATTCCAGAAACAGAACTTAATAAAGGTTCGCTTGCAGTATTAATATTTACCCCAATCTTATTTACACAACTTTCCACAGTATTATCTAAAGATTGTTTCAATTTTATTTGATCAACATCGTGCTGGTACTGGCCAACACCAATCGATTTTGCGTCAATCTTTACTAATTCTGCCAACGGATCTTGCAAGCGCCTTCCAATAGAAACAGATCCACGAACCGTAACATCATAATTAGGAAATTCATCCCTGGCTATTTTAGAAGCAGAATAAATAGATGCACCAGCTTCACTCACAACAAATACATCTACATTATTAGTAAATTGAATTTTTTTAATCAGTTGTTCTGTTTCCCGAGAAGCCGTTCCATTTCCAATTGCTATGGCATCTATTTTATACGTATTCACTAAAAAATTTATTTTTTTTATGGCTTCTATAGATTGGTTTTGAGGTGCATGCGGAAAGATAGTTTCATTATGTTCTAAACCTCCTTGCGCATTTAAGCAAACTACTTTGCAACCAGATTTAAATCCAGGATCTATGGCTAGTACTCTTTTTTCTCCTAAAGGGGCACCTAAAAGTAATTGCTTTAAATTTTTTGAGAAAACAAGAATTGCGGCTTCATCTGCTTTTTCTTTGGCGATTGACAACGCCTCATTAGATAAAGAAGGAAATAATAAACGTTTAAAAGCATCTTTAATAGCCAATTGAATTTGCGTAGCACAAGTATTCTGCGTTCTAATAATCTTATCAGCTATTTTTTGAATAGCACTGTCTGAATCGATTTCTATTTTTAGACGGATAAAACCTTCATTTTCTGCTCTTAAAATAGCTAACAATCTGTGAGATGGAATTCTATTTAATGACTCTTGCCAGTCGAAATAATCTTTAAATTTCTGCGCTTTCTCTTCATTAATTTTATTTTTAATAATTTTAGAAGAAATAATAGCAAAATGTGCTAGTTGTTGTCGAATATTATTACGAATATCTGTGCGCTCATTGATCCATTCTGCAATGATAAAACGAGCGCCCTCTAAAGCATCCTCTATAGTGTTAACTTTATTAGAAGTGTATTTTGAGGCAGTATGTTTTAAGTCGTTTACATGCTGACTCATAATCATTTTTGCCAAGGGCTCTAGACCTTGTAAACGCGCAGTTTCTGCTTTTGTCTTTCGCTTTTTCTTAAATGGTAGATATAGATCTTCCAAAGAAATTAAATCTCTTGTTCGAAGGACTTTTTGTTCTAATTCTGAGGTTAAAACTTGCAGATTTTCTAATACTTTTAAAATAGCTTTTTTCCGTTTTTCTAAACCATCAAAAAGGGCTTTAAACTTTACAATTTCACCAATTTGAACTTCATCTAAATTACCAGTCATTTCTTTCCGATATCTAGATATAAAAGGAATGGTAGCATCTTCATTTAAGAGCATAATAGTATTTTCTATAGATTTAGAAGAAAGCTGTGTTTGCTGAATGATGAATGGAAGAATTTGCATTGTCTGATATTAATTTATTAAAAATAAGAAACTTCACAAAACTGACTTTGTGAAGGGGCTAATATATTTGTTTTCTTGAATTATTAAGAAATTACTTTCTCAAAAGCCAATCTTTTTGCATGATAATTTGTATAAATTATTCCGCAATAGGTGTACCCCAGTTTTTTTATTAGGGCTTGCATGCCAAAATTTTTTTCATGGGTATCAATTTTTAAACTTTTAATATTTTTCTCTAGTAACTGCTGGTGGAATTCATGAAACATAAAAGTGGCCAAGCCAAATTTTCTAAATTCCTTTTTGATAGCCATTCGATGCACTACTCCGTAGTTGTTATTTTCATTCACAATCCAACTACCATGAATAATTTTTTTATATGTTGGCTCTTTTTTAAATGTAAACATGGCAGTTGCAATCACAGCATCTTCATCATTTACAACCACATAACTTTCTGTGTTTTTGATATCATTTTCTACTTGATCAGCATTTGGATATCCGTTTTGCCATTGGTCAATTTTTTGAGATGCTAAATATTCTTTGGCATCGTTAATAATGGCTATAATTGCAGGTATGTCCTCAAAAGTAGAAAGTTGAATTTTCATTGTAAAAATTTTAAATTAAAAAAGCCACGAGCTCACAAAAGTAGTATTTGTGAATTCGTGGCTAAATTTAGTTTTTTATTTTTAAGCAGGAACTGCTTCTTTTTTATTTTTTTTCACTTCAGGAAACGTAACAATTTCTTGATTGTGTAAAATATCTTGAATGGTTTGTCTTTTTCTAATTAAGTAATCTTTTCCTTGATGCACCATAACTTCTGCAGGTAGATAACGCGAGTTATAGTTAGACGCCATAGAGAAACAATACGCACCTGCATTATGAAAACATAATACATCTTCCTCAGAAATTTCTGCAATTCTTCTGTTAGAGCCAAAGGTGTCAGTTTCACAGATATACCCAACAACAGAGTAATAACGATCTCTTCCTTCTGGATTCGAAATATTTGTAATGTGATGATAAGAATCGTACATCATAGGTCTTACCAAATGATTAAAACCAGAATCTACATGCGCAAAGACAGTAGAGGTAGTTTGTTTTACAACATTTACTTTTGCAAGGAATACACCTGCATCAGAAACTAAAAACTTTCCTGGCTCAAACATTAAGGTAATGTCTTTTCCGTATTCTACACAAAAGTCATTAAAACGCTCTGATAATTGTAAACCTAATTGCTCTATATCTGTAGAAATGTCTCCTTCCTTATAAGGTACTTTAAATCCGCTTCCGAAGTCGATAAAATCAATATTATCAAATTGTTTTGCAACATCAAACAAGATTTCTGTAGCACGTAAAAAAGTATCAATATCTAAAATATCAGATCCAGTGTGCATGTGAATACCGTTGATGTTCATCCCCGTGTTTTCTACAACACGTTTTATATGAGGAACTTGGTGAATAGATATTCCGAATTTAGAATCGATATGACCTACAGATATTTTAGAATTTCCACCTGCCATGATGTGCGGATTGATGCGCACGCAAACAGGAATCTCTGGGTGTTTTTGTCCGAATAACTCTAAAATAGAAAGATTATCAATGTTTATTTGAACACCTAATTTTGCAACTTCTTCAATCTCTTTTAAAGAAACGCCATTTGGTGTGAAAATTATTTTTTTAGGGTCAATTCCAGTTGTTAAACCTAAATGAACTTCTTGTATAGAAACAGTATCTAAACCCGCTCCAATATTTTTAAAAAATTTTAAAATATTAATGTTAGAAAGTGCCTTAACAGCATAGTTTAATTTTAAACTTTTTACAGTGCTAAAAGCATCTGTTAATCTGTTGTATTGCGATTCGATTTTATCCGTATCATATACATATATAGGGCTTCCATATTTTTGGGCTAATTCTAAAAGTTGCGTTCTTTCCACGATAATTTTAATTTATTTTCTTCAAAAGTACTTAAATTGTTGAATAAACTCTGATTTGTTTAAAAATATAACATATTGTTTTATTTTGTGATTATTACATTAAAATTATCTCTACATTTTCTAATAAATGTTTTTTATTATCTTTAAAAATTAGACGCTGATTACTAAAGAATTGGTACTAAATATAATATACAAATAGGCAATTAATTCTGTTTTAAACTACCGTTGAAATCATGTTGATAACTAATTGTAAAACTCATTTTATTCTTATATGTTAAATCTTATTTTTACAAGTACTTCAAAATTAACAGTAGTTACCAATTTATGAGTAAAGAAACAAAATACACAGAAGATAATATTAGATCTTTAGATTGGAAGGAGCATATAAGAATGCGACCAGGAATGTACATTGGTAAACTGGGTGACGGTTCTTCTGCAGATGATGGAATCTATATTTTAGTAAAGGAAGTCTTAGACAATTCTATTGATGAATATGTTATGGGCGCTGGAAAGAATATTGAAATTTCTATACAGGGAACCAAAGTTACGGTGCGCGATTATGGTAGAGGAATTCCATTAGGAAAGGTAGTAGACGTTGTATCTAAAATGAATACTGGTGGAAAATATGATTCAAAAGCATTTAAAAAGTCTGTAGGTTTAAATGGTGTTGGTACAAAAGCAGTAAACGCACTTTCTTCATTTTTTAGGGTTGAATCTTCTCGTGATGGTAAATCTGCTTCTGCAGAATTTAGTCAGGGAAATTTAGAAAATCAAGATTTTTTAGAAGAGAGTTCTCGCAGAAAGGGAACCAAAGTTTCTTTTATTCCGGATGAAGAAATCTTTAAGAAATACAAATTCAGAAATGAGTATGTAGCAAAAATGTTAAAGAATTATGTGTATCTAAATCCAGGTTTAACTATTATTTTTAATGGAGAAAAATTCTTTTCAGAAAACGGATTGAGAGATTTATTGGAAGATAATAACAATCTAGACGATATGTTGTATCCTATAATTCATTTGAAAGGAGAGGATATAGAGGTTGCAATTACACATAGTAAAACACAATATTCAGAAGAATACCACTCTTTTGTAAATGGGCAACATACTACGCAAGGAGGAACCCACCAAGCAGCATTTAGAGAAGCATTAGTTAAAACGATTAGAGAGTTTTACGGTAAGAATTTTGAAGCTTCAGACATTCGTAAATCGATTATTTCTGCTATTGCAATTAAAGTGATGGAACCAATTTTTGAGAGTCAGACCAAAACAAAGTTAGGTTCTACAGATATGGGAGGAAAGTTGCCAACGGTTAGAACTTATATCAATGACTTTCTTAAAACTAATTTAGATAATTACTTGCACAAGAATACTGACGTTGCAGACAGGCTTCAAAAGAAAATTGTACAAGCAGAAAAGGAAAGAAAAGAATTATCTGGAATACGGAAGTTAGCAAAAGATAGAGCAAAAAAATCGAGTTTACACAATAAGAAATTAAGAGATTGTAGAATTCATTTAGGAGATATTAAAAAGCAAAATTACTTAGAAACTACATTATTTATAACGGAGGGAGATTCTGCTTCTGGTTCGATAACAAAATCTCGAAATGTAAATACACAAGCTGTTTTTAGTTTAAAAGGGAAGCCTTTAAATTCGTACGGTTTAAGTAAGAAAATTGTGTATGAAAATGAAGAGTTTAACTTATTGCAAGCGGCCTTAAATATAGAAGATGGCCTAGAGGATTTGCGATATAACAATATTGTAATTGCAACAGATGCCGATGTTGATGGAATGCACATTAGACTGTTATTAATTACATTTTTCCTTCAGTTCTTTCCTGAACTAATCAAAGAAGGACATTTATATATTCTAGAAACGCCTTTGTTTAGAGTGCGAAATAAGAAACAGACTTTTTATTGTTATTCGCAAGAAGAAAAACGAGAAGCTATAGGGAAGTTAAAAGGGAAACCAGAAATAACAAGATTTAAAGGTTTAGGTGAGATTTCGCCAAATGAGTTTGTCCATTTTATCGGAGATGATATTCGGTTAGACCCTGTAATGTTAGACAAAGAAATGTCTATTGAGCAAATGTTAGAGTTTTATATGGGAAAAAACACTCCAGATAGGCAGAAGTTTATCATTGAGAATTTAAAGGTAGAGTTAGACACTATAGAAGAGGAAGTTTAGGCTATGAGCGAAGAAATAAACGAAAACGAACACGAAGAAGAATTATCAAATTTAGAAATTCAGTCTGGCGCTTTAAATAGTGAATCAGAGGCTGTTGAGACCATCACTAAGATTACAGGAATGTATAAAGAGTGGTTCTTAGACTATGCTTCGTATGTAATTTTAGAAAGAGCAGTGCCATCACTAGAAGACGGTTTGAAACCTGTGCAGCGTAGAATTATGCATTCTATGAAAGACTTAGATGATGGGCGTTACAATAAAGTAGCCAATATTGTTGGTCATACGATGCAGTACCACCCGCACGGAGATGCATCTATCGCAGATGCAATGGTGCAAATTGGTCAGAAAGAGTTGCTAATAGACATGCAAGGAAATTGGGGAAATATCTTAACAGGAGATCGTGCAGCGGCTTCTCGTTATATAGAGGCTCGATTATCTAAGTTTGCTTTAGATGTTGTTTTTAACCCGAAGACAACCGACTGGAAAATGTCTTATGATGGTAGAAGAAAAGAACCGATTGATTTACCTGTAAAGTTTCCATTATTATTAGCACAAGGTGCAGAAGGTATTGCAGTTGGGTTGTCAACTAAAATTTTACCACATAACTTTATTGAGCTTATAGATGCATCTATTAAATATTTAAAAGGGAAGAGTTTTAAAATTTTACCAGATTTTATTACCGGAGGAATTGCAGATTTCACCAATTACAACGACGGAAAAAGAGGAGGTAAAGTTAGAGTTAGAGCTAAAATAGCGCAGCTTGATAAGAAAACATTAGTGATTAATGAAATTCCGTTTTCAACTACAACAACTTCGTTAATTGAAAGTATTATTAAGGCCAATGAAAAGGGAAAGATTAAGATAAAAAAGATTGAAGACAACACAGCAGCAGATGTAGAGATTTTGGTACACTTGCCACCAAACGTATCGCCAGATACTACTATTGACGCTTTATATGCATTTACGAATTGCGAGAATTCAATTTCACCATTGTCTTGTACTATAGAAGATAATAAACCTGTTTTTGTAGGAGTTTCAGAAATGTTAAAACATTCTACAGATTTAACTGTAAACTTACTTAAGAAAGAACTAGAAATTCAATTAAATGAACTAGAAGAACAATGGCATTTTTCTTCTCTAGAAAGAATTTTTATAGAAAATAGAATCTATCGAGATATTGAAGAGGAAGAAACTTGGGAAGGTGTAATTAAAGCCATTGACTTGGGATTACAACCTCATATAAAACATTTAAAGCGCGCTATTACAGAAGAAGATATTGCACGTTTAACAGAAATTAGAATTAAGAAAATATCAAAATTTGATATTGACAAAGCAAAGCAGTTTATAGAAGGTTTAGAAGACAAAATAGCCGTTGTAAAAGAATATTTAAATAATTTAATTCAATATGCTATAGATTACTTTATGCGTTTAAAAAATGCTTATGGTAAAGGAAAAGAGCGTAAAACAGAGATTAGAATTTTTGATGACATTGTTGCCTCTAAAGTAGCAATGAAAAATGCAAAACTCTATGTAAACAGAGAAGAAGGTTTTGTGGGTACCTCTCTAAAAAGAGACGAGTTTGTTGCAGACTGCTCAGATATTGATGACATTATTGTTTTTAGAAAAGACGGAAAGATGAGTGTCACGAAGGTAGACGCAAAGACTTTTGTTGGAAAAGATATTATTCATGTGGCTGTCTTTAAAAAGAAAGATAAAAGAACGGTTTACAATTTTATGTATAGAGATGGTGCAAAAGGCCCTTCTTACATGAAGCGTTTTAACGTAACTTCTGTAACACGAGACAAAGAGTACGATTTATCAAACGGAACTAAAGGATCTATTGTACATTATTTTTCTGCAAACCTTAACGGAGAAGCAGAGGTGGTAACCATTAATTTGCGCGCTGCAGGAAGTGTTAAAAAAATGAAATGGGATATTGATTTTGCAGATTTAGCTGTAAAAGGCAGAGCTGTAAAAGGAAATACAATTACAAAGTATACTATAAAGAGTGTAGATTTTAAATCTGAAGGTGTTTCTACTTTAAAACCTCGTAAGATTTGGTTTGATGATGCGGTGCAACGTTTAAATGTTGATGAAAGAGGAGAGTTGTTAGGCGAATTTAGAGCAGAAGATAAGTTGTTAATTATTACGCAAAGTGGAAAAGCTAAAGCAGTAAAACCAGATCTGGCAATGCATTTTGAAGATGATATGATTGTGCTGGAAAAATGGAAACCAAACAAACCAATTTCTGCTATTTATTTAGATGCAGATAAAGAACGTTATTATGTAAAACGTTTTTTAATTGAAACTCCAGAGAAAGAGGAGGTTTTCATATCTGAAAATCCAAAATCGCGTTTAGAAATTATTGCTACAGATTACAGGCCAGTCGCAGAGGTTTTGTATTCTAAAAGAAGTATCGGAAATGAAACTGTAAATTTTGAAGATTTTATAGCAGTTAAAGGCATAAAAGCTCAAGGAAATCAGTTATCTATAGAAAAAATAAAACAAGTTAATTTATTGGAATCCTTACCTTTTGAGGAACCAGAAGAAGAGAAAGTAGAAGAAATAGAAGTAGTTTCTGAAGAAATTGTAGAAGAGAATAAACTTCCAATTGAAATTCCAGAAACAGTAACTAAAAAACCTATTTTAGAGGAGCTTTCTGCAGAGGAAAAAGCTAAAATAGCTTTACAAAAATCTATAGAGAAAAAGAAAGCAGAGGAGCAAAAGCGCGATGACGAGAATCAAATAAAATTATTTTAAAACCATTCTATTATGAAACGTAAACATTTATTTTTGGTGCTCTCTATTTTAGGTATTTGTTATACATGGTATTATAATATTCAATGGTTTCAAAATGCAAATGACCCCACTTTCACTAATTTTTTTAATGACGCACAAGCTAATTTTGCAGGTAAATCTTTTGGCGCAGACTTAACAGTGGTTGTTCTTACATTCTTTGTATTTATGATTCCAGAATCTATACGCTTAAAAATTAGATATTGGTGGTTGCTAATTCCGTTTACCTTTTTAGTTGCCGTAGCATTTACCTTTCCTTTGTTTTTGTATTTGCGAGAAAATGCTTTAGAAAAACTAAAATTATCTAAATGAAAAAGATAGGATTAATTGGAGGAATAACGCCAGAATCTACTGTATTGTACTATCAGATTTTAAATCGGTTAAATGCGAATCAGTTGGGTAAAACACATTCTGCAGAGTTAATTATTACTTCATTTGATTTCGGACAAATTTCTCAATTAGTTGAGAAAGGTAGGTGGGATTTGTTAAATAAAAAAATGGCAGAGGCTGGTACTAATTTAGAGAATGCAGGCGCCAGTTGTATTCTTATTTGTGCAAATACGATGCATTTATGTATTGATGCAGTTAGAAAAGTGGTTCGCATTCCTGTTATTCATATTGCAGATTCTACAGCAAAAGAAATTCAAAAGAAAGGAATACAAAAAGTAGCATTATTGGGAACAAAATATACAATGGAAAAAGATTTTTTCAGAGATATTTTAAATAAGCATGCAATAGAAACTATAATTCCAGATGTTGAAGAAAGAGATGAAATTCATCGGATAATTTATGATGAACTAGCGCAAGGTGAATTTAAAAAATCTTCAAAAGAAAAATACTTAAAAATTATAGATCGTTTAATTTTAAAGGGGGCAAAAGGTATTATTTTAGGATGTACAGAAATTCCACTATTAATAAATCAAAATGATGTTTCATTCCCAATCTTTGATACTGCTAGAATTCATGCAACTGCTGCTTTTGATTTTGCAACGAAGTAGATCTATCAGCTTAATTAGCTTCAGTAAATTATTAAAAATAATTTTTTAATTTACTGTTTTATAAATAACTTGTATAGGTTATATACTTTTATTAGGTGAAATTCCGCATTGTTTTTTAAAGGAAATAAAAAAGGTATTATATGAAATAAATCCAACTTTCTTAGAAAGGCTATCTAAGGTATTTTTTTTTAAATATTTTTCTTTTATTAGCGTTTGTGCATCTTTTATTTTACAATACTTACAATATGAAACAAAAGAAATATTGCAATGATGTTTAAAGAGATATGCTAAGTGACTCCTTGGAATATTTAGAGCATTTCCTAAATTATCTATTTTAAATGTAACATCTCTAAATGGTTTACTATGTTCCGCAAACATTTCAATTTCTTCGATATATTCTTTTATTTTTAGAACCTTGGATAGCTTTTGTTCTTGACTATTTTTTATTGTATCTGCAGAAAGTTTCCAAATTATAGGGTCTATGGTTTCACTGCAACTATAGTTAGCTATTCTTTTTTCTAGACTACCAAAACCGTACATTATCTCAGGATGTTTTAGTATTTTAATAAAAATGATAATCCAAATTGCAAGATTCACAGGTATAATAAAATAACCTGTTAATTTTTCATTTGTGTTATTTTCAATGTACAGAGAATATATTAGGGTAATCATTAAAAGTAAAAAAATGGTGAAAAAAAACTGGGTCCAATTTTTTAATAATTTATAACGATTACCTAATGCTATTTGTAATTCTTTCTTTTTCCATAACTCATTATTTAGTAAATTATAGGATAGAATTAAATAAATTAGAATGAATAAGAGCGTACGCTCAAATTTCATAAAACCTAGAAAGTCCTCTGAAAACAATAGATAGTTTTTATTAAGAAAAAAAAGTAAAATAATGAGTAATGGATATGTAAAATGAAAAAGTTCTTGATACTGGTATTGTTTATTATTTAAGATTGTTTTAAAATATAAGTAAAAGCTTGGTATTATAACCATAAAAAAGGGGTTAAGCCACTCTATACTATTTTGATATAAAGTGGGATTATATATTTCAAAAATACCTTTATGTAAAACACGTAAAGAAGCTAAACTAAAAATAATTATAATATACCAGTTTGAATATGGATTGGATTTATAGGATAGTAAAAATCTAAGCGCTATAATAACACCAATAATTGCCATAAAAAAAAGAGAAAAATTAATTGAGGTATCCAATATTATTAATTTTATTTGTACGAAGTATATTAGTACTATAAAAAATATTATTATTAAAATACTTATAATCAGTGTATAAATATTTTTAAGAGTTTATTTATAATAGCACTTCATAAAATCTAAATTTATGTAAATTATTTTATTCTTCGTTTATAAAAAAAGTTTATACTACTTTTTATAAATAACTTATCATTTTGTTTAAATCTATTAGTTGTAAAGATACATTAATTATTTATTTTTGCTAATTTAGTTTTTATAAATAGAATTCCAAATGATTAAAACTATTCTTCTAACATTATTTTTTTTCATCACACAAATTATTTTTTCACAAGAAACCTTGTCTACTTCGGGGGGCAACGCTTCAGGGCTTGGGGGTTCCTCTAGTTTTACTGTTGGTCAAGTATTTTATACAAGCAACACCTCAAGTGCAGGTTTTGTTTCACAAGGAGTACAGCAAGCATTTGAAATTCAAACCTTAAGCAATCCAAATCTTTTAACAGTTCAATTAAAAGCGGTTACCTATCCAAACCCAACCACAGATTATGTTGTATTAAAGATTACAGACACAGCATTAGAAAACCTACAATACTCTCTCTTTGACGTTAATGGAAAAACTATTATTAGCAAGAAAATCACAACTTCTAGTACAAAAATTACTATGAAAAATTATTCCATAGGGATGTATCTATTAAAACTTACCAAAGAAAATCAACCTATAAAAACCTTTAAAATTATTAAAAAACAATAGCTATGAAAAATATTACTCCATTTTTATTCTTATTAATAACATTTAGCTTCTTTGCCCAATCACCAGAGAAGATGAGCTATCAGGCAGTAATTAGAGACGCTACCAATACACTTCTAACTAACCAGCCTGTAGGGATGCAAATTAGTATACTACAAACAACAACAACAGGAACTGCTGTATATACAGAAACACAGACAGTTACTACCAATACAAATGGCTTAGTAAGTTTAGAGATAGGTATGGGGGATACTTCAGATGATTTTAGTGCTATAGATTGGAAAGCTGGTCCTTACTTTATAAAAACAGAAACAGACCCAACAGGTGGCAGTAGCTATACTATTACAGGCACAAGCCAGTTATTGAGTGTGCCATTTGCAATGTATGCAAAAAGTTCTGGAAGTTCTGAAACGAATGCTACAAATATTGCTAACAATACAACATCTATTGAGACAAATACAATAGCAATTGAGTTAAACACATTAAAAGTAGGCATCACTGCACAGCAAGCCTCAGACATTACAAGTAATAATGCAAAGACGGTTATTACTACAGAACAATCAGATGCTATTGAAGCCAATACAGCAAAGACTGGAATTACTTCTGACCAAGCAACTGCAATTACAGCCAATACTGCTAAGACAGGAATTACAAGTGGTCAAGCATCTGAGATAGCAACTAACACAGCAAAAGTAGGCTACACAGAAGCAGCAGTAACAGCCAATACAGCTGTAGCAGTTAACACATTAAAAGTAGGCATCACTGCACAACAAGCCTCAGACATTACAAGTAATAATGCAA
>ENA-OQVM01002724-OQVM01002724.1-marine-metagenome-genome-assembly--contig:-NODE-2724-length-20101-cov-5.119407_pt1 | contig 20101 bp, 17 predicted proteins | sample MGYA00237776_ERZ505498 | MGnify/ENA primary metagenome ERZ505498 (study PRJEB26159, sample SAMN06265151) | marine metagenome | isolation source: Helgoland LTER site | place: Germany:Helgoland, sampling... | reverse complement strand
AAAAATCATCGGGCCAAGGATGGATGCCCCGAATAATCCGACCGCCTTCGCGATTTGCCAGCCAGCCAAACCAGCAACCACCATCAGTAAGAGCTGTGCCAACGGAAGCGAAGCTGCGGGAGCACCGGGCGGGTTGCTCAAATCTACGCCCCAATATCCTTTCAAGATGAAGGGCAAAGCCACAACAATCACCATCACTCGGGTTGCGTGGATCAGCGATAAGGCACGCACGTCGCCACCGGCTTCTTCGCCAAATAACAGCATATCCTGCAGACCACCGGGCATTGCAGAATAGTAACTCGTCGCAAAGTCAAAGCCCCAGAGGCGCTGGAAATAAGGCACGCCCATCAGTCCGATCAAGAACACCATGACAGGGACCAGAATAAGGGTCGTCCACATTCCCGCCATGCTGGCGACTAGCACTGTGGTAAAAGTCGCGCCTACTGCTACGCCTAGAATAGAGCGCATCGCGTTATTCAAGAATGGGATGCCCTTCATTTGGACGCCTGCTAACGCGGCCAATAGGCATGCCACGAGCGGCCCCAATAGCCACGGCAATGGCAGATTTAGAAGGTGAAATACCAGGACCCCAAGTCCGGCAATTAAGTGCGTGCTTAAAATGGGCCTCATCCGCGCATAACCTTTAGCCGATAGCGAAGCGAAGTTTGCAAATGCGCCTCTGCTGCCACACCGGCGCCTTCGATGTCACCTGCGCCGATGGCGTCCATGATCTGTCGATGTTGCTTTACTACAGTAGCGATGCGAGCCGCGTCGGCCAGCGTCGTCGGGCCAAGCAGCAGCAAGGCGTTATTCATAGCCCTTGCTGCATCAAGAAGGAACCGGTTACGGGCCGCCAAATAGATCGCCCGATGGAACCGTTGGTTGATCGCAGCAGCTTGAGGGCCATCGTCTTTGATCGCTTCAATTTCATCATTGAGCGATGCCATCGCATCTAACTCAGCTTCTGCCGCATGCTTTGCTGCCATCTCTGCCGCAGTTCGTTCCAGCACAAGACGCATCTCGTAGAGTTCAACGACTTCTGTTTGCCCCAATTTACGAATGACGGCCCCAACGCGAGGGCGGTGTTCGATGATGTTTTCGGCCTCGAGGCGGCGCAACGCCTCTCGGATGGGGGTGCGGGAAAGGGACAAACGGTCGGCGATTTCCACCTCGCGGAGCCGATCACCCGGCTGGTAAGTACCTGATTCAATAGCATTCATGAGCTTTGAAAAGGCAACGCCGCCTTGCGACATATCAGTTGGATCATCGGTCACGGAATTCTCTCTTTCAAAATTGTATCCGCTTGGATACATACGCTGAATAGATGGGAGAATCGCAAATGTCAAAGCAAGTCATCGTCGTTGGTTCGGGGAATGCGGCAATGTGCGCTGGGATCGCGGCCTTGGAAGCGGGCGCGCAAGTGCTGATGCTGGAAAAGGCCGACGAAACGCTCTCTGGCGGCAATACCAAATACACAGCAGGGGCCATGCGATTTGCTTATGACGGGGTCGGGGACCTCATGCCGCTTCTGAAGGACACGGATGATCCGCGGCTGGCGGACACTGATTTCGGGGGCTACACCAAGGCGAAATTCGGTGAAGACCTATTGATGTTCAACGGTGGACGGGCTCTTTCGCCGGAACAAGAGACACTGATCGGGGAATCCTTGTCCGCGATGCAATGGCTTGGTGGGCATGGTGTTAAATTTGAACCGATCTACAGCCGTCAAAGCTTTGAAAAAGACGGTCGGCATGTGTTTTGGGGCGGCCTGACGCTTGCTGCAGAAAACGAAGGCGTCGGGCTTTTTGACATGGAGCTTGCGGTGTTTGAACGTCTTGGCGGCTCGATTAGATACGGTTCTGGCGTCACCGGTTTGATCATGGAAGACCAGAAAATCAAAGGCGTGCGCGTCGGCGAAGAAGAAATCACAGCAAATGCAGTGATCCTTGCATGCGGCGGCTTTGAAGCGAACAGTGAATTACGCAAAGACTGGATGGGGGGGCATTGGGACAAGGCAAAGGTGCGCGGCACCCCGATGAATACTGGTGATGGTCTTGTGATGGGGGCAGAAGTTGGCGCGCGGTCCTATGGTCTGATCGATGGGTGCCATGCGACGCCTATGGACCTGCATATGGCGGATTTCGGTGGATTGAACTTGCCTGCATCCGAGCGGAAGAACTATCGTAAAATCTGCTATTTCTTGGGCGTCATGCTGAATGCGAATGGCGATCGCTTCGTTGATGAAGGCCAGAACTTCCGCAACTACACATACGCTCAATTTGGTAAAGCGGTGTTAGAACAGCCGAGACATTTCGCGTGGCAAATTTTTGATGCGAAAGTCGATGACCTTCTCTATGCCGAGTATCGTTTCCACGACGCCCATTTTGTGCAGGCAGATACGCTAGAGGAACTCTGTTATGAGTTAGACGGTGTCGATCCTGCGGCTGCGATGGCAACGCTAGAAGCTTACAATGCCGCGGTGGACGATAAGATACCGTTTGATCCGACCGTATTGGATGGCAAGGGGACAGATGGCCTTTCCTTGCCGAAGTCAAACTGGGCGCAGAAGATTGATAAGGGCCCTTTCAAAGCATACCCGGTCACGGGCGGTATTACTTTTACCTATGGTGGACTGAAAATCACCGACACTGGAGCGGTGCTCAATGAGCACAACGCACCAATAGACGGCCTTTTTGCAGCCGGCGAAATGGTCGGTGGCGTGTTTTTTGAGGGATACCCAGGTGGATCAGGCCTGACATCGGGTGCCGTCTTCGGGCGGATAGCGGGGCAAGGCGCCGCGAACCTGTAGGGCGGCTAACAAGCGCAGATCATAGAGCGCTATGTGCCCGAAACGTCCGCCATGCCTGTTCAAGCGTTGAGTTGTTCTGTGAGGGCAGAAGCCGTACTGCGTGAAATTCAGAGACAATCGTGTCGTGCAGAGGTGCCAAGGCGACCAGTGCACCTGACTCAGTCCATTGTGCGGCATAGTGATCGGGAAGCATGCCAACATGACTTCCCGACAACGCGAGGTAGGCGGTTAACTCAATTGTATCCTGTGCAACTCCTCCAGAGTGATCCAGAAGGCTCGGGTCGAGATCTTGGTCGATCGGATTAAAGACGAAGCTATGCGCGGAAATCTCGGACTTTGCTAACGCAGCTTTCATGGCATCGGCGTCGGCAATCGATGCGCATGGATGATCTGGACTGCAATAAAGGCTGCTCGTTTCTCGATAGAGTGGGAAAGCCTCGGTCTCGGTTGGGATACTTTCGTTGCCGGCTATACCGACGATCACAATATCAAGGCGATCTGCACGGAGTTCTTCGAGGCAGGCCAAAAAATCAAATATGCCGATGTTGATCTGAATGTCCGGCACTCTGCTGCGCAGGTCGCGCAGTACCTTGATAAGCGGGTTGTTTGGGTCTGTTACCATTGAGTCTACGACACCGATACGCAGCCGTTTGGTCGCAGGTGAACCGATCGCGTTCAGCCTTAAGGCGGCCGCATCAATCTGATCTAATAGAGCGACAACCTCCGTAAGCACTTCTTCACCTTCAGGTGTTAACGCGAAACCTTGTGGGCCGCGGTCGCAAAGCCTTAGGCTCAGCCTATCTTCGAGCTTGGCAATCTGTGAACTGATTGCGGGTTGCGATATGCCGAGTGTGCTTTGTGCCTTCGCAAACCCGCCGGCGTCGGCAACAGCCTGAAAAACGCGCAGTAAGCGCAGATCGATGTCAGAAAGCTTCACGCGAATACCACCCTAGTTTCCCACTCCTATAAGAGCAGCCCGTTTCAGTCATGTCGACGAGGTTATGCAAGCACAAGGCATTCAGTATGGTTCAGTATGGCCCATGCCTCTAGATTCACCACCAATCAAGAATTGAACCAACTGGAGAAGCAAAATGGGGACTACTCACAAACTATTCACTGCAACGGGCATCATTGTTGGTCTAAGCACTGCAGCATGGGCTGAAGAACTGACCGTCAGCGCTTGGGGCGGGTTTTTTGAAGAAACGCTCGCGGCAGAGATATATCCAGGATTTACGGCCGAGACCGGAATCGAAGTGAGATCAATCGCACAGCCAGAAGACTCTGCTTGGATGACACAGCTGATGGCTGCGGCACGTGCCAAGCAGGCTCCGGCGGATCTGTCGCTCGTCGTTGACGAAGTGCTGATCCGTGGTAACGAGGTTGGTCTTTGGGCAGAGCTTGATGCCGGTAATATGCCGGGCACGCAGAACCTTATGGATGGCTATGTTCAAACAAATGACGCGGGCAGTGCTTTCGCTGTTGGCGCATTGGCGTTCTACACCACCTTCGTTACCAACACTGACTTCGCTGCAGACGCGCCCACCAGCTGGGCTGAGCTTTGGGAACCAAAGTGGGATGGCAAGATCGGGATTGTCACAACTCCCAATTCCGGCCTTCTGGAAGTCACAGCCACTACTTTCTTCGGTGGCGTTGAAATTCTGGAAACCCGCGACGGGATTGAGCAGGTCATCGCCAAAATCGCCGAACTGAAGCCACAAGTCAGCCTTTGGTACCGTGACGAAGGCCAGTTCCAGCAATCGCTGGAAAGCGGCGAGTTGAACGCAGGTTTGTATTACCACGATGTGACCATGCTTTCGATTTGGGATGGCTTGCCTGTTGCATCCACATTCCCCGCAGAAGGAGGGATCGTGTCCGACGCCTATTGGGTAGTTCCGCGGGATTCTGAAAACATCGCCGCTGCTGAGAAGTTTCTTGACTACATGAGCCGCCCTGAGACACAGGCTCTCATGGCGCGGATGATGGGGACGACACCAATCGTGCCGCGCGACAGCATGGATCTGACCGATGAGGAATTCGCAGCTGTTGGCAGCGATATCACTCCGATCCGCGTGCAGACTCATATTCATCTGCGTGAGGGCGATTGGCTCGAGACCAAGTATCAAGAAATGATCGCACAATAAGGCATTTAGCAGTGGGGCGCGGGCGCCCTTCTGCTTACCCAATGGAGGGCACAGTGGCAGAATTGACCATCACCAACCTGCGAAAATCCTTTGGCACGTTTGAAGCGCTTAAGGACATCTCCATCGCTGTTGAGCATGGTGAGTTCATCTGCCTTTTGGGGGGATCAGGGTGCGGCAAGACGACCTTGCTACGCTTGATTGCCGGACTTGAAACGCATGACAGTGGCGACATCTTTTTGGGTGGAACGGATTTGACCCAAATCCCTTGCCACAAGCGCAACATCGGCATGGTTTTCCAGTCCTTGGCGTTATTTCCGCATCTGAGTGTCGGTGAAAACATTGCATACGGGATGCGTCTTCGTGGCACGTCAGCCAGCGCGACAGATCAGGATGTAAACCGCTTATTGGAGATGGTCGGCTTGTCTGGATTGGCCCCGCGGTCCGTTGACGCACTTTCAGGTGGTCAGCGTCAGCGCGTGGCGATTGCACGTGCGCTGGCGCTACAGCCACAGGTCTTTTTGATGGATGAGCCGTTCTCGGCGCTTGATGCCGCATTGCGCGATCAAATGCAGAAAGAGGTGAAGCGCATCCAGCGTGATCTTGGAGTGACAACGGTTTTTGTGACCCATGACCAACGCGAAGCCATGGCGCTTGCAGATCGGATTGTGGTGATGAACGGTGGCAAGATCGAACAGGCAGCCAGCCCCGAAGATCTTTATTCCTATCCCGCCACGCGGTTCGTTGCAGAGTTTATTGGCATCAACAACATTGTCGAACAAGAAGGGCAGGGGCCAATCGCAGTGCGCCCCGAAGCAATTGCAGTGAATTTGGATGGCAAGGGATTGCAGGGGCAGGTCGTGCGTCAGCGGCGTTTGGGTGCGCTGCTAGAACGCGAAGTTCGTGTCGGTGGTCAAGTATTCCAACAAAGCGAAATTGCCGGATCAGGTGTCGGCGTCAACGACGGGGCAACTGTGGGGCTGACGTGGGATCAAAGCAAAGTCTGGGCAATACCAGCATGATGCGATCGGCTTCATATGGGTCCAGACTAATTGGCGGGTTGTCATTTGGTGTGATGGCGGTCTTCTTTGTGATCCCACTAATCTTCATGGTGATTGTCAGCTTCTACCAGCCCGACCCAATGGGGTTTTACAAAGTTGATTTTGTTTGGGAAAACTATAGGAAGTTCTTCTCCAGTTTTTACTATACGGTATCCCTTCGTTCACTTTACTCGTCGGCGCTGGGCGCAATATTGGTTGTTGCGTTCTCATTCCCGCTCGTTCTGTTCGTGTCCGATTTGAGCCGACGTTTGCAGCTTTTCTGGATCATATTGCTGCTATCCCTGATGTGCCTGAGCGAAGTCATCATTGGCTTTGCGTGGCTCATCTTGATGTCGGAAAGCGCGGGCATTCCGCGTTTTTTGGAATGGCTTGGCTTGTGGGAGAACCCACGTTCCCTCTCTCCCAGCTTTGGTGCGATGATGATCGGTTTGGTGTTTCTGGGTTTCTCAATCGTATCATTAATCCTTTATCCATCTGTGTCTCGCAGGGACCGCAGGCTCGAAGAGGCGGCGATCACATTGGGGACGCCACCAGCAATGGTTTTCTTCAAGGTGCTGCTTCCGACGTTTCGCACCAGCCTATTGTCAGTGACTTTGACGATGTTTGTTTACCTGCTTGGCGTCTTCGTGATGCCGACAATGTTGGGGCGCCCCAAAGACTGGACGATGACGGTGATCATCAGTGACAAAGCGCTTGGGGATGCGAACCTGCCTCTTGGTGCGGCATTGGCCGTCGTGATGTTGCTGGTCACCGTGCTTGTATTGTTTGTTTCTGCGTTTCTGACACGGAGGCGCACCGCATGAGAAATCTCTACCTCTGGGCTATAGCGTTGTTACTGACGGCACCTTTCATGGTGGTACTTGGCGTCTCTGTTGGTGCGTCCAAGAATATCGCCTTCCCACCCAAGGCATTGTCAGCCGCTTGGTACAACGAATTGCTGACCGAGGCTGAGTGGTTGGCCTCAATTGGTCTATCACTGTTGATTGCTTTCATCGCAGGGCTGATCGCAACGACGCTGGCCTTGGCGATCAATTACGTGCTTTGGCGCACGGGGTCGGGATTTGCCAAGGCCACCTTTGCGCTAGGGTTGGGTCCATTCATGTTGCCGCCGATCATCCTTGCCTTGGGCGCAAGTCTGTTTTGGGCCGAGGTCGGTTGGTACGGGCGCATGGAAGCCACGATCGTGTCGCATGGGGTGTTCTTTGTGACCCTGCCGCTCGTCATTATCGCGCGCGGCTTTGCATCGCTTACAGATGAGGTGATTGAAGCCGCGCAGATGATGGGTGCGACTTCTTCACAGCTCTTCCGGACAATTGTCTTTCCGCTTATCGCGCCATACGTCTTCACTGGTTTTGCTCTTGTCGCAATCATCAGCGTGAACGAATACCTGATCGCCAACATGATATCAGGGTTTGTCGTCGAGACACTGCCAATCAAGATTTTTAACAACGTGCGCTATGGATATTCGCCTGTCGTCGCGGCTGCATCTATGCTGTTTGTTGTACTTACGGTGACCATCTTGTTGATCCTGTCGCGGGTGACTGACCTCGTCGCACTTTTCGGAACATCAAAGGATACCTGAAATGCAGACGCTGTCTCGGCAAAATCTAGAAGATATTCTCTTCGGTGCAGTTATCCTCGGCGCTGGTGGGGGTGGGGACATCGCCGAAGGTCGCGCGATGATTGAGACGGCGCTTGCCGCTGGCAAATCGTTTGATCTCGTCGATATTGATGAGGTGCCTGATGATGCGTTGATTTGTACCCCGTATTTGCTGGGAGCGATCACGCCATTGAGTGCAGACGAAGAGCGCGAGTATTCAGGCCTTCAACAAGGCGAGACCAATCCACTTCTTCAGGCCTATAGCGAGTTTCAGGACCATCTTGGTCAAGAGTTCTATGGCACAACACCCTGTGAGCTTGGCGGTTCAAACACAGCCGCAGCGTTCTTTCCGGCAGTTATGAATGGGCACAAAATAATCGACGCAGATCCCGCGGGCCGCGCTGTTCCTGAAATCACACATTCAACTTACTACTTGGCAGGGCTGCCGGCGGCCCCGATCTATGCGGTGAACGAATTCGGCGAGTCCTTCTTGATCGACAAAGTCAAAGACGACCGACGCGCAGAAACGTTGGTGCGCGCAATCAGCCAGGTTAGCCGCAACACGGTTGCTGCAATCGATCACGCGCTGCCTATGCGTGATTTGCGTAACGTCCTGATCCCCGGCACGATATCGAAAGCTATGCATTTGGGCGAAGTTTGCCGCCGCGCAGTCGCCGAAAATTGCGACGCCGCCATTGCCGTTGCGCAAGTTGGCGGGGGCGCGGTGGTATTTACAGGTGCAGTGACGGCGGTGAACTACAAAACCGACCAAGGCTTCACGATCGGACAAATCACACTGCAGGATCACGCGCAAACCATGACCATCAGCGTCAAGAATGAGAACATGGCTTGCTGGTTGGATGGCGCAGTTGTCGCAACAGTTCCTGATTTGATTTGCCTCTTTGACAGTCAAGAGGGCGAGCCTGTGGCCAACCCTGACGTGGTTAAAGGACAAAACCTGTCTGTTGTTATTTTACCTGCACCAACACCATTCACGTCACAGAAGGGCTTGTCTATCTTTGGGCCCCAGTATGCCGGTGTTGATGCGAAGTTCACATCGCCTGTGCCAATTTCAAGCTAGCTAAGGCCAGCGCAAGCTTGCGAAGTCTACGATATGGATCAGGCTATCGCTGCGCAGCTTCTTTACTTTTCTCCTGCGAGAAACCTCACGAACAACGTGGTCAGATTTTCGCGACGGGACCGGTCTGGCCAAACTGCGTAAAGCCCCAGTGATTGCAACTTCCATTTGGGTAAGACATGGACGAGATCGCCGCGCGCAAAACCGCGACAGGCCAAATGTTCGGGAATTGCCGTTATGCCTTGGCCGCGCGCTGCAAACTCATAAAGGGCGTCCGCAGAATTGACGGTTAGGTGCGACTGACCGGTAACGACAACTCTCTGACCAGTTTCATCGGTCAGGACGGTTTGGTCCGGCCGTACTGAAAATCTGATCCAGTTCCAGCTTTCCAAATCCAATGGTGCGTTTGGGAGGCCTTGTTGTTCGAGGTAGCTGGCGCTTGTCACCAAAAGTCTTTCGGCGTCTCCAATACTGCGGCTCATGAACTCGCTGTCTTCCAGCCAACCAGCCCGAATTGAAACATCGTACCGGTCTTTGATCAGATCGCGAGGGGTGTCAGAGAAATCAAATTGCAGCTCTACCTTTGGGTAGCGCGCTGAAAATGAAGCGAAGTCGTCCATCAACGCCGTTTGCGTAACAAATGCGGGAGCAGTGATCCGCAATGAGCCGTGCGGATCATTGGAGCCAGGACTGATCGCATCCAAACCACTTTCAGCAGCGGAAAGCATCGCCTTTGCCTTTTCGTGCAACAGGCGCCCTTCGTTAGTCATAGAGAGCTGACGCGTCGACCTGTAAAGTAAAGTGATACCTAGGTCTTTTTCCAGGTTGGACACAGTTTCGCTGACACGTGAAGGAGCCAAACCAAGATGACTGGCCGCTCCCCGAAATGTACCGTGATCCACGACACTCCCAAAAATAGCAATTGCACGCAATTTGTCGATCATTGTTCACCTCAGCGGAATAGTCCTATCCGTATTGATCTACTTATGTGCACTCCTCCGCGTCAATACCCTAGTATCGACCCACCAAGAATGGCGGGCAGATGACAAACCCCGGAGGGCCAACATGGATCTTAGAGCAATCATGAAATCGACACTGGCGGGCGCCTTTCTAGCAGGTGTCGCTACATTCGCAGGAGCACAGGAAATGGACACAACAAGTCAGACTTCTTTCGACACCGTCATGGCCTTTATGGGCGCGATGGGTGCAGGCGATATGGACCAGATGGGGGCACTAATTGCTGACGACATGGTCTGGCAAAACGAAGGAGACGCCAGCCTGCCTTGGATCGGCGAGACTGTAGGTAAAGAGAACATCTTTGCATTCTTGGGCGTTTTTTCGGCGAACCTAGAAACAACTTTGTGGGAAAACACTGACGCTTTCGCATCAGGCGATACAGTTGCGGTTTTCGGTCGCATGAATGGAACTACCACTCATTCAGGGCAGGAAACCGGGGAATTCAGCTTTGCCCTGCGTGCCAAAGTTCGTGATGGACAGGTCGTTCTTTGGCACTGGCACGAAGACAGCTTTGCCATCTCACAAGCGTATCATTCCAAATAACATAATCTTAGAAAAGGACAGGTTGATGACCTATATCTTGAACCGAAGATCGCTCTTGCAGGGGGCTGCAATGACGGCAGGCGCGGCTGCGCTGATCAAAGGCAGCTTTGCGCCGACAGCCGTGCAGGCGCAGGGCGCTTTGCCGGCAGGCACAGTACACACCTTTACGACAAACGGAGTGACTTTCCATACTTATCTGTCACCAGCGCAAGCAGTGAATGTGACCTCCCATGTGATAGAGCTCGGGGATCAAATCCTACTGGTGGATGCAACGTTCCTACCGCACACAGCGGCAGAAGTCGCCCAACTTGTTGCGTCCACAGGCAAGCCAATCCACACAGCTTACGTAAGTCATGAACATCCCGATCACTGGGGTGGTGTCAGCACTTTTGAGGGTGTTGAGTTTGTGACGTTGCCAGAAATCCGTGAGGGTCTGCGTGCAGAAGCGACAAGTGGCGAGCGGCCAGAGCCTACGTCACTGTTGAACGGTGGCGACCTTGCCCTTGGCATCACAGAAATCGGCGGCGTGCCGGTTGAATTCCGTGCCTATGACAACGCCGAAGCCCCGAAAGCCATCGTTGCCGTCTTGCCTGAACAGCGCGTCGCGGTTGTGCAGGATCTTGTCTACAACGGCATTTACTTTGCCCCGGGCGTCGACAGAGTAAACTGGATAACAACGCTTGAAGGTATGCGTGATGATCCATCTTTTGACACCCTGCTTGTTGGCCATGGTGTGCCAACCACGCGTGGCGAACTTGATACTGCCATCGGCTATCTCAAGTCCTTGAACGCTGCATGGGAAGCGGCTTCAGCACCGGAAGATGTCATTGGTGCAATGAAAGCGGCCTATCCCGGCTATGGGGGTGAGTTCTTGCTTGGGCTGACGGCGGCTTATTGGGACAAGTAACCTAATCAGACCCGGCAATGTGCCGGGCCAACAAAGGAAAAGATGATGGGAAAAGCTCTCGAAAATGTTCGTGCGATTTATCTGGAAGGTATTGCTGGCGGCAACGCGCGCCAAGCGGTTCATAAATATACGGGCCATCGCTATACGCAGCATTCCGCCGGAGTTGGTGATGGCGCCGAGGGTTTCTTAGCTTTTTTCGAGCCCTTCGTCGCTCGCAACCCTCAACGAGACATTGAGATAGTCCGCATATTTGAAGACGGACCATGGGTCTTTTGCAGCGCTTATCAGTCCCTCAACGATGGTGCCGCCGAATGGGTTACAATGGATATGTTCTATACCGACGCGGACGGATTGATCCTCGAACATTGGGACACGATTGCGCCCTACACAAAGGTAACAACTTCTGGCGAGGATATGGTTGGTGGCGCGCGTCAAGTGAATGTCGATGCAGATACTGCTGTCAATAAAGCGCTCGTGCTCGAATTCACCAAGCAAGTCCTGCAACAGGCGGAGCACGACAAGATCGGCGATTTTGTTGCACACGACATCTTGCAGCACGCAGATACAATTGGTGCGGGGCGCGATGGACTAAAGCAATGGATATCGAGCGATGATGCCGGATCTTATGAGATGCTCTTTCATTTGATGGCGCAGGGCGATTTTGTCGTGACTTATGGCAAGCGCCACGCGCACGGCAAAGATATCGCGGTGTTCAATCTTTATCGGGTGTCTGATGGCAAAATCGTCGAGCATTGGATGAACGCTGAAGAAATCGGATCACGTGAATATTGGGGCAACTCGGGTAAATTCTGAAAAGATGCGCATCAACGCATCAACGCATCAACCGCGACGAGATTTCCCGAACCGTCCGTTAAATGATGATCAGCGCCAATGGCGCGCTCCAAATCTTTTAGAGGTCTTTGTAAATGTCACGTCTAACCCCCTATTGGCTATGGGCACTTCTGGCGCTACCTGCGCTTGGCTTCACAATACAGATCGTGACGTCAAACGATCCACGCGTTGTCCATGAGTTGTTGCACCCAACTGGTGAATTCTCTGCCCGGTTCATGATTGTCGCGATGCTGGCGTCACCACTGGTTTTGTTGCTTCGCGGCTGGCGGGGGCCACAATGGCTCAGGAAAAATCGGCGATACTTTGGCGTTGCAGCCTTTGGCTACGCCGCGATGCACACAGTGCTCTATCTTGTCGACGAAGGCGAAGTTACGAGCGTGCTTGCTGATCTTCCCAAGTTTTATATTTGGACGGGTTGGTTTGCATTTTTGATTTTCATTCCTCTCGCAGTGACGTCAATGGACTATTTTGTCCAACGCATGGGGCGGTCCTGGAAGTCATTGCAACGGACAACCTACGCTGCAGCAGTTCTCACTCTGCTGCATTGGGCGGCTTTGCATGACTGGGGCGGAATTGGGCCAGCGCTGGTGCACTTCGGTCCCTTGATACTGTTAGAATCCTACCGGGTCTGGTACTGGTACCTTCGCCCAAAGCCGGCCACGTCATCATAGATCTAATGTGTTGTGACTTTCCCCGTGGCGCATAGTAGTAGTGATCCGACAATGCGGCGTAACCCGCCGGATTGCCCGCAAATGACAGGATCAATCGTTCCACCTGCTGAAACTAGTGCCATGCCGATCTGACATATGCTGCTTTGGCTTCCATTGGCAACTTTGGTGTCTATGGCAATAAATCGACAGGTTTTACGAGCTAGATGATCGAGTTGCGGGGCGTTTGAACGCTGTAGGGGTGCTGCTGCTTTTGGCTAAGACTTCACCTGTTTGGTTCCAGAACCAAAGATAGCGGCTTGGGCTCGATCAATGAGCTTTTGAAACAGAATTTGCATCATTTTTCTAATCGGCTTCCGAGGGATTTCAGCCTCAGGCTGTCTGGCGCTCAAGTCAGTATCAGCGAGTTTAGGGAACACAGCCGATTTGCTAAATCATATCGGTCAGGTCGTCACTTTACTCATTTGAGAACATAATGGACCTTGTCGGCCCGTAGCGGTCATTGCAGCCAATGACCGCTTCGAGCTCTATTGTGCTGATATTCTGTTTTGCAGTGAACAGTCGCTTCGAACTCAGCTCATCCAGATGAGCACCGCTTTGTCGCCGCCTTGCGTGCACGATAAAAGAAACAATTCGAAGTAAGAATTGACGAATGTCAAAGCACTCTATGAAAGACGCAGTAATCAAAAGGAAAAGTTCTCGAGGTAGTCTTTCATATATGATCAATGAACACACAATACGTGGTCGCTCGGAGCTTATTGCCACTCGTAGGAAAAGCCGATCTCTATATTGGGCGGTCGCAGTTTTCAGCTTCTTTGTGAATCTGCTCATGCTGACTGGGCCACTCTATATGCTCAATATTTATGACCGCGTGCTAAGCTCGCGGTCTTTTGAGACCTTGCTGGCGATGTCTGTTTTGGTAGCGTTCCTCTATTCGATGATGGGTATTCTGGATTTTGTGCGTGGTCGGGTTATGGGACGCGTCGGCGCCCGTTTTCAGGCGAGCCTGGATCGGCGTGTTTTTGGTGCTGTTCTAAAAGCGACAACGCTGCAACGAGCACCGCGAGAGGCGGCGACAGGGTTGCGTGATCTGGAGGCTATTCAGCGCCTGATCACATCGCCCGCGCTGATGGCTGTCTTCGATCTACCATGGGTGCCGTTGTTCTTTTTGGGTATCTTCATTTTTCACCCGCTGATGGGCATTTTGGCTGTGGTCGGCGCATCCATCTTACTGATCGTGGCACTGTTCAACCAGATCACAGCACGCAAACCGCTTGAAACAGCCAATGCTGCCAGCTTTGCCTCAGAACAACTAGGGACCCAAATCCGCAGTGAGAGCGAAATGGTGCACTCTCTGGGAATGCGCGAGGCGGCGTTCGATCGTTGGCAGCTTGCGCGTGGCAAGTCTTTGGATAGTTCAATTGTCAACGCGGATACTTCTGGTACATTCACTGCCCTTACGAAGGCCTTTCGCCTTTTCCTCCAATCGGCGATGCTTGGTCTTGGCGCTTATCTTGTATTGATCGACCAGTTGTCACCAGGCGCTATGATCGCGGGCTCTATCCTGCTCGGCAGGGCGCTGGCACCGATTGAGCAAATAGTCGGGCAATGGGCCGTTTTTCAGCGGGGGCGCGAGGGCTGGCGCAATCTGTCGGTACTGCTCGGGCACATCCCGGTGGAAGAGCCGCGCACGCAACTTCCAAAACCAAGAGCCAAGGTTGTAGCCGACCAAGTCACCGTTGTTCCACCCGGCGAAAAACAGGCGGCATTGCGTATGATCAGCTTTTCGGTGTCCCCTGGGCAGGCTGTTGGCGTAATTGGAACGTCGGGTGCGGGGAAATCAACGCTTGCCCGGGTTCTCACCGGGGTATGGAAACCTGCGGGTGGCAAGATCAGGCTCGATGGCGCGGCACTTGATCAATACGAACCAGATGTCTTAGGACAGCATGTCGGGTATCTGCCGCAGCGTGTTCACCTCTTCGATGGAACGATCAAAGAGAATATAGCGCGTATGTCGATGGCACCTGACGACGCCAAGGTCATTGCCGCAGCCAAATCCGCCGACGCTCATGAGATGATCCTCAAGTTGCCGGATGGCTATGATACGCTGATCTCTGCATCTGGTGGCCGTCTGTCAGGAGGGCAAATTCAACGGATTGGTCTTGCCCGCGCTCTTTATGACGATCCGGTAATTGTCGTCTTGGACGAGCCAAACTCGAACCTTGATAACGATGGTTCTATTGCTCTGAATAGTGCCATCAAGGCTCTGAAAGCCGAAGGCAAAGTTGTGTTCATCATGGCGCATCGACCCTCGGCCATTCAGGAATGCGATCTGTTGCTTGTGTTGGAGAACGGCACACGCCGGGCCTTTGGCCCTAGAGACGAAGTGTTGGCCAAGATGGTCAAAAACCACAGCGAAATAAAACGCAGTACCGGTAAAGCTGGAGGTGTATCATGACCTATACAGCCGCAAAGCGCTGGCCGGCGCGCAAACACCTGACTATTGGCATCCTTGCATTAGTGATCCTTGTGGGTGGATTTGGCACATGGACGGTGAAGGCTCAGATCTCTGGTGCGGTCATCACATCAGGGCAGATTGAGGTAGACCGTAACAGGCAGATTGTCCAACACCCCGATGGCGGCGTTGTCGAAGAAATCATCGTGGACGAAGGTGACACAGTGCAGGCGGGTGATTTGCTATTGCGGCTTGATGCAACAGTGCTCCGGTCAGAACTTGCTGTGGTCGAAGGGCAGCTCTTTGAAATTCTGGCGCGTCGCGCGCGATTTGAAGCCGAAAGAGATGATGCTCCGACATTGTCATTCAGCCCCGTCTTATCTGAGGTTGGTTCACCGGAGGTGAAAACACTGATGGAAGGGCAAGAGCGGTTGTTTCGTGCGCGTCTGGAGACAAACCGCAGTGCTGTTGAACAACTTACCCAGCAGCGCGCGCAAATTGCCAGTCAGATTACTGGGATCAGCGCCCAACAAGAGGCGCTATCCGTCCAACGCGATTTGATCGCGCAGGAACTTGCCGATCAGCAGACACTGCTGGATCGTGGTCTGGCTCAGGCAAGTCGTGTTCTTGCGCTGCAACGTGAAAAAGCGCGGCTTCTTGGCACAGTTGGCGAATTGACCGCACAAGCAGCGCAAGCAGCCGAGCGCATGACAGAGATCGAACTGCAGATCCTTGGCCTGTCTTCGACCCGTCGCGAAGAGGCCATTACCCGGCTACGCGACCTGCAATTTAACGAACTGGAACTCTCCGAACGCCGCCGCACCCTGCGCCGTCAACTTGACCGGCTGGATATCCGCGCACCGGTGTCTGGTATCGTCTACGGCTTGCAGGTTTTTGCGCCCCAATCTGTAATCCGCCCTGCAGATCCAGTGCTGTTCCTCATCCCCCAGGACCGACCGCTTGTTATCGCTACACGGGTCGAAACCGTCGATATTGACCAAATACATGTTGGTCAGGGTGTGACCTTGCGGTTCTCTTCTTTTGATCAGCGTCGGACACCCGAATTGATGGGCAAAGTGACACTCATTTCCGCAGATGCGTTCCAGAACGAAAATTCAGGGCTCTCTTATTACCTTGCCGAGGTGCAGCTTGATGAAGGCCAATTGGAGCGCCTGCCTGCGAATGTTACACTAATACCCGGAATGCCGGTTGAAGCTTTCGTACGCACAGCCGACCGCAGCCCTCTCGACTTCTTTATCAAGCCACTTGCCGACTATTTCACCAAAGCGTTTCGCGAGACATAGTTGAACTTGGCGGCCTTTCAGGCCTGTTTGCCAACCCTGCTTCTTGCGGGCGACGATGCTGGTTTTTCAGCCCGGCTTTGGGCCATCTCACTGAACTGATTTCGTCTAAATTCGATAGGAGCGGGGGCTTTCATTCGCTGCTCAATAAGCTGTCGCAGCGACGGAGCTGGGCATCATGCTCTACTCAATCATTCAATTTAATGAATAAGTACTCATCGAATTGATTTATCTCAATTTCTACGCCTGCATTTTGTCTACGCACAAGGGTGCGAGGATAGTCTGGCCTGCTGTTCAAGGGGTCAGCTATTTGTCGAAAAGGTGTGGAGCCTCAACCGCGACAAGAACACGTTGCGGCACGGGAAATTACAGACTCTCCTGCAGCATCGCCGATGCGAGGTGCCTACACATTAACTTTTTGGCCAACAAACTGCGGAGGAACTGCAAATGCCAATTGAAGTGGTTGAAGAATTCTCAGACCCAATAACAGTCACTATCGATGATGACACTTGGCGTAGCGACCATACCTTTAGTGTCGATGATATTACGGTCACCTTTGATGGAACGACCATCGGATCGCTGGAGGATTCCTCCTCGGTTTATGATGATGATGGCAGCTCTGTCGAACCAAAGAACGCCGACGGCACACTGCTCTATGCGATTGATAGCGAGTTCGGATTTGACGTCTCGGACTTTGAAAACGCGACACAGAAAGAGCTTAATGGCGACTATGCCGAAGGTTTTGCAGGGAATTTTGTGGAAGAAGGTGAGACCATCGGTCTTACAGTCTCGGATGCGGTTACAGACACATTCAAGACGCCTGCGGTTTTCGGCACATGGCTCAGCGGGCTTGGCGGTTCAAGCGTGAAGGCCAGCACTGAACACTATGTCTCAATGCAAAATGTTCTGTCAGATCAAGTGATGCCTGGTTTGGACCTGAACAATGACGGCGATTATGATGATGTGGGCGATATTGTGCCCCTCGCGGCAGATGGCACGCCAGCGCTTTATCCGCTCGACAACAATCTGTTCGTTGTCGGTGGTGAATACGATGGTCGCGCCGTACGAGACGTCATTGCTGAACTTGAAGGTCTGGCGGACGGAGCAGGTGATATCAACGGTGATGGAGCCATCGATATCAAAGATGTTCTGGAGCCAAATGAAACCGAGATCGACCAAAACATTGCAGTAGGCACTGACTATTCCGTCACGCTAAAGGACGATGGCAAGTTGCTTTACCGCTGGGGCAACATGATCAAAAAGCCCAATGACATTCGCGTGGAAGCAACACTCGATCTGCCTGATGACTGGAGTGCATACCAGGAGGTCCCTGATGAGGATGATGACCTGCGTACTCTATACCGGATCACCGAAGCCGAGCTGGTTGTGCTTCACACACTGACGAATAACCCAAATGATCAAATCCGGCCCGAAGACTATGAGAACGAAGCCGCGATCGGCACGCTGCCTACCTACGAGATCATTGTAGACTACAATTTGGACGGGAAAGGCCCGCGCGAGGTCTGGGCAACAACCGACGCCTACTACGCCGGTGACGGAACGCTTTATGAAGCGGGAACAATTCTGAAGGATGAATTGCTTGCGCAGCAGTGGGAGGCCAGCGATATGGCCCAAATTGGTGCCGAGGACGGCTCCGCAGGCTTTACTGTCGCGTGGTACACGACAATGGACCGCGAACCTTTCGAAGCGGACACGGACCCAGATACGCCCGGAGATTCCGGCCCGCGCTGGCGTCTGCAGCCTGACAAATACGGTCAGGACCTGCCGTCTGTGGTGATCCCCGAAGACCCAAGCCTCCCGCCACCTCCTAAGAAGGACGAAGTGAAGTATGAGGTCGGCGAAGACACTCGGACGGTGATCAACCTGCTTGACTGGGGAACAGACGTATCCCCCTTGTCGATCAGCGCAGGCTGGCAGAACAAGTCCGGCGAGGTATCTGGAAACGGTGTAAACTATTCCAATGATTTTGATCTTGCCGTCTATGTCAAAGGCGATATCAAGCCGGCCACAATCTATAGCACTGAATTGCTGATGAATTACGAAGATATTCCGTTCATCGCACGGGGCGAGGCAGCAACAGGAAGCGAAGGGTCTGACTATCTTGTCGGGCTTGGTAGTAACACTTTGACTGGTCTCGAAGGTGGCGATTTGTTCGTGGTGAGCTACGGGTCATCGAATGGTGGTGCGCTGACAGCCAGCACGATTACTGACTTCGTTGTTGGAGAAGACACACTTGGCCTGATCGGATTGGGTGTGAACGACACCAACTTTGAATCCACCGTTTTCCAAGAAGTCGTGAATGGCAACTTGGAAATCTCTGTTGACCGTGACGGCGCAATCGTGGGGGAAACCTTTGAAAAGGTGGCTACCCTTGCAAATGTCACTGAGGAACTGAATCTCGAGACTGATTTCCTTGTCCTGACACCAGGGGCCGAGGAGGACAACGATGATGACGGACCTACTCCGCCGCCACCGCCTCCGCCCGAATACAATCCTGTCACAGGAACCGAAGGTTCTGACATCTTGTCTGGCACGCCGGGGGATGACTACATCACTGGCTTGGGCAGCAATGACTTCCTCTACGGTCTTGCTGGCAATGATATTCTTGACGGCGGTGCGGGAATTGATCGTTTGTTTGGCGGGGCCGGCGCAGATCAGTTTGTCTTGGCCACTGGTGGATCACGTGACATCATTTTTGATTTCGAAGTTGGTGTAGACAAGATCGCCCTCGCCGGAATGGACTATGATGACCTTGAATTCGAGGAATATCGTGGCTCCAGCGTGGAGGTCGTCTTTGGCAGCGATAGCCTGATTTTACGGGGTGTTTCTGTAGGTGAAATTGATGAAGGGGACTTCATCGAAGATTTCGTAGCACCGGTCATCGATTCAATGGCCATAGCTTAGACGTCTTGCGGAAAGCGGTGCTTGCGGAGGCGCATTCCAAATCAGCCTTCGCGTAGGAACATCGCTTCCCGCTGCAAATCACATGAACACAGGAGATTAGAGAAAATGTACAGTAAAGCTACAAACCTTGCGCTGGTTGGAGCCGTCGCGCTGCTTGCCGGTTGTTCAAGCAGCAACGATGACGAGGACACTGCGTTCACCACACTTGCCGATGAAGCCACCACAATGGCTGCAGGCTTGGTAGACTTCGATACCGGGGCGCCGCTGGCCGCCGAACGGACCAATCTGCCTGATTCAGGCAGTGTTGCTTTTACGGGTTTCGTCGGCGGCGAGGTCAATGGCGCTGGATTGGTCGGAGAGCTGACGCTAAATGCCACCTTTGCGGCGGCCGATTCCGGATCGGTCACCGGCAACGCTACTGGCTTTGAGCATGAAACGGACGGTGCCTATACAGGTACACTTGATGTCACCAGTGGAGTGATCTTTGATGGTGGCACGCCAAGCGATGCGGACGTGCTCAGCGTAGACCTGAACGGTGATCTCCAGAATGGTGGAATGACCTATGCAACCGATATCACCCTCGATGGCTCCTTCTTTGGTGGGGCTGATAACGGGAGCGATGATCCGACCGCAGTTGGAGGTGCGGCCTTTGGTGATGTGGGGACGGAAAGCTTTGACGGCGCATTCGTTGCAACATCGCCCTAGGATACGCAGATTGAAAAACTGGACCGGTGCCCCAACAAAAGG
>ENA-OQVM01002720-OQVM01002720.1-marine-metagenome-genome-assembly--contig:-NODE-2720-length-20143-cov-8.200588_pt1 | contig 20143 bp, 23 predicted proteins | sample MGYA00237776_ERZ505498 | MGnify/ENA primary metagenome ERZ505498 (study PRJEB26159, sample SAMN06265151) | marine metagenome | isolation source: Helgoland LTER site | place: Germany:Helgoland, sampling... | reverse complement strand
CTTAACCACATTTCCTGACCCCAGCGGCCCATAGCCATGTGGGGGCCTGGCTTGTTATCATGTGTCCATTGTGTCCATCCAATACGTAGGCAGATGACTGAAAGTCCATGATGTTTTGCAAAATAGGCTCCGGTTCGTTCTCCAAAGAGCTTTGACATCCCATATGCGTTCACTGGCCCAGGGGGTGTCTCGCCATTCAGGGGGTCATCAGTGAACCGTTTGTCACCATGAATCCAATTTGAGCTGGCAAGTACGACACGTTTAACTCCATTTTCTTTTGCGTGGTGGTAAAGTTCGAGCGTTGCGTCCATGTTGTTTTTTATTGCTGAGTTCCAGGTTGCCGTGGGATTGCGATCACCGGCAAGGTGGACAATAACATCCACCTTCTTAAGGTGTTTAATCCAATTGGGTACACCAGAAATGTCAGCTGTGTGAATATGAGAATGGTTAACGGGGCGGATGTCGATGCCTGAGACCGTATAGCCTGGAAGCAGCTCAAGAGTGTCAAATAACTTGCGGCCCAAATGCCCCCCTGCACCTGTGATCAAGACATGCATGTGTAAAGTGCCTTATTAACGATATGTGGCGTGGGGCAGTCCTTGGACCAAATTTGGAAATTTTGTTGAAACTCAATTGTTTTTCCAGTCGGTAATTCTGAAAAGGGCGAGTGCCATTCCGCCTCGCAATAAGGATAATTACCCGAGTTGAAGATTTCAATGGGGAATTGATGCGCATACCTGTCAGTTTGAGATGGTTTTGGAACAGCACATCTCAGCCAAGGACCGTCTGCACCAAATTTTATTAACGTCTGGCCATTTGGATTAGGCAGGCCAACTTTAAATTCTTGTTGTGTTGAGCAATCTGCGACAAGGCAATTTTCATTATGACTGACCATTAATCCAGCTTCACCAAAGACAGAATGAATTTTTGGGATATTTGCCACCACACCAATTTTTGCTGGTGTGTTAATCATCATTACGGACCAAATTCCTGTTTTGCGGGTATGTTGGCCATGGTTTGTAACAATATGCGATATGTTCCATTCGCTTGCAGAGTAAAGGGTAATAATACGTTGCACAGAGAGTTGTGAAATAGAACAGATCTCACTAGCCATTGCAACATGATCGACGCTATATGACGTGATTTTGTAAGGGCCGCTATCGAGAGCTGAAAAAGGTTCGTTTTCAGCCCATAATTTGTCTGGTGCAATCCAAGTCTTTTCTCCGCCCCAAAGAGGAAAGCCGAACTGTGGCGAGCGTGTAGGTAAATCTTTTAGGTTAGCCTGATCAAAGGAAAGTCCAAGCAAATCGGGATTTTGAAAAAGCAAAGATTGTTTGCGGAAATTAATATCCCATAAACGGCCACCTATTCCGGCTAGGATTATTAGTTCGAGATCATCTTTTTGTAGCTTCAAAGTTGCCCATCGGTCTAACATTTGGCCTATTCCTTTGTAATGCCCCGGCGTAGGTACGTACGCCGAGGCATGTATTTAAACGTGTTTGAACTGTGCGACGTTCTCGGCTGTTATTGGCATCACGCCTGTTTCTACACGCTCTGGTAGTGGATTAATCCCAGCAGCCTTCCAATCAGGCAAGATTTTGAGCGCGTCAGTATTTTGCCAATGCATCATGTGGAAGGCGAGGAAAATTTCAAGGTACGACTTTTGCGCAACAGCGCCATATATTGTGCCGTCTTCGATATAGGGCAACATGTCATCGTTTCGATCCATCGCCACTATTTTGATGTCCTTGCGTCCCGCTTCATTAACAGCAATTGCTGCTCCTTTACCACTGTCGCCATCTGTACCGCCGATGCCAACAATATCAGGGTTTGCTTGAATGGCTTGCAGATAAGCCGTTGGTGCATAGGATGGATCAGCTTTGTCGTTGATCACATCTACAACTTCAATATCTGGGTATTTCTCTGCAAAGATCTCTTTATAGCCTTCGACCCGCTCCAGCGTGGAAGGTGCAGGGAAAGTGCCAAGGATGACCTTACCTTTCCCACCAATCGCTTGAGCCAGCATCTCGCCACCTACTCGTCCTGCCTGTACGCCATTTATACCTAGGAATGTTGAGCGAGGGCTCTCAGGGATGTCTCCTATGCAACATGTGACTGGAATGCCTGCTGCAACAGCGCGTTCAACGCCCGGTGCTAATGTGGCTGGGTCACCGGGGAAAATCATTATGCCAGCAGGGCGCCGGGCAATAAGTTCATCCAACTGACGGGCCTGTGCTGCGGTATCAAAATCCAACGGTCCGGTGAAGGTCGCCTTGATGCCCATCAGTTCTTCGAGATCTTTCATTGCGTTGCGATAATCTACCCAAAAAGGTACTTGTGTTACGATGGATAGGAACACGTATTCTTTGCCAGCAGCTTGTGCCATTGCTCCTTTTGAAAGCATGGGCAGTCCGAACGCTGTGGCTAATCCTGCAGTTGTTGCCGCCGTAAGCAGTTTACGTCGGTTTACATTTAATTTAGTCATATTGATCTCCTTTTTTGATCGTTGGTTAATTCTGCATGTATTGTATTAATCTCAATTTCTTTTGCTTCGGATCAGCATATCCAATGCTACGGCTGAAACGAGGACGCTTCCTATGACAATCATTTGCCAGTAAATTGATACTGCTTGCATGGTCATTGTATTATTGATTAGAGCTATAAATACTACACCAAGGAATGCCCCGAGGATCGTACCTTCACCGCCTCGAAGTGATGCGCCGCCAATTACTGCTGCGGCAAGAACTTGAAGTTCAATTCCATTGCCCGCTGTTGGTGTGCCACTCATTAATCGAGAAGCTAATATGACACCAGCCAAGGCTGCTAATACACCAGTCAATGCGTAAAGCACGATGCGAACGCGGGTGACATGAATGCCAGAAAGAACAGCGGCTTTTTCATTTGCGCCGATGAAGTAGACCTGTCGAAAAAATCGAGTGTGACGCACCGCTAGGTCAAAGAATATAACTATTGCTATTGTCATTATAACGATCGCGGGAAAACCACCAAAGTTTGTCTTGCCAATCCAAGAAAAAGATAATGGCAGACTGGAGACAGAAAAACCTTCGGTTAAAACAAGTGCAATGCCTCGCGCAATCGACATTGTTCCAAGTGTTGCTATTAATGGGTTTATACCTAAATTTGTTACTAAGACACCATTTCCAACACCAACAACACCACCAAGGATCAAACTACAGATCACTGCAAGGAAAATGGGCATGCCAGACAGGAGTAACATGGCCACAACTGTAGAAGAGAGTGCCATTACGGAACCTACAGACAAATCAAACCCACCGGAAGCTAATAGGATTGCCATACCAATTACTATGATTGCATTTGGAGCCATACCAACCATAACTGCTCGAAAGTTTGGAAAGCTGAAGAAATATGGATTGATATTCGACATTACTATGATGATAGCTGTAATTAACACAATTAATGTTAATTCACGTATGTCAATGAATGCTTGAAGAATGCGGCGCAAGAATAGCTTATTTAGTGTAGTACTGGATTGAGTTGAAATTGTCATTTTGCTGCTCCTGATGTTTGTTGTGAATTAGAGACGGCGATGTCTCCATAGCCTGTGGCCATTTGCAGGAGCAAATTTTCACTTGCATCAGCTGCGGCAATGTTCCCCATCATACTACCCTCGTGTATGACAAGAATGCGGGTACACAGTGAAACTAACTCTGGAATATCAGAAGAAACAATCAGTATAGCCATGCCTTTTGCAGCTCGGCGAAGTAATTCTGTATGAATTTGAAATTTAGCACCAACATCAACGCCCTTTGTGGGCTCTTCTATGATTAGAAGGTCAGGAACGCGCTTGAGCCATTTGGCCAACATAATTTTTTGTTGATTGCCTCCCGACAATGCGCCTACATTTTCTTCTATTCCGTTAGATTTCACACTAAAAGCCTTAATTGCCGCTTTGCTGGCGTCTTTTATCGAGGCTTGATGTATCATTCCCAATGTTGCGTGTTCTTGAAGGCTAGCTGAGATCAGGTTATTGCTTAGCGACTGTTCTAAAAAAAGGCCTTCAGTCTTTCTTTCCTCAGGAACAAACCCAATACCATGTCGCATCGCATGACGAAGTGATTTGAACTTAACCAGATTTCCATTTAATTCGATGCTACCAGTTGCCGCCTGTGTAAGTCCGATGATAGATCGAACGATTTCGCTGCGGCGGGCACCCATCAATCCGGCCATTCCGACGATTTCACCTGCCTTGATAGTAAAGGTAATATTTTTAAATTCTTTAGGCTGAGATAATTTATTGACTGCTAGGACCACTTTACCCTTGGTGTTGCTGAAATGTTTGATATCTTTGAGTTGTGCGCCTCCAATCATTTCGGAGATAACACGCTCTTGTGAGGTTTCTGAAACAGGAAGTGTACTAATTTGTCTACCATCTCTCAGAACAGTTACGCGATCTGATATGCGAAATATCTCAGACATATGATGGCTGACATACACAATTCCAATTCCTTTGCGTGTCAATTTACGCAGTACTTCAAAAAGTGCGTCGACTTCATCAGGAGCAAGAGCAGATGTTGGTTCGTCGAGCAACAAGATCCGCGAATTTAAAGAGAGTGATTTAGCAATTTCAACAATTTGACGAGAGCTGATTGGCAAATTATCAACTGGCATTGAAACATCAATATTCAAACCAAAATCATCTAAAAGAGCTTCTGCGCGTCGGTGAAGTTCTTGCCAATTTACCAACCCATATTGTGATGGAACCCTACCTGCGAAAATATTTTCAGCTACCGAAAGAGCACCGGCAAGACTCAACTCTTGGAAAACACAACTGATACCTAATGCTTGTGCATGGGATGGAGTTTCGATATTTTGCAATTCACCATCAACATATACGTTTCCTTTTGTAGGTTGATGAAGGCCATATAATAAACCAAGACAGGTTGATTTACCTGCACCATTTTCACCACATAATGCGTGTATCTCACCGGCGCGAAGTTTGAAATCAACATTGCTCAAAACTACATTTTTGGCGAAGTTTTTAGTTACCCCATCCAGTTGGATTAGTGGTTTCATTCCTTTATTATCAAAAATCGAAAATTCTGACATGTAAGATCTCCCATCAATTAAGTGACATCTAATATATCAGATGTCAATAGTAAACAATGTAGAGTTATTTGCAAAAAAAAGGTAGCAATATTAAATGCTACCTATAATATTATTATAAATGTTATTTTTAATGTGTGGACATAACTTCATGTACAATCGAAGCATTTTTATATGCGCTTCGAGTTCGATCAATATGTTTGACTAAAAGTGATTTGATATGTGACAAGTCGCCTTTAAGGACTGCAATCGATATATCTTGGTGCTCTTCGAATGATAAATCAGTATGTTTTGGAAGTTTTGATAAATGGGTACGCAATGCAGCAATTTTACCTATGAAACGCGTATAGCTAGCAGTCAGATAGTCATTACCTGCATGTTCAAATATTATTTGGTGAAAAGTATTATCCAGTTCTAGGTAGGCTTTCTCATTACCACGTGAGCGTTCGGTTATCATGCGTTTTACAATCTGTGCCATATCCTCTGAAAGCGCTTTATTATTTCTTGAAAGAGCAAGTTCAAAAGCAGCCATTTCAATTGCCAGTCTAAAGTCACAGATTTGCGAAACCTCATCATCGGATAATGAAAATACTCGTGCACCTTTTTGGGGTTCAATATTAATTAAACCCTCGTCGCGTAACTGGGCTAGCGCTTCGCGAACTGGAGATTTTGAAACACCAAGCTCTTCAGATATTTTTCGCTCTGACAGTATCTGGCCCATTTTTAATGTACCATCAATTATACTCTTTCTTAAATATTCTAGGGCTAGTTCTCTAAGTGATTTAGGTCTTTTAATAGGCATGATATATCTCTTAAAATTAAGTATTGCATGTTCGATGATAACTGATATAACAGAAAGCACAAGCTGGTATATCAGATATCAGTTATTATTAGGAGTAAATCTAGATAATGCGTGCAGAGCTAATTCTTGATTGCAAAAATGAACATGGTGAGGGTATTTTCTGGAATCCTACTGATGGCTTTATTTGGTGGACAGATATTGAAGGAAAAGCACTCCATTCATATGACCCGTTAACGCATCGCACAATTTCACATTCGATGCCTGATCGTGTCTGTTGCTTTGCACCGCGCGCATCTGGTGGTTTCATCATTGCTTATGCAGACCGCGTTATACTTTATAATTTAGATACCAAAACAGAAACACTCGTTACAAGTTTTGAAAAAAATAACCATGAAACAAGATTGAACGATGGTCGTACAGACCGGCAGGGCCGATTCGTTGTAGGTGGGATGAATGAGGTATCAGGCAAGGCCGACTCATCAGTTATCCGTATCAACGCAGATCTATCTGTTCAAACAATCATAGAGAAGGTGTCTTGTGCAAATTCAACGTGCTTTTCACCAGATGGCACAACTATGTTTTTCTCTGATACGCCAACCAAAGAGATCGTGGCATTTGACTACAATATAGAAAATGGATCGTTATCTAATAAACGCCTACATGCCTCATTTGCCAATGAACCTGGATTGCCAGATGGTTCGTGCGTAGATGCTGAGGGCGGCGTGTGGAACGCTGAATGGGAAGGTCGCCGCGTTGTTCGTATGGCGCCAAATGGCACAATTGACCAAGTGATCGAAGTGCCAGTCTGGAAGCCTACATGTTGTGCATTTGGTGGGCCAAATCTTGATACACTTTTTATTACAACTTCGCGCTTCATGAGTGACGAAGCGACAATAATAAAAGAACCGAGCTCAGGCGGTATTTTTGCCGTAAAGCCCGGCATTCAAGGCGTGATCGACACGCCTTTTAAAGGATAATCAACTTAAGTTCTGGAGGAGAACAATATGCTAAATAAATTAATAAATACTACTCTTGCCGCAGGATTGGCCGTAATGGCATCTGTAACATATGCGGAGAATTACCCATCGCCGCTGTCACTTAATGATGGTGCACAAGCGCCCATTGGTGCGATTGCGCCAATTAATGAAAAGTTCCGGATTGCATACATGCCACCTGCGACAGAATTTAACTATTATATTGCGATTGGCGAAGGCATTAAAGCTGTTGCCGCAGATGCAGGTGTTGAAGTCTTTATGTTGGCCCCACAATCGGGCGCAGACATTAACGGTCAGATGGGTATGATACAAGACGTTCTGACCCAAGACGTGGATGCGATTATCTTTGGCACACACGACGAATTTGCTGCAGCTCCATTAATAAAAAAAGCTGTCGACAAAGGCATGGCTGTGATGATGATAAATTCGGATATACCAAACTTCCCAACTCCGATCCATGGCGTGGTTGGATATTCCCAACGTAACGGAACACATAACATAGCAGATTGGGCGATTGAAAACTATGGTGATAAGTCAGTAAAAGTAGGGATCATTGAAGGACAACCGGGATATCACTCTACTGAGCGTGTGGGTGGTTTTCTTGATGGTATAAAAGGTAATGACAATTTTGAAGTTGTTGTATCGATTGATGGTAAATGGAATGTTGAAGGTGGTAATACGGCTGGAATGGATATCTTACAGGCGCACCCTGATCTAGACATGATTTTTGCTGCGAATGATTATATGATTATTGGTGCATCATTTGCTGCCAAGGCTCTGGGTCGAAGTGACATCGTTTTGTTAGGAAATGATGGCGATACTTCTGGTTTGGAAGAAATTGCAGCTGGCAATATTACTGCTACTGTTAATACCTCACCTTTCTTGATGGGGAAGGCTGCAATGAGTGCAACAATTGATGCGCTTAAAGGCACGTACCCAGGCGGCTGGATTGAAACTCCGACCTCAATTGAAGACAAAAATGGTGCAATCCGTGTGCTACAGGAACCTGAGAAACTTTTCCCGCTTCCATCTAAGAAATACTAAATATAAATTGCCTTTGGCGGTACATTGTGTGTTGCCGAGGGCATTCGTTCTCAATTTAACATTTAATTCAAGGCAAAAGAGATGGAATCCAAAACGCCCCTCTGGGAATTCGTTGATGTCACTAAGGCCTATCCAGGTGTATTGGCGAACGATGAAATTTGTATCAAACTAATGCCAGGATCAATTCATGGGCTGTTAGGTGAAAATGGTTGTGGCAAGTCCACTATGATCAAGACGCTAGCTGGTGTGCAAAATCCTGATAGTGGTAAGATTTTGCACAATGGACAGCCGGTGATCATTGGCAACCCACAGGTTGCTCGTGATTTAGGAATCGCGACAGTTTTCCAAGAGTTTTCTATAGTACCAACACTTTCAGTTGGTGAAAATATTTTTCTGGGTAATATGCCCATTTCCCGGTTTGGTGTTATCGATTGGTCCAAAGTAGACATTGATGCTGCTCGTGTTCTGGCGGAGATGAATATTGACATATCCCCTGATGCAATAACAGGAACGCTTTCGGTCGGTGATCAACAACTTGTTGAGATTGCTAAAGCGATAGCGAAGGATGCTCGAATGATCATTCTTGACGAACCAACTGCCGCATTGGGAGAAGAAGAAATTGAGCGTTTACATGCGCTTTTGCGGAATATGCGCAACCGAGGCACAGCCATTCTTTACGTATCTCATCGTTTAGATGAGGTGGAGCGAATTGTCGACGAAGTAACAATACTACGCAACGGCCGCGTGGTTCGGGCTAGTGGCGAGACTGAGATCAATATTTCGGAAATTGTTAGTGCAATGGTTGGAGAAGATATTGGTGAGCACTACCCGAAAGAACATAACATAACGGACAAAGTTGTTTTAGAAGCAAAAGGACTTGCGACGAAATCGAATGTAACTGATGTATCTTTCGTTCTTCATAGTGGCGAAGTTCTTGGGTTTGGTGGCGTGTTGGGTAGTGGACGAACTGAGATTGCACATGCCTTGTTTGGTGTAGACCAACTAACTAGTGGTCAAATCATCCTAAAAGGCAAACCTGTGCGGTTTCGTCAGGAAATTGATGCTATCAATGCAGGTTTAGCATTAGTGCCTGAAAACCGAAAATATGATGGATTATTCTTCAATTTCAAAGCAAGTGGTAATATCACTGCTGCATCTTTAGGAGGTTTAAGCCGATTTGGTGTTTTGAACTTGAAAGCAGAGCAGCAAGCAACTTATGAGCTGATCCGAGATTTGGAAATTTCAAACGAGGCTGAAGAAAAAACCGTTAACTACTTATCTGGTGGAAACCAGCAAAAGATTGTTATTGCACGATGGTTGTTCTCAGATTCGGATATTTTAATCCTAGATGAGCCCACGCAAGGGATTGATATTGGCGCTAAGATTGCTGTTTATAAGCTAATTAATAAGCTTACTCGTGCAGGAAAATCTATTATCTTAGTTAGTTCAGACCACGATGAGCTACTAGCAATGAGTGATCGCGTTGCAATTGTCCAACAGGGTACAATTTCGCGCAGTGTTAATGCATCAGATCTGACACATAATGATCTTGTCCAAGCTTCTGCAAACACTTCATATCTTAAATCTCAGGAGGTATTAGCATGAAACGGGTTTTTGATACACAATTGATTGGACCTTTTGCAGCAATGTTACTCGTCATCATAATTGTTGCTCTGACGACAGAACGGTTTCTTTATTTAGGCAACCTTTCAAACCTTTTCTTGCAAGTAAGTATAGTAGCATTGATTGCAATTGGTTCTACAATTGTGATTTTTGCAGCAGGTATCGATCTTAGTTCCGGTTCTATGGTTGCGTTATTGACTATGATTCTTGCTCAAATGCTTAAGTTTATTGGCATTCCTCTGGTATTTGCTTTACCACTTATTTTTATAGTAGGAGGTTTGCTTGGCCTTGTTATCGGCTTATTAACTGCCTATGGGCGAATTCCATCCTTTATAACATCATTAGCCGCACTCATTGCATTTCGAGGGCTTGCACTGACTTTTAATAATGGTTCACCGATATTTTCTTTGGATCCTGCTTTGGAGCCCATCTTTTACGGAAAGTTAATCGGTATTCCATTGCCTTTTTTCTATCTTGTATTCTTTTATGCACTTGCTGCTTTTATCATGAACTTTACAAGATTAGGTCGCGAAATATATGCAGTTGGAGGCAATCCCGCAGCGGCTGTATTGACAGGTATAAATGTTCGCAAAGTACAAACAACGACTTTTGTTATAGCAGGCTTAATGACTGCAGTAGGTGCGATCTTGATGTCAGCAAGATTAAACTCTGGTTCGCCCAATTATGGTCAAACACTTGAATTGCAAGCTATCGCTGCTGCTGTAGTTGGTGGTGCTAGCCTTGCAGGTGGACGTGGCAACATCCTTGCAACGTTAATGGGCGCCATGACAATTGTTATTGTCCAAAACGGTTTAAACTTAAATGCGGCACCATCATCAATTCAGAATGTTGTACTGGGTCTAATCATCCTTATGGCTGTAGGTATTGATATGTGGCGTGCCGAATTATCAACTCTGATATTCTCCTTTGTTAAGCGGTTTTCATCAAATAAAAAAGCTACTTTAAAGAGGAACTCCTGATATGGATCTAGGACTGAAAGATAAGCTTGTTCTTGTAACTGGATCGGGTTCTGGCATCGGAAAGGCAACGGCCAAAACCTATATGAAAGAAGGGGCACGACTCATTGTGCATGGCTTGACAGAGGCAGAAGTTATCTCTTGTGTAGATGACCTTTCTTCATTGGGTGATGTAAAAGGCTTTGCCGGTGATCTAGCTAAAACTGATGAAGCAAACGGACTGGCAGATTTTGCAAAGTCTCATGGGAATCTTGATATCTTAATCAATAATGTTGGAATTTTCTCGGTCAAGCCATTCGATGAGCTTACGGACGAAGACTGGATGCATTACTTCAACATCAACGTTTTGTCTGCTGTCCGGATGAGCCGAATTTTCCTCCCCGAAATGCTGGAACGTGGAACCGGATCAATCATCAATATGGCTAGCGAAGCAGCGGTCAAACCGCTTCCACAGATGGTGCATTATTCGGTCACAAAAACTGCAATCTTAGGGCTTACCCGTGGTATGGCAGAGTTGACTAAAGGCACAAAAGTCCGAGTAAATTCTATCCTGCCTGGCCCAACCTGGACGGAAGGCGTTGAAGCTTATTTCGATGGTTTGGCCAATCAAAAAAACGAACCACTAGACAAAATTGTGAACAACTATTTTAAATTTGATGAGCCAACCTCTCTGATCCAACGCTTCGTCCAACCTGACGAAGTTGCCCGTATGATCGTCACAATCTCTGCCAGTACTGCTTCAAACGGCGCTGCACACCGGATTGAAGGCGGCATAGTTCGCAACATTCTTTAACAATAAACTAAGGAGCCACTCATGGTAGCACTCACATTTTCTCACATAGGCATTACAGTCCCGGATCTCGAAAAGGCAGTAGAATTTTATTCAAAAGCTTTTGATCTTTATGTTTTGATGGAACCAACAGAAATTCAACATGATGAGAGCGCAATCGGTCAAATGTGTGATGATGTTTTTGGTGAAGGTTGGGGCCAATTCCGCATAGCCCATCTATCCATGGGTGATGGTATAGGTATCGAATTGTTTGAATTCCCAAAGACAATCGAAGAAGAACGCCCATTTGAATATTGGCGCCGTGGATTATTCCATTTCTGTGTCCAGGACGAAGACTTAGAAGGACGAATTAAAATCATTGAGAAACTTGGTGGAAAACAACGTATGAATCAGGTGCGTAAATATTACCCAGGTGAAAAACCATATCGCATGGTTTACATGGAAGATCCGTTTGGCAACATTTTTGAGCTTTATAGTCACTCCTACGAATTAACATATTCTGCAGGTGCTTATGACTAATAACATTTACTTTAAACCTCGAACTGACAAGCCAAAAGTTGTGATTACAGATTATGATTATGGAAATATTAATGTTGAAAGTGAAATTCTTGAGGCAGTAGGTGCGGAGGTAATTGCCCTTCAAGCTAAGAGTGAAGAGGACCTTTTTGGTGTTGCCCCATCTTGTGCCGCGATGATTAATCAATATGCCAAAATAGGGCGCAAAACAATCTCTCTCATGGAGCGATGTGAAGTGATTGCGCGATATGGCATTGGTGTTGATATTGTGGATGTTGATGAAGCGACCAGCAATGGAATTCTTGTTACTAACGTACAAAACTATTGTACTGAGGAGGTTGCAGATCATGCCATTTCCATGTGGCTGTCCTTGGCCCGTAAGCTACCTAATTACGATCGTGCAACACATGCTGGCATTTGGAAATGGCAAAGTGGTGAACCAATTTTCAGATTGCGTGGGCGCACCATGGGGCTCGTTTCTTTGGGAAAAATTGGACAAGCTATAGCCATGAGGGCAAAATCCTTCGGTGTTGATGTTATTGCATATGACCCATTTTTACCTGCCGAGGTTGCTGTTAAACTTGGTGTCGAGTTAGTAAATAAGCAGGATTTACTTGTACGTTCTGACTACCTTATGATGCAGGCGCCAATGTCGCCTGATACTCATCACTTCCTTTCAGATGCTGAGTTTTTAGCTATGAAACCTGGAGCAATCCTAGTGAATACGGGTCGCGGGCCTACCGTTGATAATAAAGCACTTTATCGTGCCTTATGTGACGGTCACTTAGCGGCTGCTGGTCTTGATGATCCCGAGGAAGAACCAGCAAAACAGGCGCATTGGACTCCGGATGGCAATCCACTGTTCACATTACCTAATGTCTTGGTGACACCACATGCCGCTTACTACTCTGAGGAATCCATTCTTGAGGCTAGAGTCACAGCAGCCACACAGGTGGCCAAAGTGCTGACCGGTCAGAAACCAGATTATACAGTCAACGCAAAAGCTTTGGCTAAATCAATAACTTAAAAGGAGGCAATAATGCCAGAAGCATGCAACGACCTAAGAGTCTTTAACGACTTTGAACGAAATCCAGAACTACTTAAGAAATTTGATAAGGTGCTTTCAGCTCTTTCAGCAGCAGCAATATTCGCCGACGTGCAATATCGCACGGGTGTTATGGATAGTGCGATTAAACCAGCGTTTCGCTCTAAAGTAACTGGGCAGGCTGTCACAGTGCAACTATCTAAAGGAGATTTAGTTGACCCCTTAAAGGCATTAGAAATGGGTCAACAAGGCGACGTGATTGTTGTCGATGCGGGTGGTGATTTAAACACCTCTGTTTGCGGTGGATTGATGGGTGGTTTGGCTCAGAACCGTGGTATTCGGGGGATGATTGTTGATGGCGCTGGCCGTGACACGGACGAATTAGAAGAGATCGACTGGCCTATCTGGACGCGCGCAATCACGCCGCGTGGCACGCATACAATGTTCTCTGAACGCAGAGAAGAACTATCGATTAATGTGCCGATCGCATGTGGTGGTGTTGTTGTTAATCCTGGTGATTTTATCGTTGCTGACCTAATGGGCGTTGTTGTGGTTCCACTTGAGAGTGCTGAAGAAGTCGTAAGGCTTGCCCAGGAACAAGCAGATCGTGAAGTTGCAACAAGAGCTTGGGTAGCCCAAGGAAAAACTGTTGAGGATCTTTTGAATGAATTTGGCCGTATCTAAACCGGCTCTTATTGGAATTGACTGGGGCACATCTTCGCTCCGCGCCTTTCTTATTGGTGCGGGCGGGGAGGTCTTGGATCATATATCCAAACCTTTGGGTATAATGCAGATCAACGATGGCGATTTTGAAAGGTCATTTAATGATTTGGTAGGACCTTGGCAACAAGCCATTGATTTGCCCATTATTGCATCTGGAATGATCACCAGTCGAAATGGATGGGTCGAGACACCTTATGTTTCAGTACCATCGGGGGTTCAGCAACTGGCTGATGCGCTTGTCACCCATAAGACCTCAGATGGGACAACTATCACATTTGTCACTGGAATGACCGCTGATCATAATGGAGTGCCAGACGTCATGCGCGGTGAAGAAACACAGATCATTGGAGCATCCGTCCTAGGTATGTCAAATGGTATTTTTGTAATGCCGGGTACGCACAGCAAATGGATCACTTTACGTTGCGATCAGATCGTAGACTATTCAACTTACATGACAGGGGAGGTTTTCGCAGCCCTGAGCAAGCACACAATTTTAGCTACTTTAATGGAATACGCGCCATTCAAAGAGGACGCATTTCGCAAAGGGTGCGCGGTAGGACTGGCAGAGGGAAGTAATTTTTTACACGATTTGTTCGGTGTACGGTCTCTGCCGCTGTTTGGTAAAATCACTGGGACAATGGTTAAAGACTACCTTTCTGGTCTGTTGATCGGTGCCGAAGTCAAAGGCGCTGATGTGGCTCAGATTAAGGGGCCAGTCACAATTATTGGACGCGACGATTTAGCGGACCGATACGAAATCGCGCTCAGTATTGCAGGCTTGAAAACCAACCGCGCACCTGACGACATTGTCGCCAGAGGACATTTTATGATCGCACAAGCGGCAGGATTGATATCATGACATTGTTTGACAGGGCATTTGTGGCAAACCCGTTAATCGCGATTTTGCGCGGACTGGAACCTTCACGCGCGCTTGATGTGGCTGGGATTTTGGTGGGCGCAGGCTTTCGCATCATCGAAGTGCCAATGAACTCGCCCAATCCGCTAACGTCAATTGAACGGATCGCATCAAAGTTTGGCGATAGTGTTGTTGTTGGTGCAGGTACTGTTTTGACAGAGAATGAAGTGGTTGCTGTGCATGGTGCAGGTGGGCAGATCATCGTAGCGCCCAATATGAACTCGAACGTTGCTGCGCAGGCAAGTGCTTTGGATATGAAATGGTGCCCCGGTGTTCTTACTCCGACGGAAGCATTTGCCGCGTTAGACTTGGGGGCAGCGGTCCTGAAGATATTCCCGGCGGAACTGGTCTCGCCAAAGGTAATTTCAGCCATGCGCGCTGTCCTACCTAAAGACGCACTTCTCGCTGTTGTCGGTGGTATCACACCAGAAACAATGAATGATTACCGCAAGGCTGGCGCAGACAGTTTTGGGTTGGGATCTGCGCTATTCAAACCGTCATATGATATGTCTGAGCTCAAAGTTCGTTCCGAGACATTTGTCACCGCTTTCGAGAAAGGGAAGAACCTATGACACAGACTGTCCTTGTAACTGGCGGTACCAGCGGTATTGGTGCCGGTGTGGCCGATGTTCTGAATATAGCAGGTTACCAAGTTATTGCTGCAACAGTATCGCAAGAAGAAATTGATCAATACGAAGGTGCACCTGAAATCGAGACTTGCCTGATGGACGTCACAGACAGTGCTTCTGTTGAGGGGGTGTTCAAAAAGCTACACAATCTTTCTGGACTAGTGAATTGTGCTGGGATCCTGGTGCGCGAAAAGGAATATGACATCGACGTGTTTCAGAAGGTTATTGATGTGAATTTGACCGGAACGATGCGTTGCTGTCTTGCCGCAAGATCACTTTTGGAAAAATCAAGCGGCTCTATCGTGAACACGGCGTCGATGCTTAGCACATTTGGGGGGCCATTGGTGCCTGCTTATTCAGCATCGAAAGGTGGTGTGGCTCAGTTGACCAAATCACTGGCAGGCAAGTGGGCCGTTGATGGCATTCGCGTTAATGCAGTTGCCCCGGGGTGGATTGAAACTGAGATGACTCAAGGGCTGCGTGACGCGCCAGAACGAGAGGCTGCTATCTTCAGCCGAACACCTTTGAATCGCTGGGGCAAAACAAGCGAAGTTGGCGCCTTGGTCAAATGGCTTCTGTCTGACGAAGCAAGTTTTGTGACCGCGTCGATCTATCCTGTCGATGGCGGATACCTAGCAATGTAAAATGGAGACCATTATGATCAATAAAAGCAACTATGATGAACGCACACCATATCAATTGCCGTTCCCAAGGGAGGCGCAAAAAGAGATTGTTATCCCTGACGCAATCCCTGACGATGAGCGCCTTTGGGTTCCACAAACCAAGAACGTTTGGTTTCGTCCGTTATGCCTCAATCGGTCTCAAGGGTATTGGATGAACATTCTGCGGGTTCGCAAATCTGGCGTGTTGTCGCGTCATCGCCACCCTCAACCCGTACATGGGTTCGTTTTGAAAGGCCGCTGGCACTATCTTGAACATGATTGGACTGCAGAGGAAGGCGGCTATGTTTATGAACCGCCTGGCGAGACCCACACACTTGTGGTCCCAAAAGGCGTTGAGGAAATGATGACGTATTTTCAGGTAAATGGTGTCATGTGTTATGTGGATCCTTGGGGTGAAGTCCTTGGATATGAGGATGTCTTTACTAAAATCGACCTTTGTAAAAAACACTTTGAAGAGGTTGGACTTGGGGCAGATTTTGTCGATCAGTTCATCCGGTAAAACATACCGTTTGGCGCTAGTAGCACTCGACGCGTGTAAATTTCCCCTAAGTGGTTTTTGAAGAAGGATTTTTTGGCACTGTCAGACAAACTTGACGTCCCATTGGTTGGACCCTAATTTTTATAAATGACAACACAAAACCCGTTTAAGTACTTCAAAACGTCTCCCAAAATCATCCGCTTAGTAGTTATGTATTTCGTGCGTTACCCGCTGAGTTTCCGCCAAGTTGAAGATATCTTGTATGAACGCGGCACTTTGATACGTGTTAGGCTTTGTCAGCCGACACCGCCACTTACTGGCTTTAAGTAATTGTTATATATCAATAAAATATAATATCCATATTCTTACCCACAACACTACCCACAATGAAATGTTCTCACTTTTTATGCCCCCTTATCTTCACTGGCAAGGTGACTGGCTTATTTTTGACGAACCGTGTATAATTTTAATGGTTGAATGATAATAATGTTGTTAGTGTGATATGATGCTGGAAATATATAAAAAAGCTCGATTATTTGGCGCAGTTTTCTTAATTAGTGTGTCCACTCAATTACATGCTAACACCGTTAAATTGAGTTGTGATATCGAAAATTTTAACCCAAAAACTCTGATAATTAGCTTCAATGAAGATAATCAAACTATAAAAATTAACGATAGTCAGCCCCAAGAAACTGATATTTTTGGAGATAGGTTCATAAAATGGCACTTCCATAATGATCAAATTTCAGTGATCCATGTGTTCGATAGAGATACGCTGACTTGGTACTTTGGGTCCATAGACGTTAAATCTATTGAAGAAAGCGGCATGCATGTAATCCCGAATAAAGTATCGACAAAATGTAAATATGTTTTTTAAAGATCCGCTCGAAAAATTCGATGACCTTCAGCATAAAAAGTACCCTGATGGGTCATCTTATTATGGCCAGTTTAAAGGGGGAGTAAGGCACGGTTTTGGCACTTATACTCACAAAGGTGGTGACGTATATAAAGGTGCTTGGTTAAATGGAAAATATAATGGGCATGGAATTTACACATATGCAAATGGCGATATCTACGTAGGTGAATGGAAAAATGACTCACGTAGCGGCCAAGGAACTTTGACTGCAATATCAGGCGAAATTTACGTAGGTGAATGGAAAGATAACATACAACACGGGTACGGAACTGTAACATATGCAAATGGTGATATTTATGTTGGTGATTGGGTAGAAGACAAACGTCATGGAAGCGGAACATACACATTTGTAAAAGGAGACATTTACATAGGTGAATGGAAAGATGACCTAAACAACGGGCAAGGTACTCGTGAATATGCAAATGGAGAAAAATATAAAGGTGCTTGGTTAGATGGCAAATTCAATGGACATGGTACTTATACATACGCACAGGGCGATATCTACGATGGTGAATGGAAAGATGGCCAACGTGATGGCATTGGGACTTTAACTTTTGGAAAGGGCCAAATTTATGTAGGTGAATGGAAGGGTGGTATCCGTAATGGCAAGGGCAAACACACATACGCAAACGGTGCTGTTTATAAGGGCGAGATGAAAGATGATGAATACCATGGCAGCGGTACTTTCACTTTTCTAAATGGGGAAAACTACGCAGGTGAATGGTTAAATAGCAAACGCCATGGACGAGGTACTTACACATATGCAAGTGGTGTTGTCTTTGAAGGCGAATGGAAAGATAGCAAAGAAAATGGGCATGGTACTTTTAGATTTACAGATGGGGGTATTTTCATAGGTGATATGTTAAATGGCGAACGCCATGGATATGGTAAACAGATATATGAAAACGGTGTTATCTTCGTCGGTGAATGGAAAATGGGTAAAAGAAATGGGCGTGGAACTTTTACAGATACGGATGGCAAAGTTTATGAATATGACTTCAAGGATGGTGAGCCAATTGACCCTTGAAAAAAATTAAGGTTATTAAATGTATCAAAATGAAAAGATAAAATTTTGGGAGTTTGTAATAAATTACAATGTTCTTCTTTTAGGCTATCTGTATTTTATTATTTTAGTACTTATTGTTTTAAAGCTTAGTGACAATTACATTGGTGTTTTTAATGTTTGGCATGCCCTGCTATACCTTACAAGTTTGATAGTCTCTTTTGGTAGTTGGATATATTGCATCAAAAGGTCTTGGTTGCTAACAAATTTCAGCATAGTCTATCGCTGTGTAATTATGGCATATCTTTTTGGTACACCATCAATATTATTTTTTATTACTGGTGACATAGCTTTAATGGCCGTGCAATCTCAAGGTATCTGGCTTGATACAAACTAGATCGATATCAATATGATTTATGAAAGAGTTGTATTAAATCAAAAAACTTAGATAATCATAAAAAAATAATTTCGCACATTGCCACAATTGAGACAAAAAATTGAAAATATCAATTATACTAATATTATGTATTTTTTTGCCACCTATAGGTATTCCATGGTTAGGATATGAGTTGTGGAAAAATCATAATAAAAAAAATGATGATGTTTGGAATAAAACTTCAGAAAAAATGGGCCCACTCAAAAGTGACTTTAAAAGCCAAGATGCTTATTTATCAGTTGTAGAGAATGAAATACGGATTTTTGAAGATGCATGGATAAATGGTGAATTGTTTAAAAATATACCATCTGACGTTAGAAATTTGTCATTTAATTGCAGAATATGGAGCAAAGAAAAATATGAAAAGCTCAGCTTAGATATAACTCAAACACCAAAGAAAGATTTAATAGAATATTGGCAATATCAAATAAATAAACAAGAAGATTCATGGAGCTCCATGTATGATGATCAACTGAAACTGGCGGAAATAACTAAGTCAAAGATTTTGAAAGAAATACAAGAAGGCTTAACTTGGCAAAGCATTTTGGATGGCCAGCATACTTCGATTGTAGGCCATGGAGTCAAAGTATCTTATGAGAATGAAACTTGGACCGTATCTTTTGGGGATACATTAAATACACTTGTACCAAAAGATTGGTATGCATCTCATGGGCCGTATTTTATAAAATTTAAATCATTTAATAACATCTGAAATAAACCATAAACAGAACCACCACCAACAAAAGGCATAACCACCATAGCGAAGCACGGGCATCATCCCTTCCATTTTAGATAATCGATCTCCAAGAATTAGCTTTTCAATTGAAAGCCCAATGAAAATGCCCACTGGAGTTCCAAAAATTAACACCATGAGCATAAAGTTATCAAGCGTTCCTTCAAACATATTTCATCCTTATTTATACTTTAATTTTTGGAAGAATGTTGGTTCACATGCAATACGTTCGCATGACCTCATAACAGACAGTGCTCCAACTTTACTCAACCCCTTCATTTTATCTACCACACAATTATCATAAATGCTGTTCATAATATTACACTCTGTTGGGCATCTTTGACCTTCAACTTCTTGAACGGTTCCAAATCCTGTAAGCCATGCGTCAGGGTTACTTTTACATATTTCACTAGGAAATCCTACCTGAGAACAATGGATATCAAATCCTTTGCAGTCCCAATTTCCAACTTGCTGAGCAAATAATATACTTGAAAAAAAAGAAATAATTAAAGTAACAACTAATAAACGCATGAAGTGTCCTAAAAACAATAAGTGTTAATACGATAGCATTATATAACTACACCTCAAGTATCTTGTTTGGCTACAGGTATTAGTTTCATTGCGATATAGTTTTGTTTAGGGTCGGGACATGATGCGGTTATTTATTTTTAATACATAATCATATTAATCGTGAGTTAATTGCAGTTTTTATTATTTAAATAACTATAAACATTTAGTTTGGGATTAGG
>ENA-OQVM01002719-OQVM01002719.1-marine-metagenome-genome-assembly--contig:-NODE-2719-length-20146-cov-41.735712_pt1 | contig 20146 bp, 18 predicted proteins | sample MGYA00237776_ERZ505498 | MGnify/ENA primary metagenome ERZ505498 (study PRJEB26159, sample SAMN06265151) | marine metagenome | isolation source: Helgoland LTER site | place: Germany:Helgoland, sampling... | reverse complement strand
GTTGCTAAAGAAATAAAAGTCTATTCAGAACAAGAGCATTTAGAAAATGTAAGTGAAGAAATAAAAGAACTCTACGAAAAATTCAAAAATGCAATTCAGAATTTAGACAATCTTGAAATCAAGCCAAAAAAGAAATATATTGCCTTTGTTGCTGGTAGAAATGTAATTGACATTTTACCGCAGAAAAAAGCATTGAAAATGTGGATTAATATGAGCATAGGAGAACTTGACGACTCAAAAGGAATTACAAGAGATGTTTCAACAACTGGACACTGGGGAAATGGAGATTTTGAAATACAAATCAAAGATGACGAGAATTTGGAATATATTTTAAGTCTTGTAAAACAGTCTATTAAAAAAAATAAAAAATAACGAAATGCGAACAATGGCTATAATTAATACGGGTTTTGGTGCTTAACCAGCTCCGCAAAGTCTCCCGACTTAGCGGGACATTAAAAAAAGAAAAAAAAAAGTCACAACTAAACAGAATTAAAACAACAAAAATATATAAAGTAAAGTATCGCTCAAAGTCGGGAGACTTTGCGCAGCAGGTAATTATCATTTTATTATCCAGATTCTATACTGAACTTAAAACATGATTTTCAAATTTATACTAATAATACTTTTTGTACTGCCTATACATTGGCATGTATCCTCAGCACCGGAAGATACCTTATTCCGAATATCTGTTAATCATGAGCAGTTATCTGCTCCCGAAGTACTGAGTATTTATATCCAACATAAATCCTTGAGTTACGAAGAATTGAACGCGGGTGAGTGGCTAAAAAGCGTCTGCAGAGAAAATGATTTAAACATTTACAACTTCGGTAGTGAAAATGGAAATTATAATTTTGCAGCATCTCTCTTTCCTTTAGATAGAAACCTTCCGAATATCATTCTACTTAATCACATTGACGTTATAGATGCAGGAGACCCTTCGATTTGGAAGTATCCTCCATTTTCTGGATTCATAACAGATGATGAAGTTTGGGGAAGAGGCGCTTTTGATAACAAGGGGGCTGCTATCATGCAGTTATTTAGCTTACTTAAATTTAAACATCTACTTCAAAATACCGAAATTAAATACAACGTTACTTTTTTGGCTGCCTCCTGCGAAGAAACAATGTGTGAAGGAGGTATAGAATATGTGCTGAAAAATCATTTAGAGGAGCTTAATCCAATAACGGTCATCGGCGAGGGAGCAACAGAACTAAGTGAACTAATTGATTCCAAAAAAAATGAGTTTTCCTTTGGAATATCCGTAGGTCATAAACGGCCGCTATGGCTTGAACTGACATTAAACACACCTAGTTCTGGTCACAGTTCAATCACACCCACAGAATATTCAACTAAAGAAATGACGATTGCTTTAGCCAATTTAGTCAAGAAAAAAACACCCGCAATTTACTTTAAAGAAAACCAAGAAATTCTAAGATTTGTAGGAGACAGTAAAAAAGGCATCAGCAAGTTTATTCTTAAACATCCTGTCCTATTTAAGCCACTAATTGTATCACGGTTACGAAAAGAACCAGAATTATTCGCCTTGTTTACAAACACTATTTCGATCACTTCTATTGAAACGGACAATAAAGTATTCAATAAAATCCCCCAAAGTACCAAGGCATATTTGGACTGCAGATTGTTGCCTGAAGCTTCTCAAGAAAAATTCCTTAAATCCTTAAAACGAACTTTAAAAAATGACAATATTGAAGTAAAAATCATTAAGAAAATGGATCTACTTCCCATTTCAACAACCGAGAACGTATTTTACAAAAGTCTTGAACTAGCCATTATCGAAACCTATGGAAATGTGAATGTGATGCCAATTATCTTGCCGAACTTCAGCGATGTTGGAAATTTTCGACTAAAAGGAATTGACTCCTATTCTATAATTCCTGTTGTTTTGGATATTGATTATTTGAGGAGCATTCATGCGGAAAACGAGCGACTGCCTATTAGTGCTCTTCACCAAGGAATTGATGTGTATTACAACTTCCTGAAACTTACAATAAAATAATCCCTAATGAAATCCCGCTCCGCAAAGTCTCTGACTTCGCGAGCATTGAAAAAAGAAAAAAAGTCACAACTAAACAGAATTTAAACAACAAAAATATATAAATTAAGGGAACACAAAGTCGGGAGACTTTGAAAATAATTGATATATGACCTTATAGAGCCTAAAAATAAGACGCCTTAGTTCTTTTCTAAATGTTCTTCAATATCAGCAATATGATATTGCAACGCCTGAGCAGAGATCTGTATTTCCTTGATCAATAATGCCAAAGAAATGATTAATAAAATTAAAGCGAACCCAAAAACCCAAACGGCCATGTTATGTTGATGAACATAGATTAAAAACATGGTCAACACACAGAAAAGTAAACTTGAAATTCCAAAAATCTGCATCCATCGGGTTAAATTTAGACGTAGTTTTAAATTCTTAATCTGTCTTATTAAAGATTCTTCTTTGCGTTCTAAATAAATATCGTGCAAATTTCTAATGACTGCAGCATAGGCTAAAAAACGGTTGGTATACGCCAACATAATTAGAGAAATTGCAGAAAATAAAAGTGCAGGTGTTGTCAATGTTAATTCTTCCATATAGTTGTCAAAATTAAGTAATAATTATCATCAAAAAAAAGAAATAGTTTATGAAAATCAATTTGTTAATTTAATGTCATCGCCTAAATTTTATGGTAAAGTTCAGAACCCTCTTTTATGGAGGATCTAATCCGACAATGAAAGCTAAAAGTGGTCCGCAATTGTCAAATATTTTTTATTTTGTATTTCGACAAGCTCAGCAAGACATTGCCCGTTATAATTCTTATTATATCCAGTAGTGTGTTATTATTCATAAAATCTCTGATATTTAAAACCAACAAAAATGTTACATTTGCAAACATGCGTATAGATATTATTTCAGTTGCTCCAGATTTATTAGAAAGTCCGTTTAACCATTCTATTGTTAAACGTGCAAAAGACAAAGGTTTGGCAGAAATTATAATTCACGACTTACGTGCTTATGGTCTGGGCAATTACAAACAGATAGACGACACGCAGTTTGGTGGTGGTGCTGGTATGGTGATGATGATTGAACCCATTGCAAATTGTATTAAAAAGTTGCAATCTGAAAGAGCCTATGAGGAGATCATTTATATGACTCCAGATGCAAAAACGCTAAATCAAGCTACGGCAAATACCCTTTCATTAAAAGAAAATATCCTTATTTTAACAGGACATTACAAAGGGGTAGATCAGAGGATTCGGGACAAGTATATTACGAAAGAGATCTCAATTGGAGATTATGTATTAACGGGAGGTGAACTCGCCGCTGCAGTTTTAGTAGATGCTATTGTACGTTTAATACCGGGGGTTATTGGAGATGAACAATCTGCTTTGACAGACTCTTTCCAGGATAATTTATTATCACCTCCAGTATACACAAGGCCTTCCCAATTTGAAGGGATGAAAGTTCCGGATGTTTTATTGTCTGGTAATTTTCCTAAAATTGAGGATTGGCGAAGTGACCAAGCGTATAAAAGAACGGAAGAAATAAGACCCGATTTATTAGACGAAACCTCTTAGTAGTCATTTATATGAATTTTGAAAACGAAATTTTGAAGACCATAAAAGCGTTTATAAAAAAGAACAAAGCCATCTCTTGGGTTTTAGGGTTTCAGTTATTTAGATTGATTTTACTTCCATTTATGGGCTTAATGCCTCAGGATGCTTATTATTATTTATACGGACAAAACTTATCGCTTTCTTATTTTGATCATCCAGGGATGATTGGATACCTTTTAAGGATTTTTACAAGTGTTTTGGGACACTCTATTTTTGCTGTCAAATTTGCAGATTTTGTAATCACTTCGCTTACAATAGTAAGCTTCTATAAATTGGCTTCGTATTTTCTCTCAGAACAAAAACTGCAGCGCGCACTGGTTTTAATCGGCTCCACCATTTTTGTCTCTATTTTATCTTTTAATTCCACTCCAGATGTGCCGCTATTATTATTCTGGACATTGAGCTTAATCTGCTTGTACAAAGCAATTTTTGAAGAAAAAAAGTGGTTTTGGATTTTAGGAGGAATCGCTATGGGATGTGCTTTTAACAGTAAATACACGGCCTTATTATTACAAATAGGATTGATCGGATTTCTTGTTTTTTCAAACAAATACAGAAAATTATTCTTCTCTCCTTGGTTTTGGAGTGCGATCCTACTCTCTATTGCAGTTACTTTTCCTGTTTGGTATTGGAATTACCAAAACGAGTTTGCGTCTTTTACATTTCAATCCTCAGAAAGAACAAGTTCTATTTCAGAATTTAAAATTTCTCCTAAAAATTTCTTTGGCGCAATAGGACATCAAATGTTCTTATTAATACCCGTTTTATTTTTAGTGATGATCACATTCACCTATAAATATTTAAAAAGGGCGTTGTTGAAATTTAAAATTCCACAAGCTAAAACATTGTTTTTGTTGGCCTTTTTTATTCCAACTTTTGTTGGATTCTTTAGCCTCACTCCTATTTATTGGGTAAAGTTAAATTGGATGATGCCCTCTTATATAACAGGAATTATTCTGGCAGGAATGTATGTCAATAAAAAACTATTAAAAGCTCAGTTGGTCATTTCAATAGTGCTTCATGTATTATTTAGCCTTCAGATTTTATACTATATCGTTCCTATTAAAAGTGATGACACTTGGGTTGGATGGGAAGAATTAGCTTTGGCAACCGAAAAATTGCAGGACAAATATCCAAATACATTTGTGTTTTCTGAAGATAATTATAAAACAGCTGCCTGTTTAAACTTTTTTATGGAGGAAAAAGTATATGCACAAAACGTAATCGGTTTGTCCGCTTTACATTTCGATTATTTAGGAGATGACATGTCAGACCTAAACAATAAAAACGCTTTATTTATAGACTCTGACAAACGTTTTAAGAATAAGGAGAAAAAAGGAAGCTACCATCCTTTGTTGAATAATCACTTTGAAAAAGTAACAGAATTAACACCGATTATTATTAAAATTAATGAGAAAGAAGTGCGAAAATTTTGGGTTTTCTATTGTACGAACTATCAAGCAAAAAAATAATTAAATATAGTTTTATCAACAAGAAATAATTGTTACTTTTGCAAGCGTTAAATTAACCTCTGACGAAAAAATCGTGAATGTTGCTTTACAAAAATCAATTAAATTAAAAGATATGGAATCTTTAGTAAAATTTGTTCAAGACGAATTTGTAGCAAGAAAAGAATTTGCAGAATTTGCAGCAGGAGATACAATCACTGTTTATTACGAAATTAAAGAAGGGGAAAAAGTACGTACTCAGTTTTTTAGAGGTGTTGTTATCCAAAGAAAAGGAGTTGCGGCTTCTGAAACATTTACCATCAGAAAAATGTCTGGTACTGTAGGTGTTGAAAGAATTTTTCCAGTAAACTTACCTTCCATTCAAAAAATTGAAGTAAACAAAAGAGGTAAAGTACGTAGAGCTCGTATTTTCTACTTTAGAGGTCTTACTGGTAAGAAAGCTAGAATTACTGAAAAAAGAAGATAATCTCTTTTATATAAAGGTATTTAAAAGCGTTGTGAATTTTCACAACGCTTTTTTTTTTTGGCCCTAAATTTCTTAAGGAGGTGGTTTAGTTGCATTCCACAACCTTAAAAAGATAAAAGCCCTTTTTGGTTTAAAAAACAAACAATAAGGAACCTTATAAAATTGAAGATCTAAGCGGCCATATCAAAACAATAATTTTAAATACCTGCTTTTATTGCAATAAACTCATATTCTTAAAAATACTCTTAATTTATTATTGAATACCCTTGAAAATCGTATAATTAATCGTTATTTATTAATAAAAATATGATTATAAATCCTTAAATTTGCTCCGATTTTTCACGAAAAGGTTTTCGTTGAAGTTTAATAACACCTAAAATAGAACTCAAAAATGAGTAAAATAGCAAAAATTGTATATACAAAAACAGATGAAGCTCCTGCTTTAGGAACACGTTCTTTCCTGCCTATTGTAAAAGCTTTCACAAAATCATCTAATATTGCGATTGAAGTAAAAGACATTTCTTTGGCATCAAGAATTCTTGCAAATTTATCAGACTATTTAAGCGAAGATCAAAAAGTGGAAGATGCTTTGGCTTTTTTAGGTGATTTAGCAAATAAACCAGAAGCAAACATTATTAAATTACCAAATATTAGTGCCTCTGCACCGCAATTAAAAGCGGCTATTTCTGAATTACAATCATTAGGTTACCCAATACCTAATTATCCAGAAGAACCAAAAACAAGTGAAGACTTCACTGTTTTAGAGCTTTATAACAAAGTAAAAGGTTCTGCTGTAAACCCTGTTTTAAGAGAAGGAAATTCTGACAGAAGAGCACCAAAAGCAATTAAAAATTACGCACGCAAAAACCCGCATTCTATGGGTGCCTGGAGTGCAGATTCTAAAACGCATGTTGCCACCATGAGTGAAGGTGATTTTGCGAATAACGAAAAATCAGTTACCCTAGAAAAAGCAACATCTGTTCATATACAGCATATTGCAACTGATGGTACAAAAACAACCTTAAAGAGTGACTTGTCTATAATCGATGGAGAAATTATCGATGCAACTGTATTGAGCAAGAAAGCATTGCTCAACTTTCTTGACAAAGAATTTGCAAACGCATCAGAACAAGGGATATTGCTTTCATTACATATGAAAGCAACCATGATGAAAGTTTCTGACCCAATCATATTTGGTCATGCGGTAAAAACATATTTTAAAGAATTGTTTGATAAACATCAAACAACTTTTGATGAAATTGGCGTTGATGTAAATAACGGTTTTGGAAATTTATTACGAAATTTGAAAACAGTTTCCGCAGAAAAGAAAGCAGAAATTTTAAAAGATATTGATGCTACTTTTGAAAAAAACGCAGATTTAGCAATGGTGAATTCTGAAAAAGGAATTACAAACTTACACGTTCCTTCAGATGTAATTATTGATGCTTCTATGCCAGCTATGATTAGAACTTCTGGTAGAATGTGGAATGCTAAAGGAGAATTGCAAGATACAAAAGCAGTAATCCCAGATAGTTCTTATGCAGGAATTTACACGGCAACCATCGATTTTTGTAAAAAGAATGGTGCTTTTGATCCTACTACAATGGGAACAGTTCCAAATGTGGGTTTAATGGCTCAAAAAGCAGAGGAATATGGTTCTCACGATAAAACTTTTGAAATCGCTGCTGCTGGAAAAGTAGTGGTTGTAGATGCATCTGAAAATATTCTTTTAACACATACTGTGGAAGAAGGAGATATTTGGAGAATGTGTCAAGCAAAAGATTTACCAATTCAAGATTGGATCAAATTAGCAGTTACAAGAGCAAGAGCTTCTCAAACGCCTGCCGTTTTTTGGTTAGATGAAAACAGAGCTCATGATGCAGAAATTATTAAAAAAGTGAATTTATATTTACCAGATCATGATACTTCAGGACTGGATATAAGAATTTTATCACCAATAAAAGCAACAGAATTCACCTTAGCAAGAATTGTAAAAGGAGAAGACACCATTTCTGTTTCAGGGAATGTTTTACGTGATTATTTAACCGATTTATTCCCAATTTTAGAAGTGGGTACTTCTGCAAAAATGCTCTCGATTGTTCCTTTAATGAATGGTGGTGGGTTGTTTGAAACGGGTGCGGGTGGTTCTGCCCCAAAACACGTGCAACAATTCTTGGAAGAAAATCATTTACGATGGGATTCTTTAGGAGAATTTTTAGCTTTAGCAGTTTCTTTAGAACATTTAGGAACTACTACGAATAATTCTAAAGCACTAATTTTAGCAGAAACTTTAGAGGACGCTACAGATAAATTTTTAGATAATGATAAATCTCCTTCAAGAAAAGTCGGTGAATTAGACAATAGAGGAAGTCATTTTTATTTAGCGATGTATTGGGCTGAAGGTATCGCAAATCAAGATAAAGATCTAGTATTAAAAGCTGAATTTACTGGAATTGCAACTGATTTAAAATTGAATGAAGATAAAATTGTAGCAGCATTAAATGCCATTCAAGGAAATGCAAACAATATTGGTGGTTATTACAAACCAACGGATAGTTTAGCGGACGCTGCAATGAGACCAAATACGATTTTAAATAACATTCTAGCTTCAATGTAGGAAACTAAATCATAACTATATTCTACTAAAAGTCGATGTTTTACGCATCGACTTTTGTTGTTTCTAAAGCAGGCTGTTAAAAACAGTTATTATAATTCGAATTAAATTTAGAATTGTATTTTTGTTTATTATATCAACTTAATAATTAAACAAAATGCTGCACACAAAAAAAATATTTTTTTTGTTATTTTTATTAACCTTTAGCATCTTAAGTCAAGAGAAACACACGATCAGTGGTACCGTTTATGACGAGAGTAATAATGAAACTTTAATTGGAGTTTCCATTTATTTCCCAGAATTAAACTCAGGAATCACAACAAATGAATACGGGTTTTACTCGATTACTTTACCTGAAGGAACGTATCAAATACAAGTAAATTATTTAGGTTATTCCCCAATTATTGAATCGATTGACCTCAAAGAAAAACGTACTAAAAACTTTAAACTAGAAGAAGCAGCGGAGCGTTTGGATGAAATTGTAATTGAAAGTAACATTGAAAAAATTAATGTTAAGACACCACAAATGAGTGTTAACAAACTAACATCAGCAACCATTAAACAGATACCTGTTGTTTTAGGGGAAGCAGACATTATTAAATCTTTAATTTTATTACCTGGTGTTACAAGTGCAGGTGAAGGAGCTTCTGGCTTTAATGTTAGAGGGGGCGCAGCAGACCAAAATTTAATTTTATTAGATGAAGCAATTGTTTTTAATTCTTCCCACTTATTTGGTTTTTTCTCTGTATTTAATCCTGATGTAATTAAAGATGTAAAATTATACAAAGGTGGAATTCCAGCAAAATATGGAGGAAGGCTATCATCTGTTTTAGATATTTATCAAAAAGAAGGAAATAGTAAAGAATTTAATGCTACAGGAGGAATTGGCCTAGTTTCCTCAAGATTATTAATTGAAGGTCCTCTTCAAAAAGAAAAAATTTCCTTTTTAATTGGTGGTAGATCTTCATATGCACATTTGTTTTTACCCCTTTTTGATAATGACAACACGGCTTATTTTTATGATCTAAACACAAAAATAAATTTTCGTGTCAATGAAAAAAACAGCATTTTCTTTTCAGGATATTTTGGGAAAGATGTTTTTGGAGTGAGTGATAATTTTGTAAATACTTATGGAAATAAGGTCGCTAATTTACGTTGGAATCATCTTTTTTCTGATAAGCTATTTTCTAACTTATCCTTAATCTACTCTGATTATTTTTATGGATTAATTCTAGACTTTGTTGGTTTTGAATGGGATTCTGGTATCACCAATTATAATATTAAATACGATTTTAAACATTACGTCAGCAATACTTTCAAACTGAGTTATGGTGTAAACAATATTTACAATCATTTTAACCCAGGAAAAATAATTCCCAACAGAGAAAGTTCTGGAATTGTTGCTAAAAAGTTAACGAACAAATATGCCAACGAGTTTGCTGCATATATTGATGCAGAACATAAAATTAACAACCAACTAAGATTTCATTATGGTTTGCGTTTCAGTAATTTCATAAGATTAGGACAAGATACACAAAACCAATATGAAAATAACGAAGCTGTTATCTATAATAATGAATTAAAAAAATACGAAGCTGCGGTAACTATTGGTACAGAATCTTTCAATAGAAGCGATGTTATAAGTAGTTTTAACAATTTCGAACCGAGAGTTTCTATTTCGTATATGTTAGACACGAAGACCTCTTTAAAAGCCAGTTACAATAGAATGGCTCAGTATTTACACTTACTCTCTAACACGGCTTCTCCTACTCCACTTGATGTCTGGATGCCAAGTGGAAAATATATAAAACCACAATTGTTAGATCAGTATGCGATTGGGTATTTTAAATCGATTAAAAACGCAGATTACTCTATAGAAACTGAAGTTTTTTACAAAGATATTCAAAACAGAATCGATTATATAAATGGTGCTAATCTCGTTGCAAATGATCAAATTGAAACGGTTATTTTAAACGGAAAAGCACGTGCTTACGGTTTGGAAATTTTATTTAAAAAGAACGAAGGAAAATTAAAAGGATGGGTCGCTTATACACTCTCAAGGTCAGAACAATTAACTGCAGGCAGAACACCAGAGGAAACTGGAATTAATAGTGGAGAGTGGTACAACACTCCCTATAATAAAACCCATGATTTTTCTATCAATGCAAGTTATGAGTTGAATCAGAAATGGAAGTTCAATACAAATTTTGTTTTTCAAACGGGGCAACCTACAAATTATCCTGTAGGACAATATGAAATACAAGGTTTAAATGTGCCAATTTATGACGATAATAGTAGGAATTCAGACCGACTCCCATCCTATCATCGATTGGATATATCTGCAACATTAACGCCAAGAAAAAACAATAAAAGAAGATGGAAAGGAGAATGGGTTTTTGGAATTTATAATTTATATGCAAGGCAGAATGCAGCGTCCTTAAACTTTACTCAGAATAGTGAAACGTTAAGAAATGAAGCAATACAAACCTCTATTTTTGGAATGGTACCTTCTGTAACCTATAATTTTAAATTCTAAATCCTCTAGAAATTTTTAAGTACTTTACTCTTATGAAAAATATAAAAATTATTTTCGTTCTATTCATAATGCTTTTTGCAAGTTGCGAAAAAGTGATTGATGTTGATGTGCGCTCTATTGAACCAATATTAGTAATCGATGCGTCTTTTGAAGTGCTATTTGATGCATTTCCAGTTACAGCAAATACCGTTGTAAAATTAAGATTATCAGCAGATTATTTTGAGACAGAAATTCCAACGGTTACAAATGCTACCGTTTTTTTAACAAGTTTAACAGACAATAGTGTTATTAATTTTTCTGATGCTGATTTAGATGGAAATTATGAACCTATAAATTCATTTATTCCTGCCGATAATGAATCATATGAATTAACGATTATATATGAGGGTCAAACTTATAAAGGTAAAGCAGTAAAAATAAAATCTTCGCCTTTGCTTAAAGTGATACAAGGCGATAAAACTTTATTTGCTGGAAATGAAACGGAAGTTATTGCAACCTTTAATGATCCAATAAATATAGAAAATTATTATTTGTTCGATTTTTCTAAAAATAGTTTTTCTATTTTAGAAGATCGTTTTTTTGATGGGGAAATGTATGATATTTCAAACTATTTTAGTGAAGATGAAATAGAATTGCCTGAAACAATCACTGTTAGCATGTCTGGAATTTCTAAAAGATATCATACGTATTTCAGAATACTTCAGAGTCAAAGCGGACAAAATAGTGGTGGACCTTTTCAGTCTGTTCCCTCCTCTTTGCTAGGAAATATGATAAACACCACTAATGAAAGTAACTTTCCTTTGGGATATTTTCATATTTCAGAAACAGACACTTTTACCATCAATTTGGTTGGAAAAAAATAAATACTCTTAGAAAGTCTTATTTTTAATTGCTGCCTATTTAATTTAAAAACTTCAAATACCTCCAAGGTTTTTTTAAACTTTGGAGGAAAAAACTGTATTTTTGAAATATGAATTTCATAAAAACAACTGAGCAAGATTCAAAATACAACCATCTAGAAAAGATGCCTCTAAACGAGTTATTAATCAATATAAATACCGAAGACAAAACAGTTCCTTTAGCAGTAGAAAAAGCGATTCCTCAAATTGAAATCTTAACGAAACAGGTGATACTCAAAATGCAAAATGGTGGACGGCTTTTCTATTTGGGCGCAGGCACCTCAGGTAGATTAGGAGTTGTTGATGCTTCTGAATGTCCGCCTACATTTGGGGTATCCGACAAACTTGTTGTAGGGATTATTGCAGGTGGAGATATTGCCATTAGAAATGCCGTTGAATTTGCAGAAGATGCTACAAATCAGGGTTGGTTAGATCTACAAAACCATCAAGTTTCAAACAAGGACGTGGTTATAGGAATTGCAGCATCAGGTACAACTCCCTATGTAATTGCTGCTTTAGAAAAATGCAATGAAAATAAAATCATTACTGGTTGTATCACTTGTAATAAAAATAGTCCCTTGTCTGAAGTTTCTCAATTTCCTATAGAAGTAATTGTGGGTCCAGAATTTGTTACCGGAAGTTCTAGAATGAAAGCTGGTACAGCACAAAAGTTAGTATTGAACATGCTTTCTACTGCTACAATGATTCAATTGGGTAAAATAAAAGGAAACAAAATGGTTGATATGCAACTTTCTAATACTAAATTAATAGAAAGGGGAAAAAAGATGTTAGTTAAAGAATTAAATATCGACATACAGGACGCGAGTGAATTATTAATTAAATTTGGGAACGTTAGAAATGCGATTAAAAACTATAAAAATGAGCACTAATTTCGATTTACTAGGAAAAGGTTTGAAATATTTAGGTGTATTGATTTTTCTTTTCATTGCCTCACCAATTGCACTTACAATAGGGTTTAAAGCATTGAGAAAGTTTGAAAACACCTCAAATGAATACCTGTCTTATATTGTTTTATTAGCTGCAGGAATTTTAATAATTTTTACGATTTACTTCGCTTTCAAAACTTTTAAGGTTTTATTAAAAGCGCTTTTTAATAATTAATTCGAATGCAAAAACCAGATGGAATCATCATTATTCTTTCCTATCCAGACACAGTTGTAAGACCTGCTTATGGTGAGTTTTCAAGTAAAATCTGGCCATTGTTTGGTGTTGGTGGTAAACATGCTGTACAGGCTGGGCATGCTGCTTTTTTATTAATTAAAAAAGACAGTTCAGAGATTGAGTATTTCGATTTTGGAAGGTATATCACGAGTTTTGGTAAGGGGCGTGTTCGTTCTAAAGAAACAGATCCAGAGCTTTATATACCCGTAAATGCGAAGTTTGAAAAGGGTACGCTAAGTAATCTTAAAGAAATTTTACTTTGGGTAGAAAAGCATCCAGAAAAATCACACGGAGAAGGTCGATTGATTGCAACAATAAATTTTGAAATTAGTTTTAGTAAAGCAAAAAAGAGTATCCAATTTCGAATCAATCAAAAAGAAATTCCATACGGAGCCTTTATAAAAGGAGGAACTAACTGTGCAAGATTTGTGACAGATACGATTATCGCTTCTTCAACAGATAAAAAAATAAGATCTCTTTTAAAAAAGTCGAACCTTTTTACACCAAGTCCTATTGGAAATGTCATAAAAGGTACTTCAACTGATGAAATTTATGAAGTACATCATCAAAAAATTACTTTTTATAAAAATAGATCAATTCTTAAAGAGTATAAAGATTTTTTTCAGAATAAGTTTGAAAGTGAACCCAATTTAATTGGAACAGAATTGCCAAACAAAGAAATTTTTGAATTAAAAAATGGAACTTGGCTGGGTGGAATTGGAAGTGGTGCTTGGTTTAAAATTGAAGAAAAGTTAGAAGAAAAATATTTTAAAATTGAAAGGTATACCAGTAGTGGAATTAAGGATTTTGAAGGTTTATTCACAATTACTGATACTGCTTTTAATCATTTAAAAGACTATCAATTCATATATCCTACAAGTTGTAAGGAAGTATTTATTCAACAAAAAAACAAAACATTCCGCTTTCAGAAAAAGGAATAATTCTTTAAATACCTATTTTTTAGGCGTTGTTGGATTGTAACCAAACATTGCATCTGGTAACTCAATCCCTAGTTGATAAATAAGATAACCTATAGTTGCATAATGGTGTAGTGCATGGCTTTGCGCTTGCATTAATGCTGCTTTAATTGTATAATTTGCTGTTTCATTACCGAAACCCATATCATCAGAAACTTTAATTATTGTTTGAAAATCTTCTTTTTTTATTTTTTTAAGTTGCTGAATTACAATTTCAAAATATTCAATTCCTACACGTGTTTCTTTTTCAACAGATTCGCTTCTCTCTCTTATAGATAGATCTATAAAATTACTTTCCAATCCATTAAAAATACAAGAAAAAACATCTAAAACATGCCGTATATGGCAACCAATACTAGAATGATATGGACCTATGGAACTATCAGAATACTCTTCGTCAGAAAGTGTTTTTAATAAATGGAGTCCTTTTTTTAATTTTTTCTCAATGGCATCAATCATACAAATAGTTTTTTAATTTTTTAAAAGTAATAAAAAAAAAATATAATTTATAGGCACAAAAAACTAAGTAAACGCAACTAAAAATAGACGAACCTAAGAACAATTTCACAAAGCTTCAATAATTAAACGACCTCCTTTTCTTAGACAATATCTCTCTAATACATTGAGCAGTTTTTAGTTCGAAATGGAACTTTATACTGATAAAAAGAAGATGAATAAGGATTTTTTAACATTGCCTAATCGAATTTCATCTCATGATACTTTTACAGTGTGTTTTCTATTGTTAAGCAAAGTAAATATAAATACCTATTACAATTGCAGAGATGGCAATACCAGTTTGTTTGGTATATTTCCAGGGCGTTATATCTACTTGTTTTGTGTATTCTTGAACAAAAGCCTCTTTTCTTGGTTTTATCTTTCCAACAACTAACATGATTACTACGTTCAATAAAAATAATAGTGCCATAACATCTAAAAAATGTGGATACGCTTGTGCCGATACCAAAGCTAATTCAACAGTACCTGTAACCCCTTTTGCTTTTGCAGATGCTAAAGCAGTTTCAACAAAATATGGCTGCATAAAAAACTGACTGATTATATATAGTAAACACCCAGAAACCAACCCTATTTTGGCAGCAATTGCTGGTACTCGTTTTGTCAAATAACCAACAATAATAATAGAGAAGATAGGAATACTGTAAATACCATTAATTTCTTGTAAATAATCGAATAGACTTCCTGCATTCGCAATTAATGGAGCAATAAACATTGCTGCAATTGCTAAAATAACTCCAAATGTTTTACCATATTTTACAACTGTTTTTTCATCTGCATCTTTATTAATGTGTTCTTTATAAACATCAATTCCAAAAAGTGTAACGGAACTATTTAAAACACTATTAAATGAACTTAAAATAGCACCAAACAACACAGCTGCAAAGAAACCAACCCAAGCACTAGGCAATACTTTTCTTACTAATTCTGGATACGCACTATCTACACTTTCTAAATTTCCTTGAAATAAATGAAAAGCAATTAAACCAGGTAAAACAACAATTATTGGTCCTAGTATTTTTATAAATGACGCTAATAATAATCCTTTTTGACCTTCTTTTAAATCTTTTGCTCCTAAAGCTCTTTGTATAATTTGTTGGTTTGTTCCCCAATAAAATAACTGTACTAACATCATTCCTGTAAAAATGGTATAAAATGGTACAGGATCTGTTGGGCCACCCATCGATTTAAACTTCTCTGGATTTTCAGTAGTTAATGTATTTAAACCTTCTAAAATACTTCCATCACCAATCATCATTAAACCAAATATTGGAATTAAAATACCTCCAATTAATAATCCGATCGCATTAATAGAATCTGATACTGCAACAGCTTTTAACCCTCCAAAAACAGCATAAATAGAACCAATAATTCCAATTCCCCAGACACAAATCCAAATAGATTGTGTATGAGTAACACCTAATAATGCTGGCACATCAAACATACCACTAATAGCTAAAGACCCTGAATATAATATTACTGGAAGTAAAACCACGACATAACCTGAAAGGAATAAAACGGATGTTAGTGTTTTTGTTGTAACATCGAAACGTTTTGCTAAAAACCCTGGCACTGTAGTTAAACCTCCTTTTAAATATCTAGGTAATAAAAATATCGCTGTAACAACCATTGCAATTGCTGCTAGTGTTTCCCAAACCATTACAGACAATCCACTTTGATAGGCAGCTCCATTTAACCCTATAATTTGCTCTGTAGATAGATTCGTAAGCAATAATGACCCTGCAATTACACCAGCGGTTAAACTTCTTCCTCCCAGAAAATAACCGTCTGAAGATGATTCTTCAGAATTTCTTGTTTTTAAGTATGAGATGACCCCGACAAGTATTGTAAAGCTTAAAAAAGTTATTATTTGCATGATTGTTTTTTCAGTTAATTAGTTATTCTGTTTGAAGGGTAATAATTCTGATGAAGACCTTGAGACTATTATTAATTTCTTTATTTCATTTACAATAATAGGTTTTTTATAAACAACGTTTGTTATTTCAGAAATATTTTTTGATAAATTATATAATTCATAAGAATCTTTCTTTTTGAATTTATATTTTGCCAAACGCATTTCCAATTGTCTTGTTGTATCGCTTTAGTATTTCAATAATAGCCAGGGAGGTTTTTCTTTGTTTTTTTCACCCAATAAGATTGATAAAAATGAAATTCCACTAATATCTCTGAAGCCTTTATTTCAGTTGAAATTTCTTATTTAAAAATCTAAACAGTATCACTAAAATTATAGTATCGTAATTTTTAGCTTGTCTTATTCCTTAATTTTTGCTCCCAATTCCAAGAAGAACGAATCATTTCGTCTAAACTTTTATCTGCAGTCCAACCTAGCTTTTCTTTAGCCAAATCAGTTGAAGCGTAGAGTTCTGGTACATCTCCAGCTCTTCTTTCAACTATCTCATAATTTAACTTTGAATCGGTAACCGATTCAAATGTATGAATTACATCTAAAACAGAAAAACCATTTCCAGTTCCTAAATTAAAGGTCTCAAAAGCGGTTTCTTGTTTTTTATCTATTACCCTTTTTACGGCAATTACATGTGCTTTTGCTAAATCTACAACATGTATATAATCTCTTATAGGTGTTCCATCCTTTGTTGGATAATCATTTCCATACACCATTAATTTTTTTCTTATTCCAACCGCAGTTTGTGTAATATACGGCATTAAGTTATTGGGAGTACCACTTGGCAATTCTCCTATTAAGCCAGATTCATGTGCGCCTATCGGATTAAAGTAACGTAATGAAATGGCAGAAAAAGTAGCGTTCGAATTAATCAAATCATCTAAAATTTCTTCCGCTACTTTTTTTGTATTTCCATAAGAAGAAAAAGGTCTTTGTGTTTCGTTTTTTTCTGTGATTGGTAATTCATTAGGTGTACCATAAACCGTTGCAGATGAGGAAAAAATAAAATTATTAATTCCGTTTTCAATTTGTGAACTGAGAGTATTTAATAAAGAATACAGGTTATTCTGATAATATTTAAGTGGATTATTTATAGATTCACCAACTGCTTTATAGGCCGCAAAATGTATAACCGCTTTTGCATCTTTGTGGCTCTTAAATACTTCATTGGTTTTGTCAGCATCTTTTAAATCAATATTTATAAATGTTGGTTTTTTGCCAGTAATTTTTTCAATTCTATCGAGTGTTTCTTCACTAGAATTAGACAAATCGTCTAATATAATAACTTTGTAATTATTTTCAATTAATTTAATTACTGTGTGAGACCCTATATAACCACAACCTCCAGTTACTATTATTTTATCATTCATAAGTATTAACTCTTTTCTTTTAAGTAAGCAAAGCTACAAAATTACATCACACAAAACAACTGGTAGGTACTGGTTGTTTTATGTAAAAATATCATATATTTGTCATCATGGAAATTATATCTTTAGATAAAAAGTTGGGCATACCAAAATACAAACAAATAGTAACTTCTATTGAAGATGCCATTGTTAAACGTATATTTAAAAAAGGAGACAAACTACCTTCTTTAAATAGTATAAAAATCAAACATTCACTTTCTAGAGACACTATTTTAATGGCATTTAATGAGCTTAAAAATCGTGGAATTATCCATTCTGTAGTAGGAAAAGGATATTATGTAAAGAGCGAAGATATTAGTATTTCACAAAAAATATTTTTACTTTTTGATGAACTAAATTTTTTTAAAGAAGATTTATACAATTCTTTTTTAGAGAATATAGGAAACAATATTCAGGTAGATATATTCTTTCATCATTTTAATCCAATTACGTTTAACAAACTTCTTTCTGATAATGTAGGTGATTATAATTCATATATAATTATGCCTGCAAATTTGAAAAATACTTCAGAAATTATTAAGAAACTACCAAAAGATAAGGTCTATATTTTAGATCAAGTGCATAAGGACTTAACTCAGTATCCTGCGGTTTATCAAAATTTTGAAAAAGACATGTATAATGGTCTTTACAAAGGAATTTTTCACTTAAAAAAATACACAAAACTCATCATATTATTTTTAAAAGAAAAACAGCCTCAAGGATTATTAGTTGGATTTAATTTATTCTGTAACCAAAATAATATGGAGCATGAAGTCATTTCATCACTAGAAAATAGAGTTCCAAAAAAGGGCGAAGTATATGTTATTTTAGAAGATAAAAATTTATTGAGAATTATTAAGAAATTCAAAGCATCAGAATTAGTTTTAGCAAAAGACATCGGTATTATTTCTTATAATGACACGCTCTTAAAAGAGGCTGTAGAAGGCGGAATTACCACTATTTCTACAGATTTTAATTTGATGGGAAAACAATTGGCAGAAATAATTAGCAATAACAGACAAATAAGGATCGAAAACCCGAGTAATCTAATTATTAGAAAATCATTATAGCATGTTTACAGTAGATATGATAATCGAAAATAAGCATTCTTTTATAGAATTGAAAAATAATTTAGGAACTACAAAAGCAAGAATTTCTTTATATTAAGGTGGGAGATTGCAAAGAATGGAATTTAACAGCATTTCAATGATTCAGGAGGAATCAACTTTAAAGTCTAAAGACACTTTTGTTTCCTCAATTTTATTTCCTTTTGCTAATAGAATTTAAACTAAAAATGAATAAAAAGATAGTCAAAGAGGTGCAAAAAAGTTTTATAAGTCATTTTAAAACAAAACCTTTAGTTATTTTTTCTCCAGGTAGAATTAATTTAATTGGGGAGCATACAGATTATAACGAAGGCTTTGTTTTCCCTGCTGCAATTAATAAAGGGATTGCATTAGCAATTCAAAAAAGTAACTCAAAAAAAAGCAGCGTATATGCTTTAAATAAAGATGAAATACATGAGTTTAGTTTGGATGCTATTCAGCCTTTAGAAAATGGAGGTTGGAGAAATTATATTTTAGGTGTTATTGCTGAAATTCAAAAAACAGGAATTGAATTAGAAAACTTTAATATTGTTTTTACAGGAGATATTCCCAGTGGAGCAGGTATGTCATCCTCCGCAGCTATGGAAAACAGTGTTGTTTTTGGGTTGAATGAATTGTTTGATTTAGGTTTTTCTAAACAACAAATGATTTTAATTTCACAAAAAGCAGAACATAATTATGCAGGTGTAAAATGTGGTATTATGGATCAATATGCAAGCATGTTTGGCAAGAAAAAAAGTGGTTTATTATTAGATTGTAGAACTGTAGCGTCGGTGACTTATAAAATAGATTTTAAGAATTACAAATTATTACTAATCAACACAAACGTAAAACATGATTTGTCTGAAAGTGCATATAATGACAGAAGAGCAGTTTGTGAAAAAGTATCTCGTCTTCTAAATATTAATGCACTAAGAGATGCTACTAAAGGTGCTCTTGAGAAGGTGAAAAATGATATTTCTGAAGATGATTATCAGAAATGTTTATACATTATTGAAGAAAATGAACGTGTACAATTATTTTCTAAAGCTATTAAAGAAGAGAATACTGCTGCTTTGGGTGCCTATTTATATGAATCTCACAAAGGTTTAAGTAAACAATATAAAGTAAGTTGTAAAGAATTAGATTTTTTAGTGAATAGTACTAAAGAAAATCCAAATATTTTGGGTGCAAGAATGATGGGTGGGGGTTTTGGTGGCTGTACAATAAATTTGATTTTAAAAAGTCAAGCAAAAAAATTTAAAAAAGAAATTTCAAAATCTTATCTAAAAGAATTTAACAAAGAGTGTTCTATATACAGTATAAAACTGTCTAAAGGAACTAGAAAAGTGTAGTATTTAAATCGAAACATAGACCTCACAGACTTTATATTTAATCAAGTTCAGTAAAAGAAACCAGTGAGTTCTTAAATAAAAAAAAAAAAGAAGAAA
>ENA-OQVM01002716-OQVM01002716.1-marine-metagenome-genome-assembly--contig:-NODE-2716-length-20161-cov-10.053724_pt1 | contig 20161 bp, 20 predicted proteins | sample MGYA00237776_ERZ505498 | MGnify/ENA primary metagenome ERZ505498 (study PRJEB26159, sample SAMN06265151) | marine metagenome | isolation source: Helgoland LTER site | place: Germany:Helgoland, sampling... | reverse complement strand
CAAACCGCCTTCGCAATTTGAACACCACCTACGTAGGAAATTAAGCTTTCGCACCTACGGTCTTTGACGGCTGCGATAATCGCAACAATCTAGGGTCAAAAAAGACCCTAAAACTATACTAAGGATGCAGGAGCAACCTTGACTCCTGGTCCCATCGTGCTACTTAAGGCAACACTATGAATATAAATACCTTTTGCAGTAGCGGGTTTTAATTTCTTAACCTCGTCCATCATAGCGGCTGCATTTTCTTGTATTTGATTGGCAGAAAAAGAAACCTTGCCGATACATCCGTGCAGAATTCCATTCTTATCTGTTCTAAATCTTACTTGGCCAGATTTTGCATTTTTAATGGCATCTCCAACTTTCTCAGTGACTGTACCAGTTTTAGGGTTTGGCATGAGTCCTTTTGGACCTAGTACCTGACCTAGTTGACCCACAACTTTCATGGCAGCCTGAGTCGAGATTACTACGTCTACAGAAATCTCTTCTTTTTTAAACTTTTCAGCGAGATCGTCGAGGCCTACAAAGTCTGCTCCAGCATCTGTAGCTTCTTTGGCCTGATCGCCGTCTGCAAAAACTGCTACTGAGACAGCTTTGCCAAGTGAATGCGGAAGAGTAATTGCGCCTCTAACATTCTGGTCTGATTTACCAGCATCAATCCCAAGTCTTAATGCTATGTCTATAGATTCATCAAACTTAGGTGATTTCACTGTTTGGAAAATAGTCATAGCCTCATCAAGAGAGTAAGTAGTTTCTGGGTTCACCAGCTCTAGTAACTGTTTTTTCTTTTTTGTTAACTTTGTCATTATTTAACCTCAACACCCATACTACGGGCTGTACCTTCAATAATTTTTACCGCTTGATCCATCTCATTTGCATTGAGATCTTTTTGCTTCATTGTCACAATCTCTTCAAGCTGTGCTCTGGTAATTGTTCCAACCTTGTCTCTATTTGGGACAGCACTTCCTTTCGTTAATCCCAAGACTTTCTTAATCAAAACTGCTGCTGGAGCTGATTTCACCTCGAAAGTGAAAGATTTATCTTCGTATACAGTGATAGCTACTGGCAGTGGTAAACCTTTTTCTGTGCCTTGAGTGGCAGCATTAAAAGCATTACAAAAATCCATGATATTAACAGCTGCCTGACCTAGGGCTGGACCAACAGGTGGACTCGGATTAGCTTCGCCCGCAGGAATCTGCAGTTTCAAAATTGTTGCTATTTTTTTTCCTTTCTTTGCCATTATGTTTTCTCTATTTGCATGAAATCTAACTGAACTGGAGTGGATCTACCAAGAATTTGAACCGAGACTTTCGCCTTGCTTCTCTCGTAATCTACTTCCTCAACAATCCCATTAAAGTCATTGAATGGGCCATCACAGACTCTGATTACTTCGCCTGGTTCGAATAATGTTTTAGGACGAGGAGCCTCTTCGCCTACCTCTATACGATTTAATATGTTATCCACATCGCTCTTTGAAATAGAGGATGGTTTGTCTTTCTTGCCACCGACGAAGGTGCTAACTCTTGGCGTGTGCTTAACAAGCTGCCAAGTATCATCATTCATCTCCATCTCTATTAAGATGTAACCAGGAAAAAATTTTCTTTCAGTTTTTTTCTTAGCGCCGCTTTTGAGCTCAACTACAGATTCTGTAGGGACAAGTATTTCACCGAATTGATCCTCTAATCCCGCCAATGCAATACGCTCTTCAATCGCAGCTTTCACTTTAAGCTCGTATCCGGAATATGCCATTATTACGTACCAATTCACTTTATTACTATCCTAAAATTAATTTAGTTAACCAACTCAACAATGACTCTAAAGCCCAAAAAAATAAACAGAGCACGACAATTGAACCAAAAACTACCATGAAGGTTTGAGTGGTCTCTATCCTCGACGGCCAAACCACCCTTCTCATCTCAGTTCTAGATTCACGCATTAACTTCACAGCGCCTGCGCCAAAAACTGTGTTAGCAAGAATAAATGTAGCAACAAGAAATAGTGCTACAACTGCGAGCACTCTGTATAGGAATGCAACTTCAGTGTAATAACCATTTCCAATAACAGCGACTGAAAAGATACCGATGGCTAGAAGCCACTTAATCTTATCGGCAATGTTTGATGCTTTACCCTTTGCCATATTTCTTAATTTAAACCAGCTCCTTGGCAGGCCAGGAAGGACTTGAACCCTCAACCTACGGCTTTGGAGGCCGTCGCTCTACCAGTTGAGCTACTGGCCTAAATTTTCTCCTATAAATAGAGACAAAAATGCCGAGCGTTAATCTCGGCACAATTGTAAAATTGTTTAATTACTTAATAATCTTTGCTACTACGCCAGCTCCAACTGTTCTGCCGCCTTCTCTAATCGCAAACTTCAGACCTTCTTCCATAGCGATCGGGGCAATCAAAGTCACTGTCATCTTAATGTTATCACCAGGCATAACCATCTCAACACCCTCCGGTAATGCACACGCACCAGTAACATCAGTTGTTCTAAAGTAGAACTGAGGTCTGTAGTTGCTAAAGAAAGGGGTATGTCTTCCGCCCTCTTCTTTGCTTAAGACATAGATTTCTGCTTCAAATTCCGTATGAGGACTAATAGAGCCTGGAGCACATAGAACCTGGCCTCTTTCAACAGCATCTCTCTCAACGCCTCTTAAAAGAACTCCACAGTTCTCACCAGCACGTCCTTCGTCTAGAGATTTTCTGAACATTTCAACACCAGTACAAGTCGTAGTAGTTGTGTCTGTAATGCCAACAATTTCAATTGGGTCCCCAGTCTTAACAATCCCTTGCTCAATTCTGCCAGTAACCACTGTTCCTCTACCAGAAATAGTGAACACATCTTCCACAGGCATCAAGAAAGGTTTTGCAATTTCTCTTGTTGGCTCTGGTACAAATGAATCCAATGCTTCGATTAGCTTTTGCACGGCTGGAACTCCGATCTCTGATGTGTCGCCTTCCAATGCTTTTAATGCACTTCCAACAATGATTGGAGTGTCATCCCCTGGAAAGTCATACATATCAAGAAGTTCTCTGACTTCCATTTCGACTAGCTCTTGAAGCTCAGAATCATCAACTTGATCCGCTTTGTTTAAAAAAACAACAATTTTTGGAACGCCAACTTGCTTAGCAAGAAGGATGTGCTCTCTTGTTTGAGGCATTGGGCCATCAGCTGCACTTACAACTAGGATAGCTCCATCCATTTGAGCAGCACCAGTAATCATGTTTTTAACATAATCAGCATGTCCTGGACAATCAACGTGAGCATAATGTCTAGTGCTAGAAACGTATTCAACGTGAGATGTTGCAATGGTGATACCACGCTCTCTTTCTTCTGGGGCATTATCAATATTTGCAAAATCGATAATTTCTCCACCATATGTTTCAGAAGCGACCTTTGTTAAAGCAGCTGTTAAGGTAGTTTTACCATGATCAACGTGACCAATCGTTCCCACGTTTACATGGGGTAAAGTTCTTTCGTATTTTTCTCTAGCCATTTCTTGCCTCTCTATGTTTTCAATTAACTCTAAAATCTACCTAAAAATGGAGCTCATAACCGGACTTGAACCGGTGACCTCTTACTTACCAAGCAAGTGCTCTACCGCTGAGCTATATGAGCCCGAATTACAGCAACCAAATTTAAGGTGGCGTATTATCTCTTTAATAATAGATAAACTCAACCTTTTTTGCGGTAAATATTTTATGAATGGTGGAGGAGGCTGGATTCGAACCAACGTACTCGTAGAGAACAGATTTACAGTCTGCCGCCTTTAACCACTCGGCCACTCCTCCATATCAAGGTTGCTATTTTTGTTCTAGAATGGATCGAAGTCAACTATATTATTAATAACTTGGGTAAATTAATACAAAATGAGGTCCTCAAGGACATTAATCAGGATGATCTGGACTGTTATTTTTTTAACACCATAGATTCAACCAATCTCTTTGCCAAGCAAACTGAGCTCAAAAAACCTTTTTTAGTTGTTTTATCTGAGCAGCAAACAGCTGGCAGAGGTCGGCATGGTAAAACATGGCATAGCCCAGAAACAGGTAATATATATTTAAGTGTTAAATATCAAGCAAAGGAATTGGAACCATCTCTGAGCTTGGTTATTGGTCTATTAATAGCAGAGGCTTTAGACGAGTCATCGGGTCAGCAAGTGAACGCTACTTTAAAATGGCCTAATGATATCTTATTAAATAATAAGAAAATTTGCGGCATTCTCATTGAGTCTGAAGTGGTCGATTCTAAAATTGAGTGCACCATCGGCATTGGAATTAATTATTCAATTCCTAAAAAAGAATCTTGGTGGGGAGACCTCGAAGCTTTCAAGGAAGTGCTGCCAAGAGAAAAATTAATTAGCACTATTCTGCAAAAGATTATCTTGTATAAGAAAAATAATTATCTGAATTGGCAAGAAGCTTGGCATCAAAGGTGCATGCATCAAAACTCTGAAATCGCAATTCTTACAAGTCATCAAAAAGAAGTAAAAGGAATCTTTAGAGGAGTGGATAATCAGGGTAAAATGCTTTTAGAAACTATTGATGAAATACAATCTATTAGCGCTGGTGAGTGCTCAATCAAGGGTCTCTATTAACAATATGAAACACATAATTTATAAAAAACAGATTGCCTATAATCAAGGAACTTTTTTAAAGAGAGTCGTTCTTGGTGCTGGATGTTTTTGGGGAGTAGAAAGAAAGTTTTGGTCTGTGCCTGGTGTGGAGATGACCTCGGTTGGTTATGCAGGCGGACATGCCTCCAACCCATCTTATGAGTCGGTATGTACTGGATCAACCGGTCATACTGAGGTTGTTAAAATTCAATTTAATCTCTCGGTTATTACCTTAAAAGAAGTATTAAAAATTTTCTGGGAATGCCATGATCCCACGCAGGGCAACAGGCAGGGTAATGACATAGGCACACAATATCGCTCTGCATGTTTTTGTGAGAGTGAGGAAGACCTGAGAGTGGCAGAAGAAACTTTTCAACACTACCAAGATAATCTTTTGGCAGCAGGATATGGCAAAATCACCACTGAGTTAAAAGTTCTTGAGGAATACCATTTAGCTGAAGAGTACCACCAGCAATACCTTGAAAAAAATCCAAATGGTTACTGTGGAATCGGTGGAACTGGATGCTCATTTGATGCTAGGTAGATAATCTGTATAGCAACTTCCATCATTTGTTTTAATATTGTAAAATTCGGACCCTGCCGGTATAGCTCAGTTGGTAGAGCAGTTGATTTGTAATCATCAGGTCACGAGTTCGACTCTTGTTGCCGGCACCATACACAGAAAGGGTTTCAGAGCATCTTAACAAATAATTTGTAACCCTTACTTCTAAAAAGTAGTCTTATAGTGGTCCAATCTTGATAAGTTTTAGATAATCTTCCTTATACATAGTCTATTAAAAAATCTCTTATATAAGAGGTTAAACCTAACCATCAACTCTTGTATGTATATAGTGCATTATATTTGCACCATTAAAGAGTCTTCTTCATTTATGTCTTCTTTTCTTTGAGGGGCTAGGCAGGAGCACCACCCCACCCCACTGGTATGTATATAACCCATCTAAATTTTGTGCCGATTTTAAAGCCTTAACCAGTTTGAGAAGTCTTCAAAACAAACTCAAGAACCTTCAAGCTAAATAAGATTGCCACTGCTACACCAAAAGCCTTGCCAAGTTCCATAGGATTCACCATATTTATCTTTCAATGCTATTCTCGCAAACTTTTATCCCATCTATAGTTTCAGTGAAATCACTAGCCCCATTCTTGTAAATGCAAATTCTATTGAAGCCTGATGGATAGCTAGACTTAAGATAGTAGGTAAATCTTCCACTTTCTAGCGATGTTTCAGATGTATTTTCTGGCAAGTCTGAATTGGTTGCACAACCAACAATTCCAAAGACCATCAAAACTAAAGCAAGGGTGTGTTTCATCTAAACTCCTTCTGCTAGTGTAGGAAACTCAGTCCTTATCAAACTATGACTAATCTAAAGGTAATAGTTCGTTTCTATAAAGACGTGTTGCAACCAATAGATCGCTATTAAACTCCTCAACAGTATGAATCAATCCGTCTTTCATCTTGAAAGTAAAAACATACTGATTATCATATTCTCCATTAATTCCTTCTGAGTCTCCAGTTTGCATTAGAGCAACACCATTTTCATCAGCGATCACATCTGTCGTGGTGAGAACTATACCGTTAGGGAGAAGTTCGCCAACTATCGGAAGATAATCATTAATAAATACATCTTTTGTATAAGGGATGCCACCTGTTTCAGTGATTCCCATATAAGTAAAAGTGAATTCCGAATGCATTTGGGATCTAGCAGATTCGAAATCAGAATGAATGAAAAGATTATCCATCCAGTCTTGCGCTAAATCTATGTTGTATTGTCTATTGTTATCTACTGTATCGGTTGAGCAAGAGGTTATTAGAATTGCAAGTAAAATTGGCAGTAATTTATTCATTGTTTATCTCCTTCTGAAGAGGTTATCTTTATAAATGTTACTCTAAAAAGTTCTTTGCTCGAACATATCCAACTCTTGTTGTTTTGAAATGTTTGAGCGGAACTTCTAGTCGGTTAATAGTATCTATGACTTCTTGGGAAACATTGCCATAAACCTCAATTGTAAATCCGTCTGCAAGCTCAGCATGCTTGGTCACATATTCTTGTACTGGAGGGTTAGCATCATGCTTGATAAAAGCTTTGCTATTTGAGTAAACCTCTGTCCAAGTAAAAGCCAGTGGATTATCTGGATCAGAGTCAAAATTATGGAAAAGCATTCCCGGCTCGCTGGATTCCACTGCATTGTCAACGGTGTTCGCGATTTCAAGATATTCATCAACCATGCCCTCTTTGACTTGAATTCGTGCAATTAATATAAAGGGGTTATTTCCTGATTCCTTTAAGGAATCTCCTTCGTGATGAGCAGATATTGCAGCTGGTGATATAGCTAGAGCAAGAATTAGGTATAAAAAATTTTTCATTGTTTCTTTCCTTTAGAATAGGTTTGATTTAGTTTCGCATAATCTAAAAAGAAAGCAAAATCGCAACATCAAAAAACTAGTTATTAAGAATGCTCACTCTTCAACTTTATTGGCACAATAATTGCATATATAAGGGTGTGCGTTAAGAATTAATTCTTTCCCCCTAAAGATATTGAATACAAATTCAATGCAAGGCTTAACGCACACCTTCCTTGAGTCTAATCACAAGGAAGGCACGCTAGGCCTCTTACTTATAGGGTGTATTCGAGGGTAAGATTTACCAATCTACCCCTAGGGTCGTGCACTCTAGTATCAAAACTAAAATCAGGCGCGTCATACAATAAGGGTGCTTTTTTATCCAAGATATTCATAATACCCAATCCAATTTCAAGCGCTCCTTGAGATAAGTTTATGGATGTAGTGACAGATAAATCATGCACCAAGAATGCTTTGACTTGATTGCTATAACCCAAACTTTGAGCTGCAGCTGGAATGGGGCGCTCATTAGAGTAACCATCTACATATCTTGAATTCAGGCCAAGCACATAATCTTGTACCTGCAAGGAAAGAAATGTATTGAGTCTGAGTTCAGGCAAAGAATGAGTGTGAGCATCATAATTAAATTTGCCAACTCGATTCACCATGACCATATGCTCTTCCTCACTCTCACCCTCTTCATGGTCGTCGTGATCTTCATGCTCTGGTGTTAAAAAATCTGCAAGCTGAGTGGCTTTTATGCTTATATTAAAATCTCCATATAGGGTTGATTTTGCAACATTGAGCTCAACATCTAAGCCGTTCACCTCTGTGCGCTCCTCATTAAAATAAGTAGTGCTAACTGCGATCAAATCTCCAAATTGGTTCCTCGTAATACTGGCTCCATTAGGGTTAGTGTTGAGCATGACTTGCGCACTCTCAACCTCAATACGATCTTTATAATCTATAGACCAATAATCTACAGTTAAATCAATGTCATCGGTTAGGTTCCAGATAAACCCGAGGCTGATATTCTCAGATGTAGCAGGTTTTAAATCTGCATTACCTAACTGAGCCAAGCGAACAAATGGCGAGCTATCAATATCTCGAACACTACCTAGTTGAATCTCTGAAGAAAACAATTGGGCCATAGAAGGTGCTGTAAATGAAGTGCCCACTGACCCTCTTAAGATCAATCGATCGCTGGGAGAGTACTTCAATGAAAACTTTGGATCAAATGAAGAGTCATTTTGAAGGCGTTCATATCTTCCTGAAAAGACTAGGTCCAGGTCTGATAAAACAGTTTTGTTTGCTTCAAAAAAAATTGCTTTCTTTTTTCGAGCAGTGCCTACATTCTTGCCGCCACCCAAGAATAAAAGGTCTGCACCCTTAATGAGCTTGCCATCAGCATCAAAGGAAGCCCTGCTGCCTTCTGAATAATTAATATCTAAATTTTCATTATTTAACTGAAACCCTAAAGCAAAATTAATCCCTTGCGCCTGACCAGTCAGAATTCCATCTAGCGAAAGGAGGCTGCCAGTTTTAGTTGATTTCTCAGAGCCTTTAACATGTTCAATTAAACTTGTTGCGTTCTCCAGAGGCATAAAAATATTCCACTGCTCCTGACCACTTACTCCACCCTGCCCCAAGATGGCTGCTTCAAATCTTGATTGAATAGTGTCTGGGCGATTGTGCTTATTTTGATGTTCACTAGCTGTGAGCGAAAGCTCAAAACTAAAATCCTGGTTAATGTCAAACTCCAAGCTATTGCTAAAGTGATATTGTGAAATGCTCTTAGGTGAATTGGGCGATGGAAAAGCTGAGCCTAATGGTCTGCCATACCAAATAACAGGAACATTAAATGGGCTTCCTCCTTGGCCAGGAAGCACTTCCTTGGAAAGATATGCCAGCGCAGGGTAAGAAGGAGACTGAGGATTATCGTTGACATCAATAACAGAGGTTAAAAGTGTCATGGAGTAGTTGAGTGTTTTAAAGTCACGCTCAAAATTGACATAGCCTTTGAGGTGATCTTCATCGTTAACTAAATTAAATCTTTCGCCATAAAGAATTTTGCAAAAGGGTCCTTCAATAACGCCGCCATTATCTAGGCAGCTCGGATCCTTAGCCCAAGCTCCAGTATCATAATTTCCGCTATAAGGACCTGAAGTAATAACATCTGGTGCTGTAACTTTAAACGTGTTGCCTAAGGAGCTTAAGCCAAGCTCAGAGAGCCTGGGAATCTCACTAGCATTTAGAGGTGAGCGATTAAGCAAGCTTGCTGCGGCAACAAAATTACCGCCAAAAGCTTCTGCCCCATACATAAACCCTAGGGAACTATCTTGTTGATTGTAGTTGGTAGTTTTTTGGCTAGCCAGAGAAACTTTTAAGCCGTCATAAGAGTGATAGGTATGAAAATTTATAACTCCTGCCACAGCATCAGAGCCATACAATGAAGTCGCCCCATCTTTTAAAATCTCAATTCTTTCCAGGGCAATCTCAGGAATAATGTTCACATCAATATAGCCCTCCCCTTCATGGGAAGGAGTTCCAGCATGAGTTTGTCTCTTGGTATTAATCAGAACAAGTGTAGAAGCATGATCTAGGCCCCTGAGAGTGATGGCAGCCATTCCTTGGTCTACCCCATCCAAAGCATTTGTTTGAAAGTGTGATCCAGAAGCAACGCTTAAGTACTTGCTAATTTCAGCAACAGTCGAAACTCTGAGCTGCTTAAATTCTTCATTGGAAATAACGTCAACCGGAGAGGCGTTGGCCTCTCTTGATTCTATATAAGAGCCAACTGAAATAACTTCTTCTGTTTCTTGAGCCAGCAAAAAATTGGTTGCTAATAAACATGCGAAGAACACTGCAAAAGACTTATGAATCATAAATATAGAATTTAAATAATTTATAGCAGTTTATAGAAATTTGAGGAATTTAAATAGCACTGAAAACCTCTTGAGTAAGGTTTTCAGTGGCATGGGCAATGCTCATAAAGCTCTCAAAACCTAAGATTAAATCTCAGGCCATAATTTCTTCCAGGTAAAGGAACCTCATTTTTAACAAAAGACGCATGATTTCTTGCGACCTCATCAAGCATATTATTGCCGAACAATGAAAGTGTTAGCTCTCCCTGATTTCCTAGATCCAGAGTCCTAGTTAATTTTGCATTTAACATTTGATAAGCGTCTGTAACAGTCTCATTCACTCCAATATCATTTTGCTTATCAACACTTTTAAAGCTTAATCCTAGACTCATGTCGTCTTGAGAATATTTAAATTTAAAAATATTTCGTGCTGGATTTAATCTTGGAATACTGCCGCCACCGGAGAATTCTCCAGAAGTTTTATCCCTTCCAAAGGACAGCATGAGTTTGCCCGAGCCTATATCCATAGAGTTACCAAATTCAATTTCATAACCATCTAATTCAGCATCTTGCTGAAGGTAGTTTGATAGAATTAAGCCTGCATGTTCCTCATACTCGTCTTCATGATCTTCATGCTCTTCTTCGGTTTCATCTTTTAGATAAATATAGTTATCTACATCATTTCTAAATAGAGTGGCTGAAGCAAAGAAACCTCTGTTATTAATGCTCAGAGTGATGTCGATGTTATTGGATTGTTCTGACTTTAACTTTGCGTTTCCAACTTCAAATCTGCCTGTTGCCAGATGGGCTCCATTCATAAAAAGCTCCACTGATGATGGCGCTCTTTCAACGCTTGCAAACCCCAAATCTAAATCAATGAAATCGTTAAGTGACTTCCCTATTGAAAAAGCAATACTAGAATTATCAAAGGATTGATCATAAAAAGAGGTTTCTATTTCTTCCTCATGCTCATCGTGGCCCTCATCTTCATCGTGATGCTCCTCTTCTTCGTGCGCTTCTGAAACCGAGCCTTTGCTATCTATGTAATCAAGTCTAATTCCAAAATCTAGATGCAGGTCATTAACTTCTCGTGAAGCAAAGTAACCGAATGTAAGCTCATCTCGGGATGCAGGATTCATGAATGCTTCTGCTCCAAGAATAGAGGTATCTTCATTGACAAAATTGACTGCAAATTTTTGAGACAATAGCTCATTAGATAGATCGAAAATAATTCCTGCTTCTAATGCATCACTGGCAAAGGATGTTGGCCCTTCAGAGTCACCTTCGTGCGCATCATGACCCTCCTCTTCATGCTCTGCTTCTTCGGCATGCTGCTCAGTTAATAAATAGTCAGAATCTCTAGCAAAAAAATTAATCTTTTTAACAAAGTTCCCTTTGATATTGAGGGAGCCTTTGAGATCAAATTTATCAGAGTCAGTGCTTGAGAATATTCTTTCACCCTCATGCTCATCATGACCCTCCTCTTCCTCGCCATGTTCATCTTCAGGCTCCTCGAAATGAAAAGGAATCCCATAGAGGCTTTCAATATTAGCAATGGAGAAACCTAAATATCCCCAGTCACCATTAGTAGAAGCCCCAAATTTCATAGATTCTGATTTGAAATCAGAATTAGAAAGATACCCTAGGTCATCTTCATGCTTAATGGCTCCATTAGGCACATCAAAGTTACCAAAAGCAGAATCTTTATATGCAAAAGTTACATTGGCATTATTAACCTTATCTTGATAAAAAATACTCTGAGTATCTCCACCATTAACAGATTGAGTTTCTAGGCCTATCTTGACCAACCTTTCAATATCAGTTTGGGCAATGGAATTATCAACGATATTCACTATGCCCCCAATTGTTCCATTTGTATAAAGTAGCGATGACGGTCCTCGCACAACCTCAATTTGCTGGACATTAGATAGGTCAATGTCATTTACATGGTCTGCCCCAAGACCTGAAACATCTCGATTGACCAGACTGTTGTCAAGGATTTTAACTCTGGGCCCTGACATGCCTCTGATAATTGGCTGCCCAATTCCAGAGCCATAATCAGCAGATGAGACTCCGAGCAAAACATCTAGGGTTTCTCCTAAACTTTGGGTTGCTTCATTGGAAATATCATCTCCAGAAAGTACGTGAAGTGGGTTGGCTATCTCGCTTGCTAAACTATCAATTAACGAAGATGACACTATGACTTCTTCGATCTCATCTGCAAATGCAGGGTTTACTACTAGAGCACTCAATATCATGAATGCATATTTATTGATTTTCATTGAAAACCTCCTAAAAAATTAAAAATTTAAAAACTACTAAATTTAAATTTTTGGAGGTGCTTGGGAATTAAAAGGTTTTTTAAGTTCTGGGTAATAAGTTTTAGAAATGACGAAGCTTGTTAGCTCTCTTTGAATCGCATGGGTGACAAAAGAAAGTGCTTCAACATCTGATGCAATGTCATTTTGGCAGGATTGACACTCTATCAGAGGCTTAGCCTTTATAAGGTTATCATCAATGTGCGCAAAGGAATGTAGTGATATGCTGGCAAGGAAAAATAATCCAATAAAGGTTATTAATTTATTATTCGGGCCCATTTCACGATACTATTAGCATCCAGAGAATATTACAAGCCTATAATCCTATAAATGATCTATAAAGAAGCCATTCAAGATGCAATTTCAATGCATGATTTGCCTGCCGAGTGGTCGCAGGAATTATTAAAAGAAGCTGAGTTAATTGCCCAGAAAACCAAGCAGACGAAATATAGAAAGGATTTAACCACTCTGCCCTTTGCAACTATTGACGGGGAAGATGCAAAAGACTTTGACGACGCTATATATTGTCAAAAAAATGCTGGTGGCTATAACCTGTATGTCGCAATTGCCGATGTATCTTTTTATGTTGAAGTCGGCTCTAAGCTCGACAAGGAAGCTCTAAAAAGAGGAACATCCATTTACTTTCCAGGAACCGTGATACCGATGTTGCCTGAAAAGCTTTCAAATGATATTTGTTCTCTCAGACCTAATGAAGATCGATGTGCGATGGTGTGCCAAATGTCCCTTGATGCCGCGGGGAATAGAGTGAGCTACAAATTCTACAGCGCTCTCATCAACTCTAAAGCCCGCTTAACTTACAAGCAGGTTGAAGGGCATATCAAACGTTCTGAATTACTGAAAGATGTAGAGGTGGTAGATTCAATTCATGCTCTGGAGCAATTAACTACAGCGAGACTAAAAATCAGACAACAAAGGCATGCCCTTGAGATCAATCCGAAAGAAGCTATTTTAGAGCTGGCAACTAATAAGGAAGTAAAAAACATTATTATCAAAAGGCCTTTAAGAGCACACAAGCTTGTGGAAGAATCCATGTTGCTAGCAAATGAATGTTCGGCGGAATTCATGCAAGAACGCTTTGGATTTGGTGTATTTAGAATCCATGAAGATCCAGATCCCAGCAAGCTTGAAGTATTAAAAAAGTATTTTCAGATGCCCGCACAAGTTGCCAAGGAATCCTCGCCGCTTGAAACCATTAATTATTGCCTTAAAAAAGCTGCTGAAAAAAAAGATGATAGCGGTCAAATTTTAGTTCTGCAGACCTTAGCTAGAGCTGAATACTCAACAAATAATTTAGGCCATTTTGGTCTGCAGCTGAAGCAATACTCTCACTTCACCTCACCCATTAGAAGGTACCCTGATCTGCTCACACACAGAATGATTAATAAATCCTTGGCGCATGCAAAGGGTGGCTACAACCAATCCCAACTTCAAGACATGTGTGAGGACTCTTCCGTGCTGGAAAGAAGAGCTGAGAAGGCTGCACGTCAAGTTGAGCAGGTGTTAATTTGCTCCTTCTTAAAAGATAAAATTGGTTCTGATGTAGATGGCGTTGTTACCGGCGTGACTGATTTTGGTTTATTTGTGAACTTAGAGGCTTACTTTATCTCTGGCTTGCTTCATGTTTCAGATCTTCCTGGAGATCGATATCACCTGATTCAGGGCGCCAATATATTAAAAGGCAAGCGAACAGGGAAAAGCTTTAAGCTTGGGCAGAGAATTAAGGTCAAGATTATGGCTATCTCTCCCTTGGATAGAAAAATTAATCTAGTTATTGCTGATGGAAAATGACAATAGGCTAAATTATCGAACAGGCTTTCATGTTATTGAAATGATTTTAAAACTTACTCCTGAGAATATTAAGCAAATTTTTATACCTGCCAATCGAAACGATGAGAGAGTCCAGAAATTAATTCTGATGGCTGAAACAGCTTCTGTGTCTGTTGAAAGAAAAAAAAATCTCAATCAGCATCCAGAAGCTGTACTTAAAAAAGAAGAGTTATTAGATTTAAGTGATTTAAAAAAATATGAAGAAGGTATTCAGGATAAGAATCCAACATTTCTTGTCATCGATAATGTGATTGACCCCCGAAATCTTGGGGCCTGTATTCGGTCCGCTGCAGCAAGTAATATTGCTGGGGTTATTATTAATAAGCATCATTGCTCTCCTCTCACTCCGCTGGTCAGGCAGGTCTCTGCAGGAGGCACAGAGGCAATTAAAATATTTACTGTAACCAATCTAATTAACTGCGTTAAGCATTTTGAAAAACTTGGCTACCTGATATTAGGCACAAGTGAGCATGCAAAATCCCTGCATACAGACTTAGATTTAAATCAGCCCCTTCTAACCATTATGGGTTCAGAGGAAGAGGGAATGAGAGAGAAAACAATCGAGAGATGCACTGCAATGTGCACTTTATCTAAAAATCAAATAATTAATAGTCTCAATGTCTCTGTTGCTACAGGAATTATATTATTTGAGATAACAAGACAAAAATCATAATGAATTTGATCTATAATTGCTAAATACTTAGAGAGATCAATGCTGCACCAACGAACAATTAAAAATCCCATTAAAGCAGTTGGTGTTGGTCTGCACAGTGGGAAAGATATGAATTTAGAGTTGCTCCCAGCTCCTATAAATGCAGGCATTACCTTTATTCGAACAGATTTAGATCCTGAGATTGAAATTCCTGCAATCTTTGAGTATGTGGGTGATACGACACTGTCTACAGCTCTTTTTAAAGAGGGCTATAAGATTGGAACCATAGAGCATCTTCTGTCTGCGATTGCTGGCCTTGGGATCGATAACTGCGTCATTAAGGTGGATGGGCCCGAGATTCCAATCATGGATGGTAGCGCCAGCCCATTTGTATTTTTAATCCAATCAGCAGGCCTCGAGATTCAAGATGAGCTCAAAAAATTTATTAAAGTTAAAAAAGAAGTGCGGGTTGAGCGAGGGGATACTTACGCAGCTATTAAGCCTTTTGATGGGTTCAAAGTCTCTTTTGAGATAGATTTCGATGACCCTACCATCAAGCAACATGCTCAAAAAGCATCCATAGATTTCTCTTCTACCTCCTTTGTAAAAGAGGTCTGCAGAGCTAGAACCTTTGGGGCAATGAAAGATATGGAGCATCTCCAATCTAAAGGGTTAGCACTTGGCGCCAATGTTGATAACGCAATTGCAATTGGAGAGCATGGGATTCTTAATAAAGAAGGGTTGCGGTTTGATGATGAGTTTGTCAAACACAAAATACTTGATGCTATTGGAGATCTATATCTGCTCGGACATAACCTCATTGGCCAATTCTCTGGCTACAAGTCAGGCCATTCTTTGAATAATGAGCTGCTGAGAAAGATTCTAGCATCAGAAGATGCTTGGGAAGTCGTCACATTTGAAGATTCCTCGATCGCCCCCATATCCTATGTACGTGCTCCCTTTGGCGATGCAGAGTAGCTATATAAAAATTTAAAAATGTCTTTTTTAACAAAAATATTTGGTAGTAGCAATCAACGTGCATTAAAAAAAATGCAAATTCTTGTCGATCAAATTAATTCCCTAGAAGCTGAATACAGCATCTTAAATGATGAGGCGTTTGCCTCTCTAAGAGGGAACCTGAAGTTGTCTTATGCGGATGATACCCAGCAATTACTGCCTCATGCCTTTGCTGCGACGAGAGAAGCAAGCATGAGAGCCACAGGTTTAAGGCACTTTGACTCACAGATGCTCGGTGGAATTTCCTTGGCTGAAGGGAATATTGCTGAAATGAAAACTGGTGAGGGTAAAACTCTTGTAGCCACACTTCCCGCGTACCTAAATGCCATTCAGGATAAAAAAGTTATCTTAGTCACTGTGAACGACTACCTTGCACAGCGTGATGCTGAATGGATGAGGCCTGTGTATGAATTTTTAGGCCTGACTGTTGGGGTGATTCATTCTAATCAGAATATGGATGAGAAAAAAGCTGCTTATCAATGCGATATTATCTATGCAACAAATGGCGAACTTGGCTTTGACTATCTAAGGGATAACATGGCCCTGAGAGATGAAGATAAAGCTCAATGCTCTTTGGATTTTGCAATTATTGATGAGGTTGATTCTATTTTAATCGATGAAGCTAGAACGCCTCTCATCATCTCGGGACCATCAAATGAGTCCGCTGACTACTATTTACAAATTAAAAAAATAATTCCCAAGCTCAAGCAGCAACTCCGTGAAGGAACGGAGGACGAGCCTCTATTAAATGAGGAGATTGGTCATTATATGATTGATGAGAAAAGTCGATCGGTTGAATTAACTGACGAAGGCTATGTCGAGGTAGAAAACTACTTAGAGGGACTGGGACTCCTTCAATCAGAAGACAGTCTCTACTCAGTCAGCAATATTAAAATTATGCGTTATGTAAACGCGACACTAAAAGCTGCATATCTATTTAAAAAGAATGTCCATTATTTGGTTAGAAATCAAGAAGTTCTGTTGATTGATGAGCATACAGGCAGAACAATGCCAGGCAGGAGAATGAGTGAGGGTATTCATCAGGCGCTTGAATGCAAGGAAAATGTTGTGATTCAACGAGAATCCCAGACACTCGCCTCTACTACTTATCAGAACTTTTTTAGACTGTTTAAGCAATTATCAGGTATGACTGGCACAGCAGATACCGAGGCAGCTGAATTTGCTGAGATATATGGGCTGAATGTCTCTATTATCCCTACAAATAAGCCCATGGCCAGAATGGATAATGAGGATTTAGTCTTTTTAACAAAAGAAGCAAAATTCAAAGCCTTGATAGAGGAAATTGAGCTATTGCAAGCAAAAGATGCTCCAATTCTTGTCGGTACTGCTTCTGTAGAATCTTCAGAAATAGTCTCTGAATTACTGACCAGCAAAAAAATAGCACATCAGGTGTTGAATGCAAAACAGCATGAAAGAGAGGCTGAGATTATTGCCAATGCTGGTAGGTCAGGAGTGGTGACAATCGCTACAAACATGGCAGGCCGCGGAACAGATATAGTCTTGGGTGGCAAGCAATCTGAAGGAGATACGGAGTGGGTGCAACGCCATCAAAAAGTGTTAGATGCTGGGGGCCTGCATATTCTTGGAACCGAACGTCATGAGTCTAGGCGAATTGATAACCAGTTACGAGGAAGGTCTGGCCGTCAGGGTGATCCTGGGTACTCAAAGTTCTTTTTATCCCTTGAGGATGATCTATTGAGATTATTTATATCAGACAGTAGACGAACTTTGTTTGAAAGGATTGGGATGGGTGATGACCATATTGAGCATAAAATGCTATCTCGAGGCATTGAAAATGCTCAAAAAAGAATCGAAAGCAGAAATTTTGACATTAGAAAAAACCTTCTTGAATATGATGACGTGGCAAATGATCAAAGGCAGGCTATTTACTCACTTAGGAACCAGCTGCTTGAAGAGGACAATATATCTGAAGCAATAAGTGAGCTAATTCAAGAGGAGATGCTGGCTGTGTCGAGGGATTTTATTCCATTAGAGTCTGTGGAAAGCCAATGGAGGGTTGAAGAATTAGAGAAACATTTGAGAGATCATTATTTGATTGAAGAAAATATAAAAGAAGCAATTGCTCAAAATACAAAATTAACTCCTGATTTAATTGGTGAGTTGATTGCTGGTCAGGCAGCTAAGCGTTATACAGAAAAGTATCAAAAAATTGAAAAAAACATAGCTCAGCTAGAGAAACAGGTCATGTTACAAGTTCTTGATGTGCACTGGAAAGATCACCTAGCAGAGATGGATCACCTAAGGCAGAGTGTCGGACTTAGAGCTTATGCGCAAAAGAATCCTAAGAATGAATATAAGCGCGAAGCATTTGAAATGTTTGAGACAATGCTTGATGAGATTAATACAGAAGCCATTAAGATTCTTTTCAGGCTGGAGCTTGCAAGCGAAGAAGAATTAAAAGAGCTAGAACAAAGATCCGTGGATGCTCAGAACCATAAAGAAATGCAGCTCCAGCAAGCACAGCCAGAATTAGTGGTAGGAAATAATGGGGGCTTATCGGCTAAAACGGCATCAAACCAAGAAACAATCCTACGAGTGGAGCCAAAATTAGGCAGAAATGACCCATGTCACTGCGGGTCTGGCAAGAAATATAAGCAATGCCACGGCAAGGCATAAACTTCAAAATTTACTAATCATCGTAGAAATCTTCAGCATCCAGGGGTCTGCTGATTAACTTTTCCTCATTGGCCCATGTGCCTAAATCAATTAACTTGCACCTCTCAGAACAAAAGGGCCTAAATTTATTAGATTGAGATAGGCTAGCTTGCTCTTTACATTGGGGGCAATCCTTAGTCATGGTTTATGATTCCTAGGTAAAATGAATGGAGTTCATTAATCTTATTTTTCAAGGATGAAAAAGAGGTATTGTTGAGAACAACGTCATTGGCGATAGAAAGCCTTTGCTCTCGAGAGCACTGAGTTGACATAATTTTTGCAATTAATTCTCTGGGGTTACTATCTCTTAAAGTGGCACGATCAAGCTGAATATCTTCGTCACAGTCAATGACTAAAATTCTATCGTAAGATTTCATACTTTGAGATTCATATATTAACGGAACCATAACAATCGTATATAAAGATTCTGATAGAAGAATTCTTGAAGCCATAAGTTCGCGTACACGAGGATGAACAATAGATTCAAGTAGTAGTTTTTTTTCAGGGCTATTGAAAACTTCAGTGCGCAGTTTAGCTCGATCAATAAGTTTAGATTCATCAAGAATATTCCTACCAAAGGTATCCAGCACTTCTTGATAGCCCCCAGATCCGAAGTCTAGTACGTCCTTGGCAAGCTCGTCAGCATCAATCACTGTCACTCCATTGGAAATAAAATTCTCTGCTGCGGCTGATTTACCTGAGCCGATACCACCCGTTAAGCCAATAATCATTTATTCGGCTCTGTATTGATGGATGTTGGAACATTATGCGACCAAGAGCTCTGCTCTACTCTAGAAGAAATAAACCACTGATTATCAATCTTTAAATAGGTATCCTGGTACCACATACCTAAAAAAAAGGTCTGTCCCTCTTTGGTCTGCATGGGGTTAAAGCACATAACTTTGCCTGAGGCGCTATTCTTGTTGATGGTTAAGGAGATATTAGAAATAAAATGCTGATAATTTGGAAAAAAATCTAGGGCTGTCTCAAGAAATGAAATAATTTCAGAGGTAGAGCCTGCGATGCCGCCAACAGCCGTGTAATCTATGCTCGCATCAGGGGTAAATAAGTTATTTAATTCTGTAAAATTTCGAGAATCAATGGCGGTGGCATAGTCGGTGACTAATTTTTCAAGTTCAAGCCTGTCAGAAATCTCAGTAATGTCCATGAGTTATTTTAATACAAAAAAAAGGCTCTTAGATAAATCTAAGAGCCTTTTAAAGAAAAAAGCCTGACGATTACCTACTCTCACACAAGGAGACCTTGCACTACCATTGGCGTTAGTCCGTTTCACTTCTGAGTTCGAGATGGGATCAGGTGGTACCAAACTGCTATTGTCATCAGGCAAACTGGTATGTAATTCTTTTCACTACAAATATTTAAATTTCTATTTTGTTATTCTTGAACAATGAACCTTTCTTAAGGTTACATGATCAAGCCTCACGAGTTATTAGTACAAGTTAGCTCAACGCCTTACAACGCTTACACACCTTGCCTATCAACGTCATAGTCTATGACGACTCTTTAGTAGACCGAAGTCTATGGGAGATCTAATCTTGGGAGAGGCTTCCCGCTTAGATGCTTTCAGCGGTTATCCCTTCCGAACATAGCTACCCGGCAATGCCACTGGCGTGACAACCGGAACACCAGAGGTTCGTTCAATCCGGTCCTCTCGTACTAGGATCAACTTCCCTCAAATCTCCAACGCCCACAGCAGATAGGGACCGAACTGTCTCACGACGTTCTAAACCCAGCTCGCGTACCACTTTAAATGGCGAACAGCCATACCC
>ENA-OQVM01002715-OQVM01002715.1-marine-metagenome-genome-assembly--contig:-NODE-2715-length-20163-cov-3.896844_pt1 | contig 20163 bp, 19 predicted proteins | sample MGYA00237776_ERZ505498 | MGnify/ENA primary metagenome ERZ505498 (study PRJEB26159, sample SAMN06265151) | marine metagenome | isolation source: Helgoland LTER site | place: Germany:Helgoland, sampling... | reverse complement strand
GTGATGTCTCTTACTCCTTCCCTTTTTTGCATGACTTAGACCTTGATGATGTAGATAACGATGGTATCACTGACTATATTGTGCATTTTTTGGGAGCTGATACCAAAGGACCTGTGTTAGGTAACGGTCAGGGCACAAATCAAAAATTCAGAGATAATTATGATGCGGATACCTACTACATGGAAATCATATATGGTGAATATAGTATATGGGATTATGTTCCACTATTAGATAGCGATGCTCTTGTCGACCGCATTGAGAAATGCATGGAACGAGGTCGTACAGGTATTCGATATGGCGCCGCAGCTTGCATTTCAGGCGGCGACCTAATTTCAGATCAGCGTGGTGGCCAGCCCCTCCATAATTAAAAAGGCTTCAAGACTGACATTGAGGAAGCAAGAGAACGAGCGTTAGAACTGTTCTATGAGGTGAAATATGGGGTGCTTCATGCGCTTGCGAAGAGCAGTTTTGGCCTCGTTAGCGCGCCCTGAGGCTACGGCTGGATTGGCTGCAAGGGGAGCCATAGCGCCTGTCTAGCGTCTTATTGGTTAGCGTTATTTCCAACACCATCGTTTATCAAAAATCAGATTGCCGCTTCTTGATATTGACTTGCCGCAGCCCTCGCTACACGCTTTTGTTTTAGATTAGCTGTAGCCTAGGAGAAGCGCATGAAAAGTATTGGCCTCGTGTTATTAACGATGTTGCTTGCAAGCACGGCATATGCCGGCGATACGATTGAAGACTACATACGTGAATACCCCAATCAAGAGCAAGCCAAAATGATGAATGCTTGGTTGGCGGAGAATAACAAGGGGGAGTTTCATTTCACGGGTCTAGTCGACCCAACAGATGCCACAGTTGTTACCCCTCAAGCGACAGTAGACTACGGCTATAACTGGTTTAGCGTCTCAGATGGGCCAGCGATTATTTCCGCACCCACTTATGACAAATTTTTCTCGGTGTCTATTTTTGACATGGAGCACAACGTTCCTGCCGTTATTGTTAACCCCAGCAAGCCCATTCTGATCAGGAGGCCAAACCAAGAGATACCTGACGGAGATTTTACTGTGGTGACACTAGAGACCGATCAGGGCCTTGCACTCACCCGTATGGTCGTTATCGACAATATGAAAGAAGTTCGTGCATTGAGCACGTCTATTACGATGGAGGGTGGCCGGGGTGACATGACGCGAAATGTTCAGCGTTTTTCGCCTCAAATTGAAGCCTCAGGGTTGGCCATTATTAAAGCTTCTTTGCCCCACCTAAACCCCGATATCGCCTTTGGCTATCAATCTGGCGATGTTGGTTATATTACGTCGGCAGGCGCGGTTATGATTGGGCAGCTAGGGACGCCCGCTGACACGGTAAGGTATGGGACTGTTTTAGCCGATGAATTTGGTCAGCCATTTACCGCCGATGGGACTTACACATTAACGGTGCCGCCGGGAATCGCTAAAGAGAGTGGCTACTATTCGGTGACCGCCTATGGGGCCGATAACAAACTGCTTATTCCTAATCAGAAAAAGATCTACGACAGAACCACCTACTCATCAGAGCCTAACGAAGATGGCAGCTACACGGTGACCCTAAGCCCTGATGGCAGTGGCATAAACGGCATTCCCACCGGGAAGCCTTTCTATGCCATTTTGAGGGCATATGTCCCCGTCTCAGGAGCTGATATGACGGTTAAGGTAACCAATAATTAGAGCGCTTTAACCGGCAGCGACAGGCCAGTACTGATAACCAGTACTGATAAACGGGCCCTGCACTCCTTTCTTTCAATAGCCACCTCTGATGTGTCTTGGCCGGAGCAATAGCGGTAACCACAGGGCTTACATGGCCCCGAGGGGCTTTTCCGCTATTCCATCTTTTCTGCCTAGCCGTATCCACTGACTTCACACACACCTTTCGGCAGTGAGTTGTTATGATGACCTGGCTATTGTTCCCGTTTTTAGGTGACCGGGAGATAGTTGTATTACTCGGTAAAGCCGTAGTCTTGAGAGCGTGATGCTGTGGTTACTCGGTTTATGTCAAAACGAGCTTCATTGGGGCGTGGCAAATAGGTAAAAAACATGAACGAATCAACGTCATTCTTAGAGCAACTGGGTTCCCCCATGATCCTCACTCTGTTGCTTGTTGTAATTATAGCCTCGGGCTTGTTTTACAGTGCTTCAAAGAAGTTTGTACGGTACTTCAAGGCACGACAGGCCCAAGACGCTATCGAGAAAAACGACCCGCAGTAACCTCGCATATAGACTTTCGCCGGGCTCGGTATTTCCGGCCCGTACCAACCCCTTTTTCAGCATGCCCAGGAGAATAGCCTGCGGGGGTTGCCTGAACTATCCCCATAAATAGCCCACCTTTGGTTTTAATGTCCTTTCAATGGCTACCAGCTCACACAATAGATAGTGCGTTTCAAGTAACGACAATGCTCTGCTGTATGGTCAGCAGCAGAGATTGACGGATATTTACGACAATGCAGTTCACCCTTGGAGACTTCACTATGTTCACTTCCTTACTATTTCCCGCAAATCGGTTGGTTTTAAAAGTGTTTGCGATTGGCTTGGGCTTTAGTTTGTTAGCCGGGTGCGCTACGCAGCAGCCCCCTAGAGACGTCACAGAGGTATCTTCAGCGGACACGGTGTTGCTGTTCGGGCCGAGTACGTCCGATGAGACCGAAGCGGGCATTAAAATCACCTATGCTCAGGCCTCGATGGGTTTTGACAGTGGCTGTGACCCTAATCAAACCTTTAGTGATGAGCTTAACGAATGCGCAAAGTTGCCCGCTGAAGTGAAAACCTTAGCGATTGATCACTGCGCAAGCTTTGGTTTGAAAGCAATGTTTACAGGCAATAGCACCAATTGGTTGCAACAGACGGTGTCGAATTTCACCTGCGAGTAAAAAGGCGCTGGTACCTGCGGCCCTTTAGCTTGTGCTTGGTTGCACGGCCTTGTTTCCACTTTGAATGACGTGAGCTTATCGGCAGTGCGCTAGATCATCTCGATAATGCGCACTCAGGCTTTCGTCTGGCCAAGCCTTGGCAACCCAGTAGCCCACGAGCAATGCCGAGAGAAACGAGGGCGGCATTGTTTCAAGGGCGGCAAAATAATCCCCGACTGCATGAAGCTCTTGAAGCAAAAACTTGCTGGCAATGGTCATAAAAAAACCCGCGAGCATTGACGCTATTGCGGCGCGCTCGGTGAATCCTGCCCAAAATAGTGAAAGAATAATCATGGGGCAGAAGGTGGCCGCTATGCCCGACCAGCCAAAGATAGCAAACCAAAATATCGTGCGATCAGGTGACACCACGGCAACGGTCACGGCAATGAGGAGTGCCACCACCGCCAGCAGAAATGTGATAATCCGGCACAGTCTTGCAGCCTGGGCGTCGGTTAATGCTGGGTTGTAGATCTGCTCGTAAAGATCGTGTGTGAGTGAGCCTGCAGCCATTACGATAAGCGAAGATACGGTCGACATAATCGCAGACAAGACAGCCGCCACGTATAAGCCCACGATCCAGGGTGGAAACGTATATTCCACCAATTCCGGCAGGACATTTTGGGCGCCGTTACCCAGCACCAACTCGGGATCGGTGCCGGTTTCAGTAAAAATATAGCGTCCCAGTACGCCAATAGTCACTGCCGAAAAATCTACGAGCAGGGTGAAGGCAAGGGCGACCCACTTGCCGCGACTAATCTGCTGGTCACTTCTTATCGCAATCAGACGGGCAAAGACCTGAGGCGAGCCCAAAAACCCGAGGCCGATCAGGGCCATGCCTAAGACGGCGGCAATGTTGAGCAGTGTTGGGCCCCCGGCACCCCAAATCGCCACCAGTCCAGGATCGATCGTTGCCAGCCCATCATAAATCGAACCCGCGTGGCTCATGGTAAGAATGGCTACGGTAGGCAGTAAAATGAGACAGGCGAGCATGACCGCGCCTTGCAGCATATCGGTCCATGCGGCCGCAAGAAATCCTCCGGCCAGACAGTAAACAGTGACAATGCTAAATCCAAAAATAGCCCCCGTGAGGTAGGGCCAGTCCAGAAAGGTTTCGAAGGCCGAACCGGTTGCGTCGATTTGAGCGGCGATGTAAATCAACACGAAGGTACAAAGGCTTAGCGCGGCAACCAAGCGTAAAAGATGGGTTTTGCAGCGAAAGCGAGAAACCAGGTAATCGATCACTGTCATAGAGTCATAACGATCGGTCAATCGCTTAAAGCGTCCGGCCATATAGAACCACATGACAAAGACGCCGAGTAATTCCCCTAGGACAACCCAATAAGCAGAAAAGCCAATCATGGCTCCCATGCCCGTCAGCCCTAATAAGAGCCAGGCTGATTCTCCGGTCGCCTGTGCCGAAAAGGCGGCCACCCAAAAGCCCAGAGACTTGCCGCCAACGACAAAATCTTTCATGGTTTTGACACGCTTTGACGCCAGGTACCCCAGAATGAGAAGAATTCCAAAGTAGAGCCCAATCATGAAATATTTTTCTATCATTCAAACGCCTATCCGTTGGGCCACGATTACGTGAGGGCTATCGATGCCGATGTTTTCGATCTGGAGGGTCTGCGGGGCTGTAAGCGCTCCACAAAACGCCTTCTTCGGCGGGGTCTGTGGGTTCAAAAACGGCTGGCACCCCCGGCTTTATCGATTGTGATTCTTTGGTAGGGGGGCCGAAGTGCTGGTATCTAGGGTCAGGTTCATCGTCAGTCGCTCTCGTGAACAGAGCAATGCCGGATACCAAGATCAACACGACCCCTAGCAGGAATAAGATATCGGTAAGAACAAAACTCCCCACAGTTTCATCCTCCTTTTGGGTCTGTGTGGCTCATTGTGGTTAATATACGACAAATTGCCCCATCGCTTAACCCAAAAAGCAGCGAACAGTGATGCGTGAAAAGTTTCGGATTGCAGTGGCGACCTGGGTTGCTAGCGTGCCTCTTTGTTGCGCTGGGTGCTGCCCAGTATAGTGCGCATAAATAAAGTGTGATTAACAGCGTGGGAATTTATGTCTATTGAGAAAGAACTTTACAGATCGGGTCCTTATGCAGATTTTTTCAGTCAGGGCGTAAAGGTTGGCGACTCGCTATATTTGGCGGGTCAAGTCGGTATGACCGAGACGGGTGAAATACCCGCTGGCCTCCCGGCTCAGGTGGAAGCCGCCTATAAAAATATTGCGACTGTGCTCTCGCAATTTGGTGCCAAGATGGACAATATTGTGGATGAAACGTTTTTTGTCACTGATATGAACGAATGTATGAGTCAGGTTCCGCAGATCTTTCAGGCTCGGGAGGCCGCTTACGGCAAAAAGCCGGAGGTTGCTCAAACACTGATTGGAGTTTCCGCTTTGGTTGACCCCGGGCTAAAGGTGGAAATTAAAGTTATTGCGAAAATTTGAGTTTTCACCTGACAGTCGCAGGTTCTTTATTTTCAGGATCAACACTAAACGGGTGGTCAACGGAGTTGCCTTCATGTCCAGCAATATCTTCTTTTTTAGAGCCATAGCTTAATGCCAGTTGATGGCAACGTTTTATTGGGCCTAGCGGTCATTTCGCTGCTACTAGTTTTGGTGACCTATTTTGCCACTGCAAGCAGGAGTCGCTCAAAGATAGGCATGCTCGAGTCAAAGTTGAGCAGTGCACAGGAGCTTCAAGAACAGCTTCAGGTTGACGCCTTGTTGGCGACACAACAGCACGACGCGGCGGCCAAGGTGCTCAGAGATCGCGAAGATGATTGTCTTCGGCTCGAAAAGGAAAAGGAGTTTTTTGATCTGGAGAAAAAGCGTCTTGTGGATCAGTTGGCTGAATACAGCGGGGAGTTATCGACCCTGCGTGAAGGCCAGGCAGAGCTGAGTGCTGCTAAAGCGCGAACAACGAGCTTGCAGCGTGACCTTGAAGAACTCAAGGCTGAACGACAGCTGCTGCGCGCAAGCCTTGAAAAGCAAACCTCGCAAGCCGTAACGCTGGCGACAGAAAGAGAGCAGCAGGAAGAGAATCTGAGAGCGCAAAAAGAGTTTATAAAAAATTCTAGCGAATCTCTGAATCAACAATTTGAAAACCTTGCCAACAAAGTTTTTGAACAAAAAGGCAAGCAATTTGCGGAGACCAATCAGACGACCTTGGGCGGCATTCTTAAGCCGCTACAGGAGCAAATAGCGGGCTTTCAAAGTCGAGTCAATGAAGTGCATGACGCGTCGACCAAGAGCCATACCTCCTTACAACAGGCCATCGACGGCGTCAAAGACCTTGGTTTAAAAATCGGTCAAGACGCGAGCAATCTCACCACGGCCTTAAAGGGTGACTCCCAGCAACGCGGCGCATGGGGAGAGGCGCAACTGCAGCGCACGCTGGAAATCAGTGGGCTGATCGAGGGCGACCACTACACCATGCAAGACAGCTTCTCCGATAGTGCCGGCAAGGTGAAGCGGACGGATTTTCTCGTACGCCTACCTGAAGATCGCCAGCTTATTATTGACAGTAAGGTCACCCTCAATGCTTATGAGAGAACCATAGCGGCAGAAACACCAGAACACTACGAGCGGGCAATGACAGAGCACGTACTGGCTGTGCGAAAACATATTGATGAATTAGCCTCGAAGGATTACACCCGTCTTACCGGCATGAAAAGCCCTAGCTACGTGCTCATGTTCATGCCAATGGAGTCAGCTTATATTGAAGCGCTTAAGCACAATAAAGAGTTATTTCAGTACGGTTTTAATAAGCAGGTTGTTTTGGTGTCACACACCACGCTGATTCCCATTTTGCGCACTGTCGCCAATCTCTGGATGCTGGAGCGCAGCAATGCTGAAGCGAGAGAAATCAGCGATATGGCAGCTGATATTTACAACAAAGTTACTGCGGTGGCAGAGGGGCTGCGCAATCTGGGGGGCTCATTAACCACGGTAGGGAATCACTACAACAAGGCGGTAGTTGCTCTTGCAGGTAAGCAGGGTCTTTTTGGAAAGGTGGAGAAGTTTGAAAAAATATCCGCCAAGATTTCAAAGGCGCTGCCCGATATCGAGCCCAGAGACTTCGAGCTTGAAACAGGTCGATTGGACCTTGTTTTGGAGCCAATAGACGAGCCTGATAGTGCGTTGCCGGAACTTCCCAAAGAGAGTGGATCACCCGTGGAAACAAAGCAGCAAGGGTCAGCAGCCGATACAGGTTCCGCCCAAGATTAAGGTGAAAGGGTGGCGGTTGTGCGTGCTGGGCGCTGTGTTCGCTTTTTGGTCATATTAGGCGCAGTGAGCCTGGGCCTAAAAGGGTAGGGGGAAATCTTGAGAACCGCAGGGAAAAGTTAGCAGACGTTGCCGCGAGTGCTGCTGCCAGTGGCCGGCTTCGCAACACTTACACCGCAACCAGCCGCTCATATTTACCACCGGGTTCAAAAAATATCGTGAAGGTGCCGTGAATGCCCTGGGGAGTCACGTAGGGTTTGAAAAGCTCCCAAGGCAGGTTAAGGGTTCTGCCATCTCTAGCCGTCACCTGCACCCTATTTTTTTTAGCTTTATAAAACAGTAGAACTTTATCGGTGCTTAATGCCATATCAAAGGTTGCCTGGGGCATTGTTTGTACGCCTTTAAGAAAGATTGTTATTGCGTCGACTAGCCTCGGTCGATTTTTCCCTGGCCGGGAGGTAGTCAGGCATTAATTTGCACAAGTTCAGGAAATAAACACGGACACCTTAGCTTACTGTAGCAATCATTGGGGGGTTTCGGGAGTGGGTTTCAGAGGTCAATTCTGGCTTGTTTCATTTTTTCCGCTATATTCATTTAACGCCCGCCAAGGAGTGGCGGCGCTGACACGAAGACGGGTGACCGAAAGCCCAGGAGTCGGTATGAAGGTGACAGCATTAATATCAGTAACCCTGGCGGCGGCGGTAGGATTGGGGTGTGCGGCACTGTCAGTTGAGTCGGTTGAATCCGCGTCTACTGAAGGGGCCGTTGATTCTGAATGGGTTAAGCCGCCGTTCACTGCGAGCCCGCTGGCACCACTTGCAAATACTTACTGGAAGCTCACCACGCTATATGGTGTCCCTGTGATGATGGGTGAATTCCAGCGCCGTGAGGCCTACCTGCAGTTTCGTGAAGACACCCAATCAGCCCGAGGGTTTGCGGGTTGCAATGATTTTTCGGGCACCTATGAGGTAATTGAAGACGCGCTTTCTCTGGGGCCCATGGCAGCTACGCGCAAACTGTGTGCAGATGTCATGTCTACAGAAATGCAATTCCTCGCCGCATTAGAGCAGGCGGCAACCTTTGCCATTGTTGGTGAGGGTTTGATACTGAGTGATGAGCTAGGCGTTACAACGGCTGAATTTATGGCCGTATACTTTTAGGAAAACCAGCGTTCTAAACAGATATTAAGAGAAAATGACATGCGTAATTCTATTGTTCTAGTTGGTTTTTTTGTCATTCTCTCTGCAAACCCTCTATCGATAGATCCCCTGGCGATTGCAGATATTCAGGTATTGGAAACGATCAACAACGGACAGACGGTTTATCGTGCACCCGAGGAACATTCAGCGCCAGCTTCAATGGCAAGGGTCGACAGCCCGAGGGTTGGTGGCGACAGGGATAGCCATGGTTGTATTGGCTCAGCGGGTTACCAATGGTGCGAGAAACGCGGCGAATGTGCGCGCTCCTGGGAAATCGTTGAGGCCAAGACGGGTGATACGGCGGCTGATTTAGCTGCGGATTTTGCAGATCAGTGCAGCCTGAACTGATGCCCAACCATGGCGAAGCCATCGAGCGCGACGGTCTTTCAAGACTAGGGGCTTTATCGAGGCGGTGACGCTATAATTCGCCCAACTTTCACGAGATTGAGGTTTTTAGTATGCAGGCCATGTCACTTGCTGCCCCTGGGGGCATAGACCAGCTTTCGCTGGTTGATGTCGAGCCCCGTTCGCCCCAATCCCATGAAATTCAGGTGGCAATTAAAGCCACCTCCCTAAACTTTCATGACTACGCCGTTGTGGTTGGATTAATTCCCGCCGCAGATGGCCGTATTCCCATGTCAGACGGTGCCGGTGTGGTGACGGCGGTGGGAGACGGGGTCAGCGATTTTTCAGTCGGTGACAACGTGATTAGCCATTTCTTTCCCCAGTGGATCAGCGGTCGACCGACGGCGGCGTGTCTTCAAGGTGTTCCCGGCGATCATATTGATGGCTTTGCAGCACAAACAGTGACCATGCCCGCCAGAGCTTTTAGTCAGGCACCTAAAAACTTGAGTCATATTGAGGCTGCCACCCTAAGCTGTGCAGGTCTAACGGCCTGGCGAGCACTCTGTGTTGAAACTGCCCTTAAGCCCGGAGATTGGGTGTTAGTTCAAGGCAGTGGTGGAGTGTCTGTTTTTGCGCTGCAATTCGCTCGCATGATGGGCTGCAGAGTCATTGCCACGTCATCGTCTGATGCAAAGCTAGAGCGCCTCGGCGAGTTGGGTGCGGATCACTTGATTAACTATCGCGAAAATTCTAATTGGGGTGCCACGGCTTTTGAAATGACCGGCGGCAGTGGGGTGAATTTGGTCGTGGAAGTTGGGGGGCCGGGGAACCTACCTCAGTCAGTTAATGCCTTGGCCGTTGATGGCTGCATCAGTCTTATCGGTGTTTTAACGGGTTTTGCGGGGGAGGTCCCTACGGCCGCTTTAATGACGAAAAACGGTCGCCTCAGTGGCATTACAGTGGGTAGCCATAGTGATCAATTTGCCATGTCTCAAGCGATTGAAGCCCATGGTCTGAAACCGGTCATAGATTGCTCTATGCCTCTGGAGGCTCTCGGTGAGGCATTTCGTCATCAGGAGTCGCAAAAGCATTTCGGCAAAATTTGTGTCGAACTCTAAGGCATGTTGTTGAGTAGCCTTGTCAGCCAAATGGCAAATTATGGGCGTCGGGTGCCGCAGTGAGTAAATTATTTTTTCGCTACGGTGCCATGAATAGTGGGAAGAGCACGGCGCTGTTACAAGTGGCGCACAACTATGAAGAACGCGGGCAGTCGGTGGCGGTGGTCAAACCCGCGCTCGACACCAAAGGACATGATCAAATTGTGTCTCGCTTGGGTGTCAGTCGTACCGCAGATATTTTGCTGGCTCCAGGAGAAGACCTGAGAGCGCGGGTGGAAGGCTTGCGGCATAGCAGGCCTTCATCGGAGTCTGCGCTGGCTTGTGTGCTAATAGATGAAGCGCAGTTTTTGGAACCCGAGCAGGTCGATGGCGCATTGGAAATTGCCGTGTTTGATAATCTTCCGGTCGTGGCATTTGGTATTCGCACTGATTTTAGACGTCAAGCATTTCCCGGAAGTCTGCGCCTGTTGGAAGTGGCACATGCTTTGGAAGAGATGAAAACGATTTGCCGCTGCGGGGAAAAAGCCATCTTCAATGCGCGATTGGGCGAAAGTGGTATGACCCATGAGGGGCAGCAAATTATGATAGACGCCCCGGGCGTGACTTATGAAGCGCTTTGCGCACATTGTTACCTTGGGTCTGAACAGCGTTGCTAGCGCTGGCATGATTAAAAATAAAGCCGTTAAAGACCTGAGTCTAGCGAGGCTCTGTGGTGGGTGTTTAAAGCTATAAGCTCGGTGGGAGGTTCTCTGTACTATATTTTTGAAGTGACTGCGAAAGAGGGCCACTCCATTGATGAATACGCGGTATCGTGGATGGAGGCTAGCGCCCTCATACAGCGTTCCCCGGGTGCTCAAGGTACGCGATTACACCGAAAAATAGGTGACGATCGGCGGGCTTTGGCCATTGCGACCTGGGATAGCAAACTCGCCAGGGATGCCGCCTCCGTGATGGGCGGAGAAGAAGTAAAAGCAATTATTGAGGCACAGGCAGAGCTGGTATCTGTACAATTTGTCGGGGAGTTTGACGCTCCCGACTGGGAAGTCCTTCCCCATATCGAATAAGCCGCATTTTTCTTAAGGCTTTATTAAGAGAAGGTAGGCTTTTAGAAAAAACCGTTAGTGAATGTGAATACAAGGAAGTAGACATGAATACAGCAAAAATATTGGCCAGTGCTTTAATCCCTCTAATGTTGGGTGCTTGTTCGGGAGAAAGCGCGATGGAACCGAGCGCAGATGATACGGCTAGATCAGATAACGCCGCGGTTCTTGATGATAATCCTCTGCTGACGGCCAGCTCTTTGCAGTTTGGTTACCCCCCCTTTGATCGCATAAAAAACGAGCACTTCGAACCGGCGATGGTTCAAGGTATGGCGGAGCAACGGGCGGAGATAGAAGCGATTGCGAGCAATGTTGAACCGCCCACTTTTGAAAACACGGTGGTAGCCATGGAGCAAAGTGGCCAGCTGCTTGATCGCTCTGCCCGCGTATTCTTTGGCCTATCTTCAGCCCATACGAATGATGATATTGAAGCGATTCAGGTGCGAATGTCACCGCAATTTGCAGAGCATGGTGATGCCATCCTGCTAGACGCGAGGCTATTTGAGCGCATAGATGCGCTGTATCGTAAGCGCGAGCAGCTTGCGCTCAACCCTGAGGCACTGCGGTTGCTCGAAGAGACACATAAAGACTTTGTGCGCGCAGGCGCACTGCTCACCGAGTCTGAGCAGGAGCGTATGCGAGCAATAAATGCCGAGATGGCGACCCTGCAAACCAACTTTCGACAAAATGTGCTGTCAGAGGTCAATGCTCAGGCAATTATCGTCGATAACCCAGAGCAGCTCGATGGTTTATCGGAAGGAGAGATAGCTTCGGCTAAGGCGGCGGCCGTCGAAAGGGATCTTGAGGATCAGTGGGTCATACCGCTGCTTAATACCTCTGGACAGCCAGCGCTGGCGCGCCTAACCCACCGTGATCTTCGGGAACGAATTTATAGAGCCTCAGTTGGGCGTGGTTCCTCAGGTGGCGACTACGACAATCGCGAGACGGTTGCAAAGATTATGAAGTTGCGAGCCGAGCGAGCCCTGCTATTGGGTTATCCCAATCACGCGGCGTTTAACCTAGAGAACCAAACCGCAAAGACCACTGAGGCAGTTAACGAAAGGCTCACGAGTTTAGCGCCTGTGGCGGTGGCCAACGCTAAGGTCGAGGCGTCAGAGCTGCAGGCCTTGATTAAGGCTGAGGGAGGCGATTTTGACTTGGCCCCCTGGGACTGGGCTTATTACTCTGAGCGTTTGCGCGCGCAAAAATACGCTTTTGATGAGTCTGAACTCAAACCCTATTTCGAATTGGACAATGTATTAACCCGCGGCGTGTTTCATGCGGCGGAACAGCTCTATGGCATTACCTTTAGCTTGCGTGAAGATCTGCCGGTCTATCACGAGACGGTGCGCGTCTGGGAAGTTCGCAACGCTGATGACTCGGTGCTCGCGTTGTTTATCGAAGATATGTATGCCAGAGCGTCAAAGCGCGGTGGTGCTTGGGCAATGTCTTATGTGTCCCAGTCTGGTCTTATGGGCACTCAGCCTGTCTCAGCTAACCACTTAAATATTCCTCGTCCTCCCGAGGGTGAGCCCACATTATTGACTTGGGACGAAGTGACCACGCTGTTCCACGAATTTGGTCACGCGCTGCATGCGATGTTTGCTGACGTGCAGTATCCCAGCAGTTTGTCGGTGCCTCGCGATTTTGTGGAGTATCCATCACAAGTCAATGAAATGTGGGCCGATTGGCCAGAAATATTGTCTAATTATGCAATCCATTATGAGACCGGCGAGCCCCTATCGCTAGAGTTACTGAAGAAGGTTTCGGCGGCATCGCAGTTTAATGAGGGTTTTAGGTCTACAGAGTATTTGGCGGCATCGCTTTTGGACCAAGCTTGGCATCAGCGATCAGCCGAAGAGCTGCCCACTGCAGAGGGCGTATTAGCTTTCGAAGCCGATGCCCTCAATGACGCGGGCGCCTATTTCGAGGCGGTACCACCGCGCTATCGCACTACCTACTTTTCTCATATTGTGGGCGGGTATTCGGCGGGGTATTACTCCTATATCTGGAGTGAAGTGCTTGATGCCGATACCGTGCAATGGTTTATCGAGAATGGCGGTTTGCGGCGAGAGAATGGCGATCATTTCAGAGCGACCTTGCTATCACGGGGTGGGTCTGAAGATGCTATGAGTCTGTATCGTAATTTCCGTGGCCGAGACGCGGCGTTAGAGCCTTTGCTGAAGCGTCGCGGATTAATGCCTGCTACTGAATAAGCACATTGAGGAGTCAAAGCGCTACTCCCCAGACACAGCGTGTCGGGGAGGAGCTGCGATCTTAATGTGGCCCAAATGCCAGCCACAGAGGTTTTTATAGTACGCACTTGGCAGCTACAAGCTGGCTAAACTTTTCTCGGCCTACTTAAGCTTGGGCATTATCGATGCGACTTCGTCGACAACAAAGCTGACAGTTTTCGAGCGGTCAAAGAGTTGTTCTTCGTCTGCGATAACTTCGGCTTGTGCTGCAGGTTGTGCTAGTGCCGTCATGGCAGTTTGCATAGCGGGCTGATTGGGAAACCAGATTTCCATGAGCACATCAAAGCCAGGCTCATTGCCGTACTGAGTGTCGGGGTCGGAAGGGCACACGTACCGTCTTTCGTAATGCGAAGCGTAGCCTTTTAGATATTTTTCTCCGATATGCCGGTGATTATTTTCATAGTATGTTTTGAACTCTGTTTTGCTCATGCCTGCTTTCCTCGAAAGCAGGGTTATCACTTTTATCATGGGCTGCGTCTCCTGTTTTTTGCTCCTGCCGTTTATCTTGCCCGGGCTGTCTCAATTATGCCTGCCCTAAAAAGAGTCGGGGAGTGGTCTTTTTATTCTAGGAGCGGCGCGTAGATGTTACGATGCAGCCACTTTATTTTCAGGAGTTCACTGTGCTAAAACTTTACGGCTTTGCTGTTAGCAATTACTTCAATATGGTCCGCATGACCCTCGCGGCCAAAGGGCTCGATTTTGAGGTCGTGAAGACGTTCCCAAGCCAAAATCCAGACTGGCTTTCTGTGAGCCCAATGGGAAAGGTGCCGTGCTTGGAGACGGAGCATGGATTCATCGCTGAGACCCATGTGATTATTGAATACCTCGACGACCAGTACCCAGATAATCCGGTGCTTCCTAAAGGGGCTTACGACAAAGCGCGAGCACGGCAACTCATGCATTCTTTAGAACTGTATCTTGAGCTACCTGCACGCCGGCTTTTTCCGGGAACACTCTTTGGTGGGCGCAACGAGCAACTGACCATTGATGAAGTTAAACCGGTACTTGAAAAGGGTGTGCGAACATTAAACCAGCTGGCTAATTGCGGGCCCTATTTAATGGGGGATGCCCCCATGGCGCCAGACTACATGGCACTTTACGTATTGCCCTTGGTCCAAGCCGTTGCGCAGAAAACCTATGGTTGGGATTTGCTAGCCGATATTAACGGTGGCGCTGAGCTATTGGCAGCGTTGAACACCAATGTAGACGCACAAAAATTTAGTGCTGAGAGTGCCGCTGAAATGGCGGAGTTTGTCGCTGGGCTTAGCGCCAAGTAACTTTCTGTGGATCAAAGGCAGAAGGCTAGGGCTGTCAGGGAAGCTGTGGTTAGGAAGCTCGTGTCACTGGCTAACGGGGCCAGTGTGCGCATATCGCCTGCGCACTACGGCTAAAAGGCTCGCAACCTAAAGAACGGGCTTGTTAGCCTTCCTTAGTCGTGGCGGCTTGGTTGCTAGCCACGTCGAGTGCCAAGCGCTTAGCCCGTCTTTTTAGTTTTTCCGCCAGGCTTAGACCAACAGTCGGTAGTGACCAAGGGCAGACTGCAATGCAAATGGCGCACCCCGAGGTCTCTGCGAAGTAAGGGATACAGCGGTCGAAGTCGACGTACCATTTGTTAACGCCTCTCACGAGCTGCTTTTCGGGTGCGATCGCTTCTGGCGGACAGGCATTTTCACAGACGCGGCAACGGCTACAAAAATCATCTACCCCAAACTCCCTGGGAGGTGTACTGGCAAAAGGCGCATCTGTCAGCACGGCAGACAATCGAAAGGCTGAACCAAACTCGGGATTAATGATTGAACCGTGTTTCCCCAGCTCGCCAAAACCACAGGCAATAGCAGGCGGAATCATTAATATTTTTCCGGTCATGGGGCCGGTGACGGCGTCGGCCTGATAGCCCTGCTCGCGTAACCAAGCGGCTACTTTTTTTGCAGCGGCTGCTGCCCGAAGGTATTGTCTAGTGACGTCCTTTCCACCCTTGATGGCCGGAACATGTTTTAACTCTTCGTAGTCGTGTTGTACCCCCAACATAACAATATTGGGGAGCGTCGATTCTTCATGATCAAACACCCAATCGGCCTCAAGGGGGGTTACGCCGGTCATTTCGCAGTCACCCGAATCGATAAACTGTTGCAGTTCGGCGGTCCAGTCTTTGGGTTGCTTCAAAACTGGCTCAGCGGCAATCTCGGGTATGGGCTGATTCACAACCTCGTGGCGAGATCGCCGGAGTTCGAGCATCTCTTCATCGGGTTTTTCCCGGGAGTAAAACCATTTCTGTGCGTCACCAAAGGGTGCCGATTGTGGGTCGGGTGCCCACCAAACCATTGACGGACGTCGCGTTGAGGGCTCACCGACGCCATTTATCGCGTTGCCACTGTAATCATGCAATAGCTGCGTAAAATTTTTGTCAGGGGTGAACGGGTGTGTTTTTTTCGGGGGCATAACCGTGCTCTCCGCTGGTACGCAGTTGCCGATAGTAGACCGGCTGACGGGCACTGGCTAGGGTTCGCAACCATGTCAATTGGGCCGCCGCTGCTACTAGCCGCTGCTACTAAAGGCTCCGGGGCTTTATGGGTGAAAGCCCATAGTACTTTGCGACGTTAAGCAATAGTGTCAATAGGTGTGCACAACTGAGCCACTCTGAGCATAGTCGCAAGGTGCTTAAGCAGTGGCAAACAGCTCGGACTGGCTCATTTTGCTGTTTTGATACGCTGTGGGTGGGGTGAAGCCCAACTCATTACGGACGTTCTCTAAAGACTCGCTGAGACGGTCCTCCCAGCGAATCGCTGGCATCCACGCGGCCTGTTGCCCTAGGTTCCTGCCCTCTAAAACCAGCGCATCAATATCAAGGTGCGGGATTTCTTGCTGATACTTGCGTTTGGCCATTTTAATGATGAAATTAATCCCCCGATTGGGAACCTGTGTGGTCATAAACGATAGTAGGCTGAGTTCACCAATGGGGTCGCGTCCGTATCCGGTAAGAACGTGTTGCAGGTCGTGAATATCCCGCAGCCGATCCCCCGTCCAACGCTCATTGGCTGAAAAGCTCTGGTTATTGCGTGACCCTTCACTGGAGGCAACGAGCCCATCTGCAGAGAGGTTTTGACCATGAACAAATTGGTAGTAGGTGTGCCCGATTGAGCCTAGGGGCATAGCTGACAGCTTTTCACGATCATTGAGTACGGTAACGATGTTGGGTTTTGTCGCCAGCAACTCACGCCCTGAGGTGTCATCTAATAGGCGTTTTACGGTGTGTCCAATCACGTCGCCACTGAGTGCTTCTATCACTTTAAAGACTTGTGTGGTGTCGTCGGGGTCTTGCAGCAGTTTTTTAATAGCAAACAACGCCGCAATGGGTTTGATTCTTTTGCGGAGAAAAGTGCGTTTCAGGGCGTTCATGGTTAGCCTCGGGTTGTCTCAGCCTAAATAACGGATTGCGACCCCTTGGTCTCGGGGGATAATTATCGCCGTGCTCACTGGTAGTTACGTGGTGGGTTGAAATTGTGGCCGTCAGGATAGCGAGGAAATGGTGGGCCAGGGAAGCATTTTAGGACATTGTATATTTCCGATACCTTAATCGGTGCTGCAGGCACATAATCTGACGGTGGCAGACGCCTCTAGGCACATTTTTTGACTCAGATGACGCTGGCTGGCCAGGTTCAGGCGGTAATGAAGGCCGCAGTGAGGCGCTCAATAGTCTTGCGCTTTTTGATGGGGCAGGGCAGGGTGGTATTTTTGTCAGTGATGCCGTCATTATGAAGCAAGAGCGCCAAACTCATTACCGGGCCTGTCACCTATGCGAGGCTATTTGTGGTGTTGTTATAGAGACTGAGGGGTCGGAGATAGTCTCCATTAAAGGCGATGCTGACGACCCTCTCAGTCGCGGACATATTTGCCCCAAAGCGGTAGCACTTCAGGACATTCATAGTGACCCCGATCGCCTGCGACAGCCCGTGAAACGCGTTCGCAATGACGATGGTGTTTATGAACATCAGCCTATTGAGTGGAATGAAGCCCTAGACCTTGCGGCTCAGGGCTTGATCAAAACGATTAAAAATCATGGGGTAGATGCCGTCGGGATCTACATGGGTAATCCCACCGTGCACAACTACGGCATGATGACCCATCAAAGCGCACTGTTTAAGCACATCCGCACCCGCAACCGCTACTCGGCAACATCAGTCGACCAGTTGCCCCATCACCTCATCTCACTTTGGCTTTTCGGTCACAAGCTCATGTTTCCTATTCCCGACATTGATCGGACGGACTATTTTCTCATGATTGGTGCGAACCCCGTTGCCTCCAATGGCAGTATTTGGACCGTTCCTGACGTACGTCAGCGTATCAAATCATTGACTGAGCGCGGCGGTAAGCTGGTTGTCATTGACCCTCGACGCACGGAAACCGCTGAATTGGCTACTGCACACCATGCCATTAGGCCCGGAGCAGATGCTGCGCTTCTCCTTGCCATGGTTCATGTGCTGTTTCGAGACGACCTTGTTCGGACGGGTCATCTCACTGACTTTGTCGATGGCATTGACGAAATTCGACAGGCTGTGGAGTCGTATACACCTAATTGGGCGGCGTCGCATACGGGCATGAACGAGACAGTCATTACTGAGTTGGCTCATGATTTTGCGGGTGCTGGCAGAGCGATATGCTACGGGCGCATGGGAGTGTCGACCCAACGTTTTGGCACGCTGTGTCAGTGGGCTATTCAGGTTATTAATGTACTGACGGGTAACCTAGATCGGGAGGGTGGGAGTTTATTTACCCTGCCTGCAGTTGATCAGGTACTAGGAACAAGTCCGGGTGGGTTTGGCCGCCATACCAGCCGTGTTCGACAGCTTCCAGAATTTGATCGTGAGTTGCCGGTTGCCTGTTTGGCCGAAGAAATTACCACCCCCGGTGATGGCAAAATTCGTGCGCTATTTACAGGGGCTGGTAATCCGGTGTTGTCGACCCCTGCGGGAGATGCCTTAGATGATGCCTTGGAAGAGCTTGAGTTTATGGTGTCTCTTGACCCTTGGATCAATGAAACAACCCGTCATGCTGACGTGATTTTGCCGCCCACATCGCCCCTCGAGCACGACCATTACGATTTGGCTTTTCATGTCAATGCGATGCGCAATACCGCACGCTTTAGCGAAGCGGTATTTGAAAAGCCCGATGGTGCTATGCATGACTGGGAGATTTTTCAAGGGCTAGGCGAACGCGTTGCCCAGGCGCTTGATCTTGAAGGGCGCAAAGCGGTACCTCCCCACGTTATTATCGATCATGGTTTAAAGGCGGGGCCTTATGGTGACAGCAGCGATTACAAGCTCTCTATAGAAGCGCTGCGAGCGACACCCTCGGGCGTCGATCTTGGCCCGCTAAAGCCTCAGCTTCCTAAGCGCCTCAAAACTCCGGGCCAGCGAATTAACTTGGCGCCCCCGGCAATATTTGGCGATTTGGCCCGTCTCGAGCAGCAGCTTGGTGAAGCTAGCGAGGGGTATCGGCTGATAGGTCGGCGTCATGTGCGCGACTGCAATTCGTGGATGCACAATTTCACACGACTCGTAAAAGGTCCTCAGCGCTGTACTTTACAGGTTAGCTCAGTTGACGCTCAGCGCGAGGGTTGGCTTACAGGGTCGCAGGTTAGCGTCTCCAGCCAGGCTGGAGAGATAGTGGTAGAGCTTGAAATAACCGATACCATGATGCCGGGTGTTGTAAGCCTACCCCATGGCTATGGTCATGATCGGCAAGGTACGCGTAGCGAAGTCGCCAACGCTCATGCTGGAGTAAGTTGCAATACCATTACTGAATCAACGTACATTGATGAACTGACGGGAAATGCAGCGCTAAACGGTGTCGGCGTGTCGATCGCTAGTCTTTGAGTGGCAATGACATTGACGATTTACACGACTCTTGTTCACACTGAGGGCACTGGGCTTAGACTGAGTTAGGCACGGCCCCATGGTAGGAAATTTTGTTGCAAACTAAATACCGCTACGGAGGGCGTTGATCGCGATATAATGAGCGCTATGAGTGAATCTTCAGTTGACAGACAGGTAGAGTTAATCCCTACGCAACAAGTTAAAAGTGGTGAAAAATTTACCACCGATAAGGGTGTGCGAGCGATCAAAGATGGCATTAAGCGAAGTGCTACGCCTTCTGCTGCCCTGACAAAGCCCGATTGGCTGAGGGTGAGAATTCACAGTACGCCTAATTATGCGGCGGTGAAAACCATCGTGCACGATAATGATTTAGCGACTGTCTGTGAGGAGGCCAAGTGCCCGAATATCAGCGAGTGCTGGAGCGCAGGTACCGCGACGATCATGTTGATGGGCGATGTGTGTACCCGTGCCTGCCGTTTTTGTTCCGTGAACACGGGTAATCCGAATGGCTGGCTCGATAAAGAAGAGCCCGCTAATACTGCTCAGGCCGTTGAATTGATGGGGCTGCGGTATGTTGTCCTGACGTCGGTCAATCGCGACGATCTCAGTGATGGCGGTGCGGCGCATTATGCTGCAGTTGTGTCGGCGACGAAGCATCAGAACCCGGGCACTGCGGTCGAGGCACTGACACCTGACTTTTTGGGTGATCAAAACGCCATTGAGGTGCTGCTCGACTCTGGTATTGATGTTTTTGCACAAAACGTAGAGACCGTTGAGCGGCTGACGCATCCTGTTAGAGACCCCAGAGCAGGCTATCAGCAGACACTTGATGTGTTGGCCTATGCCAAAACCTACCGACCCGAAGTGATTACCAAGACCTCACTCATGCTCGGTTTGGGTGAGCGTGAGGAAGAACTCAAGCGCTGTATGGATGATCTTCGTGCGCACGACGTCGATGTCCTCACGTTGGGGCAATATTTGCAGCCGACTAAGCACCATTTACGAGTGGAGCGATTTGTGACGCCAGAAGAATTCGAGCGCTATCGGCAGTGGGGATTAGAAAAAGGGTTTATGGAGGTAGTATCGGGTGTCTTT
>ENA-OQVM01002708-OQVM01002708.1-marine-metagenome-genome-assembly--contig:-NODE-2708-length-20202-cov-7.315578_pt1 | contig 20202 bp, 19 predicted proteins | sample MGYA00237776_ERZ505498 | MGnify/ENA primary metagenome ERZ505498 (study PRJEB26159, sample SAMN06265151) | marine metagenome | isolation source: Helgoland LTER site | place: Germany:Helgoland, sampling... | reverse complement strand
CAGGGCGCGGATGCCGCGTCATTCTTGAACAGGGTCTATGCCAATGGTTTTGCTAAGCTGGCAGTTGGTAAGGTGCGGTATGGCATCATGCTGCGCGAGGATGGCGCCTGTTACGATGACGGCACTGCTGCACGGTTGGCGGACGAACACTTCGTCATCACGACTACAACAGCCAATGCCGGGGCGGTTCTGAGAAACATGGAATTCGCCCGTCAATGCTTGTGGCCGGACATGGACGTGCAGCTGATCTCAACTACTGAGGCCTGGGCGCAGTTTGCTGTTGCTGGACCGAAATCGCGCGAGCTGCTGCAGCGGATTGTGGATTCTGAGATCGATATCTCTAACGAGGCATTCCCATTCATGGCTTGCGGTTCCCTCACGCTATGTGGCGGCGTGAGGGCGCGCCTGTTCCGGATCTCCTTCTCGGGTGAACTGGCCTATGAATTGGCTGTTCCTGCCAGTTATGGCGATGCGCTGTGGCGACGAATGCTAGAGTTGGGGCAAGATCTTGGAGTAGCTCCCTATGGTCTTGAGGCGCTCGATATCATGCGCATTGAAAAAGGTCACCCAACGGGTCGCGAACTCGACGGCAGGGCCACCGCACTGATGCTGGGTATGGAGCGTATGGTGTCACGCAAAAAAGACAGTATTGGCAGCACACTGGACCAGCGGGAGGGGCTGACTGATCCCAATGGATTGCGCCTTGTCGGCCTTAAGCCTGTGGAGCAAAGCGAAGTGATAACCGCCGGTTCCCAGTTGGTGAATGAAACTGCGCATGTTCATATCGACAGTGAACAGGGGCATGTGACATCAGCCTGCATCTCGCGGCATCTGGGGCATTCCATCGGAATGGCCTTTCTCAAAGGCGGTGATCAGCGCATGGGTGAGATTATCCGCGTGGTTGATCCCGTGCGGGGAACCGATGTAAAAGCCCAAGTCATTTCCACACATTTCTTTGACCCGGAAGGAGGGCGCCTACGTGCTTGATCTTCAATCCATCACCCCACTTTGGGGGGAAACTCCGCGTGTTGACCGGTTTATCGGGTTGACAATCACTGAGGTTTCGAACCAGGCGCTTGCCTCGCTTGCCCTTCGCAAGGGGCGAGAAGACGAAGGCCGAAAAGCTGTTGAAGCAATGCTGGGCTTTGCTTTGCCAGATGTTGGGAGGCATACCGCAGCGGGCTCATACGCGGCAAGCTGGTTCGCACAGGACCAGTGGCTGATTTCGGCGGAGACCTCAGAGCATGAACTCATGCCCTTCCAGCTAGTTGATGCAGTGGCCGGACTGGCGTCGGTGACAGAGCAATCAGATGGTTGGTGTCGTTTTGATCTGGAGGGAATGTGCCGGGGCGTGTTCGAGCGTTTGAGCGGAGTAAACTTGACTGCTATGGAGGATGGGAGTGCTACGCGTGCTCTTCTGGAGCATCTCAGCTGTGTAGTCATCTGCTTTGAAACTGCACGCCACTACTCGGTTCTTGGCCCGCGCTCTTACGCGCGCTCGCTGCACCATGCTTTGGTGACTGCCGCCCGTTCGGCTCTTTAAAAAAGCATGCAAACTTCCAAACCGGATTTCAAAGCTAATGAAGGTCACCTAGGTGGGGTGATTTTGGTCATTTCGGCGGGAGTGCTCTGGTCAACTGTCGGCATTGGAATAAGGCTTATTGAAGATGCCAGTGTCTGGCAGATATTGTTTTTTAGATCTTTTAGTTTGAGTTGTTTTTTATTTGGGGTAATGTACCTGCGGTTTGGCAATCTCTTTAGACAAATTCGCATTGCGGGCATACCTGCCATCATAGCCGGTTTATCACTAGTGGGTGCTTACTCAGGTGGTATTTACTCAATACAATCCACGTCGGTAGCGAATGCAATGTTGCTAGTTGCTACGGCTCCCTTTTTTGCCGCAGTACTAGGCTGGGTCTTTCTTTGGGAAACCATTAGAAAATCTACTTTCATTATGATTATCTTTGCCTTGTTGGGTGTTGGAATAATGGTATCGGATGATCTTACTGGAGTGGAATTGCGCGGAAGTCTTGCAGCAATAGGATCAGCAATAGCATTTGCAGTTTTCACTGTCGCCTTGAGATGGGGCAAATCGGTGGAAATGTTGCCTGCTGTGTTCTTATCTGGAGTTTTTGGAGTTATAATTACTGGTGTTATGTGCTTGGGGTTAAACTTATCTTTCAGCCTGTCTCAGAATGATTTATCCATAGCGATTGGAATGGGGATATTTCAAGTTGGAGCCGGGCTGGTTTTATATACTTTGGGCTCGAAGGCTCTACCAGCTGCACAGCTTGCTATGTTTTCATTATCAGAAGTTCTTTTGGCGCCTTTGTGGGTATGGCTTTTCTTAGGAGAAACTATTTCAGTAAACACATTATACGGTGGATTGGTTTTGTTATCTGCTATTGTTTTCAACGCTATATTAGTAAGTAAAAATAAAGGAATTGACTGTGGCTAATATCGCAAACGACCGTGTAGCCTACAGCTGGATCGGCCCGCAAATGGCGCCGCCAGATATTACTCCAGGCTTGAAAGTTGGCATCATCCCTACGCCTGACTTCACTTTGATGTCCCTCTCATGCCTGGTCGAGTTCTTGCGTTTGGCAGCTGATGAGAGCGATTTTGGTCGGCAAATCTATTGCACTTGGTCAGTTCTCTCGATCGATGATCAGCCTCTGGTCTCAAGTAGTGGGTTGGCCGTGCTGCCAACTGGCTGCGTAGACCGGCTGGAGGAATATGACGTTATCGTTTTTCATGGTGGAACAATGCACTCCAGCACGCCCGTGCCGGAATATATCTATCGCGCGGTAGAACAGGCTCTTGACAAGAATATTTCAGTGGTAGGCCTGTGTACGGGACAATTTCTGTTTGCCGAAATGGGGTTGCTGGATGGCAGGCAGTGTGCAGTGCATTTCTCATTAGAACCGCTTTTGCGCAAGCATTTCCCAAAAGTAATTCCGATTAGCGATTCGCCAATTGTAGAGGATGGGTTGCTCATTTCCTGCCCGGGAGGCCTTGCATCTATTGATCTTGCATCCATGCTTGTCACAAAAAAGATAGGGGCTGCACGCGCGGAAAAAGTGTACCACTATCTGATGGCTGACAAAAAAGGCATTTTGGGCGGGTTTGATCAGGATAATGCGTTTATCGGAGAACATTGCACTGATAGGCGTGTATTGAATGCAATCAGAATTATGCGTCAGCGCATGTATGAGCGCTGTGATATTGAGAATATTGCCACTCAGGCCGGCACCACCAAACGAGAGCTGACGCGGCTGTTCAACCGGCACCTGAGGGTGCCGCCTGCTGAATACTGGCGTAATATCCGCCTATCTTCAGCGCATTGGAAGGTGATCAATACGGACCATTCCATCACTCAAATAGCTTATGAATGCGGCTTTAGCGATAGCTCCCATCTCATCCGTTGGTTTCAGAAGCGATACAGCCTGACACCGTCTACCTTGCGGAAATCCAACGCCCAATTCGGATCGCGTTGACTGCATACATATATTTGTCCTTTATGTACAATTATTTGAGGCCCTCCCATTTAACATTACTTCTACATGAAACCACGGCCTGCTCGGCTAAGCGCGAGAAGTGCCGCAAAATTGAAGGAGAATCAAATGAAAATTAGTAAATTCCTGAGTGGGGCCATCGCTGTCGCAGGGCTGAGCTTTGGTGCCCAAGTCGCAAATGCGGATCTTTTAGATGACATCGTCGCAAACGGCGAACTGAAGTGCGGCGTCATGTTGGATGCACCGCCAGTAGGACTGCGCGATGCGGATAATAACCCCATTGGCTTTGACGTGGAGATCTGTCTCGATATGGCCGCTGCGCTGGGTGTCAAAGCAAATATCGTAGAAACACCTTCGCCAGACCGCATTCCTGCACTGATGTCTAAGCGGGTGGATATCAGCATCTCATCTGCGGGAAATTCACTGGAGCGGGCAAAGTCTGTAGCATTTTCAATTCCTTATCAGATCTGGGATCAATCAATTGCTGTATCGGCAGATAATTTGGATATCTCGTCTTTTGCTGACTTGGAGGGTAAGACCATCGGCACCCTGCGGGGCACAACTGGTGAAGCAGCGATCCTGGTACGGATCAAGGAGTTGGGCTGGGCGGAAACAGAAATGGTTGCTTATGGTTCCAACGCCGAGCAGTTTCTCGCAATGGCCCAAGGTAAAGTGGACGCGATCATCGAAGGTACCGCGATCCTGGCTGAGTTCTCCAATGGACCCGGCAAGGGGAAAATTAAGATCGCAAGTGCATGGGCAGAGGGCCCGATCGACTATACCGGTCTGATGGTGCGGCGCCAGGATATCGGTTTTCTGAACTGGGTGAATATGTTCGTCTGGCACGAATATAAGACTGGCCGCATTGACGAGCTTTACCAGACCTGGTTCGGCTTTCCTGCGCCGGCAATGAATCTCCCGGGAGTTAATGGCTATTAAGATAAATAGTCTACTTCGTGCTGACGTCAGATGGCTGGTGTCAGCACTTTTTTATGCTCAGCTAACCAGAACAAGACTGGATGGGGAATAACCATGTTCGACTATCGTTTTCAGTGGCGTGTAGTGTTCAAGCACTGGCCCGAGCTACTTGACGCCGCCCTTTTGACCATGGAGCTGACGTTTCTTTCCGTTTTTCTAGGGCTGCTAATTGGAATGGTCATGTCCGTTTGGCGTAAATCGGAAAACAAGGTACTTTTTTGGTTTACCGCAACCTGGGTTGCGCTTGCCCGGAACACACCAGCTCTATTACAGATATACTTATTCTATTTTGGGTTGGGAGCGTTAGGTATCCATCTCAGCTCCTACGCGGCCGTCCTGGCGGCGATTACGTTCAATAATGTAGGGTATCTCATTGAAATCCTGCGCGGTGGCCTAGATTCGATCAACCTTGCACAAAGGGGCGCGGCGCTTGGCCTTGGAATGCGCCCTTGGCAGGTCTACGTCTATGTGATCTTTCCACAGGTTCTACGGGCGGTTTTCCTGCCGATCACCAACCAGGTTGTTTGGGCAATGCTGGGGACGTCCTTGGGGATGATCATCGGACTGCAAGAGCTGACCGGGATGACCACTTTCCTCCAATCGCAGACGTTCCGGCCTTTCGAATTCTACCTTGTAGCAGCAGTAATCTACCTGATTATCTGCGAAATTATGCTGATGTCGGCTCGTCTGATCGCGCGCCAGTATTTCCGTTGGTGAGGATCCAGATATGAATAGTTTCTCTATGACCTTCACCGTCAATGACTTTTACCTGATGCTACAGGGCGCAGCGATCACCTTCCTGTTGACAATTGCCAGCGGTTTCTTTGGGTCTCTCCTAGGCTTCTTGATTGGTTGGGGGCGCGCGCTTGGCTACACGTGGCTCTATTACTTGCTCAGTATCTATATCGAGGTCATCCGCTCCGTTCCGCTGCTCATTCAGTTTGTGCTTTACAACAGTTTCCTGGCGATCGCAGGCCTGCCCATTGATCCCTTTGTCTCCGGTTTGATCACGCTCTCGGTTTATATCTCGGCCTATGTTGCCGAAGTAGTGACGGCGGGTATTGTCGGCGTGCCTTTGACGATGATCAAGGCGGCGCGCGGCCTTGGCATGAGCTATCTGCAAAGCTTCCGCTTTGTTGTAGTTCCAATCGGCGCAAGATCAGTCTTGCCATCTTGGACCGGCCTTATGCTGGGGCTGATGAAAGACACGTCGCTGATTGCCGTTCTTGGCGCCTCACCACCAGAATTGTTGCGATCCTCACAAATCATCATCACCCGCATTCAAGAACCGCTGGCTATTCTGATAGGTGCCGGCGCCTTCTACTTCATCATGTGCTATGTCATCAACATGGCCGTGCAACGCTATGAAAAGTCCTGGACTTCCAGGAGAAAGGTAACAGCATGATTAAAATCGAAGGTTTACGTAAATCTTTTGGAGCACTGGAAGTTCTCAAAGGGATTGACCTAACAGTCAACAAAGGCGAAGTGCTCTGCATGATTGGCGGTAGTGGATCAGGAAAATCGACCCTGCTGATGTGCATCAACGCTTTGGAGGGAATTGATTTTGGGCGCGTCGAAGTGAACGGCATCGATGTACACGCACCTGGAACGGACAAAAACAAATTACGTCAGAAAATAGGCATTGTGTTTCAACAATTTAATGCATTTCCGCATTTAACAGCGTGGGAGAATGTGGCACTCGCCCCTCGCCGGGTATTGGGACAATCCAAGGCGGAATCACGTGAGCTTGCGGAATACCATCTTGCGCATGTTGGTTTGGGAGATAAGCTGGATCATTTCCCATCGCAACTTTCCGGCGGTCAGCAGCAGCGATTGGCAATTGCACGCGCTCTGGCGATGAAGCCTGACTACATGTTACTGGATGAGGTTACCTCTGCGCTCGACCCTGAACTCGTCGGAGAGGTTCTTGATACTTTAAGGCTGCTTGCCGAAGAGGGTATTACAATGATCGCCGTTACCCATGAAATTCCGTTTGCGCGCGAAGTTTCGGACCGGGTTGCGTTTTTCCATGAGGGTGTAATCCATGAGATCGGTGCGGCTAAAGACCTGATCGAAAACCCACAGTTGCCTCGAACCCAAAAATTTCTTAGCAAAATCCTCTAACTTTACGCCTTCATTTAGGAGATCAAAACATGACACCAATTTTTAACGTTGAGGGGATCTATACCCCCGTGGTGACCCCAATGACTGGCAATCATGGTGTGCATTGGGATGCGCTTGCCGATGTTGTCGAAAACCTGATCGATAAGGGCGTACATGGGTTGATTTCTGGTGGATCGACCGGGGAAAACTATGCCCAGAGCGTGGAAGAGCGGCTAAAGGTGGCTCAGTTCACCAAAGAGATCAACAAGGGTCGCATTCCTTTGGTGGTTGGAACAGGGGCCATGATGACGCCTGACAGCATCACTTTGGCGGCGGGTGCGCGTGACATGGGCGCGGATGCCATCCTGTTGGCCACGCCGCCATACTCGGTGCCGACTGAGAGGGAAAATGCGTTGAATGCATTGGCAATTGATAAAGCCGCAGATTTGCCTGTGATCCTATACAACTATCCCGGTCGCATGGGCGTGCATATGGGGGAGGAGTTTTTGGATCGTGTTGGCCGGTCGCGAAATATCTGTGCCATCAAGGAAAGCTCGGGCGACATCAACCGCGTCCACCTTCTGGCCCGCGATTACCCACATATCCAAATGTCCTGCGGCATGGATGATCAGGCGCTAGAGTTTTTTGCATGGGGTTCGCGTAGCTGGATTTGTGCTGGCTCAAACTTCCTGCCAGAAGAGCATGTAGCACTCTATCAGGCCTGCGCAGTTGAGGGGAACTTCGACAAAGGTCGCCGGATTATGTCGGCTATGATGCCGCTTATGCGGGTGTTGGAACAGGGCGGGAAGTTCATCCAATGTGTTAAACATGGCGTAACCATGAACGGTATTGATGCCGGTCCTATGCGACCGCCACTTAAAGGTTTGAACAAAGACGACAAACGTGCGCTGGAGCAAGTGATCCGCGTTTTAAAAACCACCATAGAAAACATTCAAGCAGAGGGCTGAGAACATGGATCTGTTAACCACCGAAGAGTATAAATCAATCGCAACAAACCTTGAATTTCCGGCAACGGCTTATATTGATGGCGGCTATCGTCCAGCGGCATCAGGTGAAACATTTACATCCACCAACCCTGCGACGGGTGAAACCTTGGCCGAGATCGCATCTTGTGGTCAAGAGGACGTGGATTTTGCTGTTGAAAAAGCCCGTGAAGCCTTTGACGATGGGCGCTGGAGAAAAATACATCCTTCAGAGCGTAAGGATGTGCTGATCCGCTTTTGTAAACTACTGACCCGCAACGCGCGCGAGCTGGCTGTGATGGAAAGCCTGGACAGCGGCAAGACCATTTATGATTGCGAAACCGTGGATGTACCTGAAACTATTCACTGCATCAAATGGCATGCTGAGGCAATCGACAAGATCTATGATCAGATGGCGCCTGCCTCGGATGACCACATCGCCCTGATTGTGCGCGAACCGATCGGCGTGGTCGGTCTGGTATTGCCATGGAACTTCCCGCTGTTGATGTTGGCGTGGAAAATCGGCCCCGCATTGGCCGCAGGCTGCTCTGTTGTGGTTAAACCCGCGACAGAAACATCCCTAACTGCCTTGCGTGTGGCCGAACTGGCCTCTGAGGCTGGTCTACCTAAGGGTGTTTTGAACATTGTGCCGGGCGGTGGTGCCGACGTCGGAGAACCGATTGGGCGGCATATCGATATTGATATGGTGTCTTTCACCGGTTCTACAATTACAGGTAAACGCTTCCTGACGTATTCTGCTGAGAGCAACGCGAAAGAAGTTGTATTGGAAATGGGTGGTAAAAATCCCTGCGTGGTGATGGATGATGCTGAAAACCTCGATATGGTGGCCCAGCATGTTGTCAATGGCGCGTTTTGGAATATGGGTGAAAACTGCTCGGCCTCTTCGCGTTTGATTGTGCATAAAGACATCAAAAAAGAGCTGTTAGAACGTATTAAATCCCATGCCAAACATTGGAATATCGGCGATCCGCTCAGCCCTGAAACCCGTCTGGGCGCGCTGGTCAGCAAGGCGCATTTTAATAAGGTTTGCGGCTATCTTGAAGGGGCCGAAGGTGTCTTTATGGGCGGCAATTCACACGATGGGGCTTTTGTCGAAGCAACTGTTATTGAAGTGCCTGACAATACACATCCTTTGGCCCGTGAAGAGGTTTTTGGCCCGGTTCTGACTGTAATTGAAATTGGCAGCTTTGATGAAGCCATCAAGGTTGCCAACGACACTGAGTATGGCCTTGCAGCTTCGATCTTTACCGCCAACGCCAAACGCGCCATTCGTGGAGCGAGCGCGATCCGTGCAGGCACCGTGACGGTGAACAGCTACAGTGAAGGCGACATCTCGACCCCATTTGGTGGCTACAAACAATCTGGCTTTGGCGGACGCGACAACTCCGTCCACGCCCACGATCAATACACACAGTTGAAAACCATTTGGATTGACCTGTCTGACAACGATGATGAGGCCGTCAGGTGACGAAATACACTGCCAAACGACTGCCTCAACATACTGGACCTGCCGCCTGGAATAAAATTCTGGGGGCGCAATCCGCCGCAACACCACTGAATAGCGATATAACGGCCGATTTTGTGGTGATCGGCGGGGGCTTTGCCGGGCTTTCTGCTGTCCGGCGTCTGACACAGCTTCAACCAAACGTAAAAATTGTCGTACTTGAGGCTGGGCGATTGGCGGAAGGTGCAGCTGGTCGCAACTCAGGCTTTATGATTGACCTGCCGCATGATCTGGCATCGGATGATGATTGGTCTGAACCGCCAAGCGATTGAGTTTGCTCGCGATGCGGTCGAAGAATACGGGACTGATCCAAATTACTTTGACCCAGTGGGCAAGGTCAATGGATCTGCCAGTGTCGCAGGTGACGCCCATAATGCCAGCTATGCGAGACATTTGTCCAGATTGAGCGAGTATTTTGAGGTGTTGGATGCTCAAACGATGTATGAGCTAACCGGAAGTCGCCATTACCGCTCTGGGCTTTACACCCCAGGTGCAGTGATGTTGCAGCCTGCCGGTTATATTCGCGGTTTGGGTAAAGGATTACGACGCAGTGTCGGATTACACGAGAACTCCGCTGTTACGAAATTTGCCAAAATCGGCTCTGATTGGTGTGTTAAGACCCTTAAAGGATCTGTTACCACACCACGCGTCATTCTTGCCAATAATGGACATCTTGAAAGTTTCGGCATTGCTAAAGGGCGATTGATGCAACTGTTTCTTTATGCCTCAATGACGCCTGAACTGACAAAAGGTGACATCGCCAACTTAGGCGGCCAATCACGGTGGGGCATCACCCCGTCAGACCCGATGGGTACTACCATACGTCGAATTGATACGGGCCAAGGTGGCAATCGGATCATTACCCGAACCTGCGCGGCAATGCGTCCTAATATGATTACGTCTAAGGCCGATCTGGCGCGTGCATTAAAAGTGCAGCAAGAAAAATTCTACAGTCGCTTCCCACAATTGGCAGGGATGAAAATGCAATACCGGTGGGCCGGACATTTGTGCCTGAGTTTAAACAGCGTTTCGATGATAAAAGAAATTGAAGACGGGTTATTTTCAGCCTGTGTACAAAATGGACTTGGCGTCACACGAGGGACATTGACGGGCATTGCTGCAGCGGAAATGGCTTGCGGTGAAGTCTCGGAAATCACGCGATACTTCATAGCCGAGGATCAGCCTAGACGGTTGCCACCACAACCCTTTGCAACGATTGGGGCGAACGCCTATCTACGCTGGAAAGAATGGCGTGCAGGCAAGGAATAGCCTAAAAAGATGGCCGCTCAAGCTCGGGTGGTCAATTGCTTTTAATATTTACGGCAAGCTAAGTTTGGCCATACGCCCGCCATCCACATTATAAACTTGTCCCGTAATAAAACTGCATTCCTCTGCTGCGAGGAATGCCACCAAAGAGTAACTATTCTGAGGCGCTATTTAGGGCGCCATCATTGTGACGTTTAATTGAACTTTTCAGGGACGGGTCACATTTGGGGAAAAGATGGATGCAATTCTCATGCCAGCCCCGTACCCGGCAAGAATGACACTGCTTCCAAACAAGAAGAATGCGCCTTTACTTAACAATAGATCCTGCACTTGTGGGCGCGCGCCTCTGTGCTCGATGGAAAGCGCCTGAATGGCGCCTTCCCAGTCCATTGCTTCACGGATATCGGACGCTGAGACGATTTGAATCAAGCTAAGTTTTTGCGGAAATTGAGGCAATCGGTGCCCCGAGTAGATCCCAATCCAGCTCCACACCGAGCCCAGGCTTTTCCGCCATCGCCATGAAGCCATTCTTGATGATTGGACCGCCAGTCGCAATCGGATGGGTTGTATATTCGTGGAAGGCGGAGGATTGGAAGTGGAAATCCCGTGGGGTGGAATGAGCCAGATGCGCAATGGCCGCATCGGCAACTTCACATCCCCAGGTGTCCTCGATGGTCATGACGATGCCCAGCTGCATGCAGACATCCCGGATAACGCGAGATTTAGTGAGGCCACCCATCCTGCTGATCTTGAGGTTGATCGCATCCATTGCCCGCTCATTGTGACCACGCAAGACAGCTTGCAGGCTATCCATGCACTCATCCAAGATTATCGGATGGTTGGAGTAGTCGCGAACAACGCGGCATTCCTCATAGGTTTCGCAGGGCTGTTCGATATAGATTCTTGCATCCGAGACCGCGGAAACAACCCGGACCGCATCGTGTTGGCGCCAGCCGCAATTTGCGTCAGCGGCCAATTTGTTGCCGACGTTCAGCTCCGCAGCCACTTTCTGAATACGCTGAATATCCGCATCAGGGTCCGCACCAACCTTCATCTGAAATTGATTGAAGCCCTGTTCCTGATAGGCGACCAGTTTTTCGGCCATTGCCTCGGGCTCGGCGCGTGAGACCACTTTAAAAAGACGGACTTCATCTTGCTGTCGGCCGCCAAGCAAATTGTACACTGGCTGGCCGGTGACCTTACCCATGATATCCCAGCAAGCGATGTCGACAGCGGATTTTACGTAAGGGTGGCCCTTCAAAAGCTTGTCCATCAAACGGTTGATGTTGCCGATCTGGCATGGGTCTTGGCCAATCAGCTCAGGCGCCATGGTCGTGATGCCTGTGCGGGCGCCTTCGGCGTAGGCTGGAAGATATGCAGGCCCAAGCGGACAGATTTCCCCGACACCATATATCCCTTCATCGGTTTCGATTTGAACGATCGTACTATCGAAGGCTGTGAAGCTCTGGTTGGACCAGGAGTATGATCCTTCCTTCATCGGTAGGTTGACTTGAAATAAGTTGATTTTTATTATATTCACTGGGGATCCTTTCTATGCAATGCCAAGGAATTGGGCAACTCGGCAGTCTACGGTGATCGTCTATCTTCGCGGGAGATAAAAATAGTATATTTGGGTCATATTCTTGTATGTCAGCCAAGTGGAGGGCATTGTCAGACAAACTTGACGGGCAAGCGGCTAATCCTTAATTCTGGTTGATGACATCAAAAAACCCATTTAAGTAGTTCAAAACTTCGCCAACTTGCAAAACTTGATGCTTGATCTACTCAGTCTGACAACGCCCTTAGGTAGATTAATTTCTAAAGATCAATTGGTGCAAAGGCAGGAAGGCAGCACCCAAATGGGCCGCATCTCCCTGTATCCCACTTTCTATATACATTGGTTCTGGACCGTGGACGATACGATCATGAGCATTGGCTTCATTAATCAATGCTCTTCTAAGTCCGCTTGGAGCTTCACCACCAAAAAAGATTGCTGTTGGATCCAAAACACCTTTAAGTGCGGCAAGTGATTGACGTAAATATGGGCCTACTTCTTGGACCCAATCTAAAATCACTGGAAGATCCTCGGAAAAGTAGTTGGACAATTCCGAAATATGAGCAACTGCGTGTCCTTGAAGTCGCATACGCTTCAAAAGCTCACCAAGTGCAGGGCGATGAATTGCATCTTTTGGACGGTAGATTGACCCAATTTCACCTGCGTTGCCGTGACCACCTTGAACAGGTTTATTTTGCCAATAAAGGCCGGCACCGTAGCCATAATTAAATGAAAGATATGCAAAGCAACTGTGTTCTGCGGCTCCACCAAGATAAAATTCAGCAGTTGCACAAGACGTCGCATTATTCTCTGTGAAAACTGGTAATTTAAAGCGATCTTGAAACAATGTTGTAAGATCCAAGTTTTGCCAATTTCCTAAAAGCCTTGGGGTTTCAAATTGGTCGGTCGCATCTGTGCGATATCCTTGCATGGCGATGCCAACTCCTATCATCTGACGGTTTTTGAGTTCTGCTGCAGTCCAATCTGCAATTTTAGCTTCGAGCATATTCAGTACATCTGTAGGCTTGTTGGGATGAACATCTAGTTCACATTCGATTAGCGGCACGCCTTTTAGATTTAGCAAACATGCCAATACCTTCTCAGTTGTGAACGATAGTCCTAGTGAAACATATGTATCCTGATTAATTTCGACCAATGGGCTAGGCTTTCCGCGACCCTTTATAGTTGCAGGGCGCAAGCGCAGGAAACCTTTGGATTGTAAACTATCAATATGTCGGTGGACTGATTGTTGAGATAACCCCGAATGTGCTGTCACTTCTGATCGTGCGATCGGGCCTAGTTGCCGTGCAATCGATAACAGCTTTCTTTCGCTTGCACTTAAGGGATTTTCGCCGATTTCGTTCATTGTTCTCTCCTGCAATCTTGATAGGCTAAACGGATACCGCACTGCAAGCAAATGTTCGAAAAGGAATCTCTTGACTGAAATGAATTTATTATTACTACTAGTGAGTAATAAAGACAGGAAGCCTGATGGTAGCTATCGATATTGAGCATCTAAGTAAGAAATTTGGAGACTTTACTGCTTTGTCTGATGTATCTATTGATGTTCAGCCTAAAGAGTTTGTGACGCTTCTCGGTCCATCTGGTTGTGGTAAAACCACTTTACTGAAGTTGATCTCTGGATTTTTAGAACCGACCGATGGTGTCATTAAAATTGGTGGTCTGGACGTAACGCATGTCCCACCTGAAAAACGTGATACTGCTTTGTGTTTTCAGTCGTATGCATTGTTCCCACATTTGACAGTTAAGGAAAACCTCGAATTTGGGCCACGACAAAAGAAGATTTCGAGTAGCGAACGAAAGGCGCGGATTGATGACGTTTCTGAAAAACTTGATCTAACGGCACAGCTTGACAAACTTCCAAATCAACTTTCGGGTGGGCAGCAACAGCGAGTGTCTTTGGGACGTGCCCTTACGATGCGTCCAAGTGTCATTTTATTTGATGAACCCTTGTCTAACCTTGACGCAAAACTTCGCGATCAAGTGCGGATAGAAATTCGCCGTATTCAAAAAGAATATGGTTTAACGGCTATTTATGTTACCCACGATCAAGCCGAAGCGCTTTCAATGTCAGACCGGATCGTAGTTTTAAATGATGGCCGTGTTGAGCAAGTGGATTCACCAGAGCGATTATACTATGCACCCAAGACGCGTTTTGTGGCAGACTTTATTGGTGATGCAAATATTTTTCCTGGCGAAGTAGTGGGTGCAATCTCTAACGGGCTTTGGCAAGTTGAAACAGGCATTGGTTCGTTTTCAGTCACAGCCTTGGAAGCGCCCAAAACAAAAAGTGTTAGCCTATGCTGGAGGCCAGAAAGTGCGATCATTGATACATCTGGAATAAAAGCAAAGGTTGTACATCGAGCATTTCAGGGCCATTTCACAGATCTCATCGTCGAGACGAATGAAACACCTTATCGAGTTCAAACCAAACGCACGGATGCCCAAGAAGGTGATATAATTCAATTTTCAGTATCTCCGGATGAAGTGATTTTGTTGGACAAAGACACATGACTTTGCGGCGCGGACTGTTGATTATTGGTCTTCTTACGCCAGGCTTAGGGCTAATTCTTGCGCTTATAGGCACGGTTGTGTACATCGCGGTGTCACAATCGTTTGGATTTTATAGTCTCAATGGTATTAGTGAATTTTCAACTGAGTTCTGGTCGAAAATGGTGGGGCGCAAAATCTTCAAGCGATCTATCCAGTATTCGATCTATATCGGTGTGTTGAGCGCAATATTCTCTGTTGCTTTAGCCTATCCGCTCGCTATTTGGTTGCGTAAACCATTTGCAGGCTCTAACCTAATCGGTGCAATACTAAAGGCTCCATTACTTGTTCATGGGTTGGTAGCAGCATTCCTGTTCGTCAATGTAATTTCCTACCACGGCATTTTGAACCAGTTCATGCAATGGCTAGGCATTTGGTCTGAGCCGCGCCGATTGCAAAACGATCCAAACGCCTATAGCGTTTTAATCCTACAGACATGGAAGAACATGCCATTTGCCCTATTGTTGCTCACAGGGGCTGTGCAAAGCATTTCTGATGATGTTCTTGATGCTGCTCGTGATCTAGGTGCTGGAAAGTGGGACCGGTTTCGCCGCGTAATTGCTCCACTCACTATCTCGAGCATGCAAGCGGCTATGGTGATCATTTTTATTGGTGCGGTTGCAGATTTTAGCTTCCAAGTCATCGCAGGCCCCACAAATAAGCAATCGCTTTCTCAATTGATGGTAAGTTTCAAAGGTCGCGGTGATTGGCACTCAGCTGCTGTGGTTGGAGTCTCGCTGATGGTGATCGCATTAGTTGGATCAGCAATATTAGCCGCTGTTGCACGCATAATTATGCGGGGACGTATCAAATGACCATAGAGCAGCTGAATAAGATTCTGCTAATTTCGCTTTTGTTGGTTTGCGCAATTTGGCTAATAATTCCTTTTACAATGGCTGTGTTGTGGTCACTGGTTGACCCCTCTGAACCTTGGACCGCAGACAAAGTTTTACCACCAGTAATTTCGCTTTATAGATGGGTCGACATGTGGGAAAATTCGTCTTTGAAAAGCGCGTTAATCGCGTCTTACACACTCGCACCGTCTGCCGCACTTCTATCATTGCTACTGGCAATGCCAACATCCTTTGCGTTGGGTCGACTTGAGTTTCCTGGCCGTGAATTGGCTAAGATGCTTTGTTTGCTACCCTTGGTAGTGCCTGCCTTTATTACAGCGATCTTTTTTACGTCTTTGTTATATCAAGTTGGATTGTCTAGTTGGCGACCTGGTGCCATTCTTTTTGCGCATGCTATTTTGTTTATGCCGTTCGCCATCCGTATTATGACAGTCAGTTTTGAACAAGTTCGCCAAGATCACATCGATGCTGCCCGCAACCTTGGTGCCAGCCATTGGGCACGATTTAGAGTAGCTTATTTACCGGCGCTCAAGCCTGGAATATTTGCTACGCTACTGATCGTTTTTATCCAATCGATCGAAGAATTTGCAATAGCTTTTATTGTCGGATCACCTGATATTGTTACAATTCCGACATTACTCTATGCGGCATTAGGTCAAGATTATGTTCGACCCAATGCAGCTGTCCTTTCGCTGATACTTGTAGTTCCAAATGTCATCCTAATGTTGATTTTGGAACGCTTGCTCAGATCTGCGAATCCAACTCTTTCGTCAGGTAAAGGCTGATGAAAGTTCATAAACCAACTGGAGGAATACTTATGTTAAAAACTTTAATTGCATCAACAATGCTGCTGGCCAGTACTGCGACATCATTCGCGGGTGACTTATCTAGCATGAGCTGGGATGACATTGTCACCCAAGCCAAGGAAGAAGGCAAAGTAACTTGGTACGTTTGGTACCTGCGCGATGATTTCCGACGCGCAGTTAAAACTTTTGAAGAAGAATATGGAATCAGCGTTACGATTCCTGAAGGTACAGCTGCTGGGAACTCAGAAAAAATGCTAGCTGAGCGTGACCGTGAAACGGGCGACATTGATGTTCTTGCATGGGGGACTGACGGGTTTCAAACAGTCGAGCTTGCGCCACTGTTTAGTTCACTTTCAATTCTTCCAAAAGATGACGGCCGTGTCGTCAAGCTTGCAGGATTTGACGGTGGTGACCATGTTGTTGCGTTCTGGGGTAACCAAACTGGGATTGCCTATGATCCCGCACATGTGAGCGCTGACAACTTGCCTCAGACGCCTGATGAATTTGCAACGTTCTGGTCTGAAAATCCAGGTAAGTTTGGTTTCAACTATGAAAAAGGTGGCTCGGGCCCGTCATTTTATCAAAACACGCTAAGAGTTGTTGCAGATGTTGATTTCAGTAATGGTGAAGTCACAGATCAACGCCTAGAATCTATTCAACCAGGCATTGATTTCTTTAACAAACATGCTGAAAACTATGTTGTAACAGCCTCAAACGCTGACAGCATTATTCGGGCTAGTGATGGCGAACTTTGGATGGTCCCTGCGTGGGAAGATCACCTTGCAGGTCTTCAAAATCGTGGTGAAGTTCGGAAAGAAATCAAGTTCTATATCCCAGAAATGGGTATGAACGGCGGAGGCAACGGTGTGGCAATTCCACAAAACGCGCCTAATCCAGCAGCAGCGGCTGTGTTCGTAAATTGGCTCACTTCGCCTGAAACACAGTCGATGTTCAACAAGGATTTTGGTACAGCACCGATGAACACTGCAGCAGATGACAGTTTCGCATTGGTTCCCAATGAACAACGCGCATTTCGTCAAGTATGGGGCGCTCAGCCGTTTCGTGGTGAAGTTGAAGCTATGTTTATTGATAATGTAATCCTCGAACGCTAAACGCATTTCATAAAATTTGGCAAGCTGAACAGATGTTTGGCTTGCTACCCTCAGCAATTTCAAGGCAACGTAACAAGCTTATGAATGTTTTTATGAAAATTACTCAATACAATATAACAAAGATTAACTCATACCTGAGGGGAAATAACTTAACTATTGAATGGATGTTATTTTTACCCCAAGGCAATGCCAAATCTTGGCAGTGTGTTGTTAAAAAAGCGCAAAAGGAGATACTGCATGCACATTTTTTTTCATCACTTCTGCGCCTAGTGAAAGTAAAGAAATTTATGGCCAGTTGTGAAATGTTGGTATATCCACAGTGCAAACATACACTAGGAATAAACGCAGTATTACTAAGAATGCAAAGTTTAAAATATATCATTGATAGTGACCAAATCCAATGAAATCTACTGATCAAGAATTGCCTTATGAGCAGCGAAAGGCATATGCCTTGATGAAACTCACAGGCGGACCGCAGCGAGCGCTTCATCCAAAAGCAATTACCGAACCAGGAATGGGCGGCAAATTCACACCCGAAGGGCAGGTGCTCCCATTCCCTGGTAATACATTCTTGTGCCATATTGATCAGAAATCAGAATTCTTTTCTGCTTTGAGCGCAGTTCAAGATGAGTTGCGATGTCATCCATTTTCAGGCCACTTCACATTTTTACCTAAACCAACATTTCATATGACTATTTTTTGCGGGGTAAGTGGTTCTCCACTTGGCTCTGACGGTTGGCCGAAAGATATACCATCAAATGCTTCCTTAAATCAGATTACAGACGCCTTTGATGAAATGCTCACTGAGAGTACTTTAAAAAAAAGCTTTAACATTTTACCCGATAATCTGTTCTCGCCAACCAGTGTATCAATGCGAGGTGCAACCAATGAAGATGAGATTAAGTTACGAAAAATTCGTGCAGAACTTGAAAAAATAACTGGTTTATATCGCAGAGATTTAGACAGCTATGAATTCCATGTTTCAATGGCCTATACCGTGAAGTGGTTAAATGAAAAAATGGCTACTAAAATGGTGGAAGAATGTAATTCGCTATTTAATAAATACCTTGCACAGTGTGATCCAATTCATTTTGATCTTGTTGAATTCTGTTCATTCGAAAATATGCATAAGTTTAGCTCTGTTAGAAAATATTATGAAAAAGTCTGACTAACTTGATTGCTTATTTTTTTACCCGCAAATATTAGTGTGGCTGATGCCTTATTTTGCATGTCTGACGACACCCTTCATGGTGTATACCTCAAGACACCTTATTGAAAATTATGCTTTGATATATTAGCTTAATGATAGGTATGAATTTAAATAAGAAGTGATATGAAAAAATTAGTGAATTTAATTTTATTATCTATAAGTATTTTATTTTCAAGTATGCACCTAGTCAGTGCAAGCTCATTATTTTTTTTCCAATGTAAGGGTCCTAATCACGAACACCAACTTATCTTTGAGCATGATAAATTAAAAAATAATTTGATACAAAAAATACAAGAACCAGATGTCATCCAGCAAGGTAGAGTAGCCATAGAAACGACAACATTAATTGAAGAGTTTGAAATATCTGGGAATTACATAAATTATTTGAAAAATAATAATAACTTTTCAATAAACCGTTTTAATGGAGAAGTTTTCAGGGACAATCAGGGCGTTCCAATTAAATGTTTCGAAAGTTTAACTGATACATATGCAATGCAAAGAGCAGAAATTGAATATGCAAAAACTACAACGACAGAGTTTTGGTCTAAAACAAATAGTGGTGCCAATACCGGATATGTAAAATTAGGAATGTTAGCAACAGCTGATGATATTTGCCAAGTATTTTCTCATTCTTTTTTTAATTCTAGTTCTGACGAATATCGAGCCTTGGATACTAAAAGCTCAGATTTTGATTGGGAGGGAATAAATGGTGCAAGTAAATGGATTTATCAAAAGTTCAAAGAAAACGGCATTCAATTAAGAAGATTTAGTCTTATGGAAAATATCCATAATGCAGCAAATGCCAACCTGTCCAGATGCCTTGCTGAAAAGGAAAAAATATCTCCTGGATTCTACAAAAAACTTACAAACCACTTTCTTGGAAACTTGGGTTATCTTGGTGTTCAATGTATAGAACCTCAATTCCAGATTGAGGAGTTTATAGGCGATAATGGTAAAATTATTAAACAAAAAATACCAGTTGAGTCACAAAGTTGTATTGATTTTGATTATAATAGTGGGGTTTTGAGTGACTGGAATTCATCCACATTTACTTTAATGCTAATTTGGAAAGAAGCTCACCCTGTTTTGAAAAGTATATTTGATAAAGGTGAGAATATTATGGTGGCACGCCTCGCAGAACTTGAACGTAGTCGTGCTGCACAAATAGCTGAAGAAAAAGCACTCAAACAAATGGCTGAAGCTACACGCTTAAAGGCAGCAAAAGATTGGTCTGATTACCAAGAAAGACAAAAAACAATAATGGAACAGGTATATAATTTTTCTACCACGGGTTATCCAGAAGGCTTGAAAAGATTGCGGTGGATTGAAGTGCAGCCGTGCATACTCACTGATGGAACAAGACAAATAGATAACCGAATGTTAAATATGACTGCCTTCAGAATTTACAGAGATTACATTGGTTCAGCTTGGTATATGATATCAACTGACATGAATGTAAGTTTCTCAACATCTGAAAAAATTCCCATTGAAAGACTACAAAAAGCATGGGTTTTAGCATTCCGAAATTGTCCTGGGAAAACATCATCGTTTTGATTGTAATTCTTTAATTTATTTTCAATAAAGTTTAGTCCAACCAATACCTTATCTCGCATGTCTGACAACACCAATTTCAGGACTGATGTATCCCCATAGCCTATTGGGGATTTGGACATTGGCGCTAAAATTAACAGGGAACTTTATGCCCATTAACAGGGAATTTAATT
>ENA-OQVM01002704-OQVM01002704.1-marine-metagenome-genome-assembly--contig:-NODE-2704-length-20229-cov-11.839123_pt1 | contig 20229 bp, 17 predicted proteins | sample MGYA00237776_ERZ505498 | MGnify/ENA primary metagenome ERZ505498 (study PRJEB26159, sample SAMN06265151) | marine metagenome | isolation source: Helgoland LTER site | place: Germany:Helgoland, sampling... | reverse complement strand
ACGTGGGTGCGTGATATATGATCCGATAGTGGACTGGCTATTGGTTCCCAGTCCTCGGGCCTAGGCGGGATGGTCGAAGAACCCCGGGCTGGGTTTCATGTGGCTAAATGGGGAGTGTTTCCTCATTCGACGACGTTAAAAGTGCTCTGCCTTGTTCAAGCAAGTTTAATCTGACAAAACCTTGTTTACAATAATTTTTTAGTCTGACGCGAAATAACCACATTCGCACCAGACATTTTTTAGTGTTTTGAGCCTTTTTAGCGTGAAGGCAAAGGCATCCAATTAGTCATTGATACATCAGCATGTTGGAACTGTGGCATCTTGGCGCCTAAATCACCCATATTTTTGATATTTTGTTCATTTAAAAATGATTGAGTGATTAGAGTTGGAGGCACAATAACACTTGAACCGGGATCCCCCCCAGCGAGCATGATTGCTAATGTGCGGATAGAAACCTCACCAACAACGGCTGGATTGGTCGCAACAGTTGCTACCCATGCTGAGCCCGGCTCTCGCATTGCAGAAATATCTGCAGTTGAGACATCGGCAGAGTAAATATCTACCTGATCCGTCATACCTGCTTCATCCACAGCGATTTTTACACCTTTTGCAAATTCATCATAAGGTGCAAACATAACCGTAATATCGGGATTTGCCTGTAATACTGAACGAGCTTGGTTAGCATTGGAATTCGCTATAGGGTTATCTAGTGTGCCAAACACGGCAGCCTCTTCTATACCAGAGTTTGCGGCTAAGACTTCTTCCCAAGCGACATTTCTGCGATCCAATGGAGCAATCCCTGGAACATATACATAACCCGCTTTGAAAGTATTTCCGTTGTCTTTAATAGCCTGCTCCAGTGCCAACTTGCCGAGCAAGTAATCGGATTGCTCTACTTGCGGGATTGCTGGATTTTCGACGTTCACGTCAAAAGCAACAACCTTAATACCTGCATCGACTGCTCTTTGCGCTGCTTCCTTCATAGATTCAGTTAAACCATGCTGGATAACGATACCGTCAACCCCAAGGGCGATGGCTTGGTCAACCATATCGGCCTGCAAAGCAGCGTCCTGACGACTGTCAAAAACCCGCAGATCTACGCCTAAAGCTTTAGCCTGCGACTCCACACCCCCGAGATATGCCTGAAAAAAGTCACCTGTTGAAAGATAGCGTACCAAAGCAATTTTCACATTCCCCGGGTTATCCAATGGAGCAGGCATATCAGCAGCAGCACTCGTTGCTAAAAGTCCAAAGGACGATAGCGTGAAGCCAACAAAGCTCACAATTTTGAGTACAATTTTTTTCATTTTTCTCTCCTTTTAAAGAATTGTGTTGATAGTTTAGTGATTGCCCCCTCGCACACGAGACGACAGAGCAAACGTAAAGATAAGAGCCACAACCAAAACCGCGCCCTTAACAAAATCCTGAGTATAATAGGGTGCATTCATCATTGTGAGTCCTTGCAATAAAATTCCTACGAACAATGCACCAATGGCCGTGCCAAAGGCATTTGGCTTTGCAGCTCCTAAGACAGCAAATCCTATTAATGCAGCCGCCACGCTATCGAGGAGTAAGTTGGTACCGGAAGCTATGTCGCCTCGACCCAATCGCGCTGCCAACAAGATGCCACCGATAGACGCCGTGACGCCGGATATCATATAAGCTAGGATCTTATATCCAGACACATTTGTTCCAGCTAGCGCAGCAGCACGCTCGTTCGATCCGATAGCATACATAAGTCTACCGTGACGGGTTTTTTCTAAAAAGATCCAAATTATTATGGAAATAACCAAAAATATGATCACAGGAACAGGGATTAATTTTTCCAGGACAACATCAATTCTATGCCTTCCCAACCATAAAAATCCTTCTGCAAAAGTTCCTTCAGCGAGATTTCCTCCAGGCAAGCGCATACCTGTAGAAATAGAACGGCCTTCAGTGGGAATTCTTTGCAAGCCGATAAGCAGGAACATCATGCCCAACGTCGCCAACAGATCCGGCACCCGCATTTTGACAATTAGGAAACCATTTATCAGCCCAACTGCTGCCCCCATAAGTAAGCAAGCTAACACCGCAATAAATGCGTTTTGTTCCAACACAACCATCATGTATGCGGACAGCATTAATGCTGAAGTTGCAACAGATCCAATGGACAGGTCAAACCCATCCACGACCAGCGTACAGGTAACTCCCAACGCCAAAATACCCGTTATAGCGACAGATTGAAAAATGAACACAGCGGACCGAGGCCCAGCAAAACCGCTGGCAAAAATACTAAAAAATACAATGAGCAGTCCAGCAAGAAGGATAAATCCATAACGAATAGCGAACTCTTTTAGCTTATCTTTATTCATCGCACCATTTCAGCCTGTTCAATAGATTCTGTGTTACCAGAGACTTGTGACAATAATTCTGCGAGATCTATATTTTTATTGACATGTTGCCCCACGATGGACTGTTCATGCAAAACAAGTATTCGATCAGCTATTTCAAACGCCTCATCGATCTCAGACACAAATACTAATGTCGCACGATTGTCTGAAGTAGCCCTGATGTGCGCACCAATATCTCGGCGCGCTTTAATATCCACGCCTTGAAAAGGTTCGTCTAAAATCAATAATTTACATTCCCTTAAAAGCCAGCGACCAACTATAACTTTTTGCTGGTTACCACCCGACAAGGTTCCAACCATATCCGCACCATGTTGGCAAACTATTCCCATTGTATCAATCATGCTACTGCAGGCAGCCTGTTGTCTTTTTAGACTGGTAAATCCAAAGTTAGAAAAAAACTTTGTAAAGGGAAGCGTTAAGTTCGCCCCGATATCAAAATCACTTACAATGGCATTATTCGCACGGTCTTTAGGGGACATATGGACCCCCAACCTTATCGCGTTGGCGGGGTTTTTAGGCTCAAAGGGGGAGCCATCCAAAAGCATCTGTCCATTAGCTGGTTTTTCGAGGCCAAATAAAATTGACGATAGCAAGCTTTTTCCGCTACCCAGCAAACCGGTTATGACCACAACTTCACCACGTGAAACAGTAATATCGAGGGGCTTACTGTCTGCTGACAGACGCAGATTACACAACTGCAATACTGGCGAAGACACCGCAGAAATACTAATCTCAAAATCGGTCATTTTCTTGCCCAGCATTGCTGTCACAGCACCCTCATAATCTAAACTGTCACCTTCAAACTCTCCAGATATCTGGCCATCTCTCATGGCAAAAATTCGATCTGCAATGGCCCTAATGTCTGACATACGATGAGAAATGTATAGAACCGCAACACCATCATTCTTTAACTTTTCGATCACGGCAAAAAGTCGTTTCGCTTCAGTAGCGGATAATGACGAAGTTGGTTCATCCAAAATCAACAGTTTAGGACTGCAAGCGACAGCGCGCGCGATTGCGATCATTTGTCGATCTGCGACACCGAGCCGCGACACGATCGCATCTAAATTACCTTTATATCCAATAACCTTGGCTATTTCCGCAGCACGCGCCTTCATCAAAGAGCGATTTAAAAGGAACCCCTCCCCAGGGTGTGCCAAACCGTCCAAGAGAAGATTTGAAGTTACATCGAGGTCTGGAACAACCCCATCATTGATTGATTGATGGACTGTTATGACACCATTCTTAGAAGCCTCAATGGGCGATTTAGGCTGAAAAGATGAACCGAAAAGCTTGATGCTTCCAGCATCCGGTAACTGGACACCACAGAGGATTTTAACCAATGTAGATTTTCCTGCTCCGTTGGCGCCCATTAAAACACTTACCTGACCGGCGGGCAACTTCATATCAATACCGCGCAGCACTTGGTTCGGCCCGAAAGACTTTTCTAAATTACTTATTTCGCAAGCTACATCAGACATTGCGCCCTCCATACTCTCCCACCGTCGCTACCTTTTAATCAATTGTCAATATTATTGACATTTGATTAAAATCAGTAGCATTATTTATTTGGGCTGACATTGCATTAATTGGGCTGACTTGGGGTATGACATGATAAATGGGAAATATGAGCCTTTAACAATTCAGAATTTAGCACGGCGTTTGGTGCTCATTCCCGAGTTAACCGCACTCGTTGGAGCAGACATAGGTTGTTGGGACGTGAAAGAGGTCGGCGACGGCAATCTTAATCTGGTATTCATCGTCAAAAGCTCGGCCGGGAGTGCGATCATTAAGCAAGCTCTTCCCTATGTCCGACTTGTAGGAGATAGTTGGCCTCTCCCCCTGTATCGCGCTTTTTTTGAATATCACGCGCTGACCAGACAGGCAGCCAGAGCTAAAGACTCCGTTCCACAAGTTTATTATTTCGACAATAATCAAGCCTTGATCATTATGGAATATTTGGAACCGCACAAGATTCTGCGTGAAAAGTTGATTTTGGGAGAAACAGTGGATCATCTTGCCGATACTTTAGGCAAATTTTGCGCCAGAACAGCATTTCGTGGTTCAGATCTATCGCTTGATACCGCCAAGGTCAAAAGTGACCGAGCCTTGTTCTCAGGCAATGTAGCGATCCCAGCCATTACAGAAGGTCTGGTTTTCTGTGATCCCTATTTTAACGCCGAAATGAACAGCAATACACCAGGGTTGGAAAAAATTGTTGAAGTTTTACGTTCCGATATTGAAATGAAGTCGCGAGTACAGCATTTTTTCAGACTTTATTCGGCCCAACAAGACACAATGTGCCACGGCGATCTTCATTCTGGATCCATCATGTGCACTTCTTGGGAGAGCAAGGTAATTGATCCAGAGTTCGCAACATACGGACCGTTTGGGTTTGATTTGGGGATGTTATTCGCAAATTATTTCATGGCATTTTTCTCACAGCCAGAACACCGCAGCGACAACCTCGAAGGTTATCAAAGTTGGATTTTAGAAGTAATTGTCGATACCTGGGAGATGTTTGTGGAGGAATTTTCTCAACTTTGGAACACCGAACGCACAGGGATGCTATACCCAAAAACAATGTTTGAAGATCAAGGTCATAGTTCTGAAAGGGCATTACAAGATTTGTTAAATGATATTTGGAGAAATAGTTTGGGATTTTGCGGTATCGAAATGCACCGAAGATGTTTGTCCCTCGCCCATAACGCAGATTTTGAAACCATTGAAGATTTAGGACGGCGGGCGTCTTTGGAAGCCCGGAATTTAATGATGGGACGAGACCTTGTTTTACACAGCGACAACATTAGCAGTACCGCAGATCTTGTGAAGTTGGCGCACAAATTTAACGCGGAGAATTTCATATGAGAGTCAACGGAGTTGCTTACAGGTCTATTTGGTATGAGGAAGAAGAGAAAACAGTAAAGATTATTGATCAGCGCTGGCTTCCGCACGAATTCCGCATAGCGCCCCTCAAATCCAGAAAAGACTTCGCCACCGCCATATCTGATATGTGGGTGCGAGGCGCGCCCTTAATCGGCGCCACAGCTGCCTATGCTATAGCTGAAGAAATGGCAGTTAACCCTAGCAATGAAAATTTGGAATCATCCTGGATTGAACTGAATGAAACGAGACCAACTGCAATAAATTTGCGCTGGGCTTTGACACGTTGCAAAAACGTATTGGAGCTTCTGCCCGAAAATGTGCGCGCAGCCGCCGCAATGGAATTGGCGCATGCCATTGCGGAAGAGGATGTGGAGATAAACCGAAAGATTGGGATTCACACATTAGGCTTGATTAAAAAATTGGTAGAAAAAAAAGCCAATAACGCACCAATTAATATCCTTACACACTGCAATGCTGGGTGGCTAGCAACAGTTGATTGGGGCACTGCAACCAGTGGCATGTACCAAGCCCATGATGCGGGAATACCCATTCATATATGGGTCGATGAAACCAGGCCAAGAAATCAAGGTGGCCTAACAAGCTGGGAGCTAGGCAGCCATGGCATTTCCCATACCTATATTACAGACAATGCCGGAGGGCATTTGATGCAACATGGGCAAGTTGATATGGTGATCGTCGGCACAGATAGAACCACTGCCAGAGGCGATGTTTGTAACAAGATAGGAACCTATCTTAAAGCGTTAGCCGCCTTTGATAATGATGTTCCCTTTTATGTTGCCCTGCCATCGCCAACCATCGATTGGACTGTATCTGACGGGGTGGCAGAGATTCCCATTGAAGAAAGGTCCACCGAAGAAGTGAGCCACATCATGGGGACAGGATTAAACAATAAGCTGGAAACGGTACAGATCACCCCACTTGGAACAGAGACGGGAAACCCTGCCTTTGATGTCACTCCAAATCGCCTGATTACTGGCCTAATTACCGAGCGCGGCATTACAGAAGCATCTTCTAAAGGTTTAACAAGTTTATTTCCAGAATTCGAAGGTAAAAATTAATGATTGAAAATAGATATTCTAAAACTGAGGCTGAAAAATGGCGTGCTTCTGCCGGCGATAATGTCGCAGACCAAGAACTTGCTGAGCGTGTCTACACCTCTCGATTGATTGGATCAGACCGGGATTTGCTAATGCATGGGGGTGGAAATACATCCGTGAAACTCCAACGCCACAACTTGTTTGGCGAAAAACAAGATGTGCTCCATGTTAAAGGATCTGGCTGGGATCTTGATACCATTCAGGCTGCTGGGTTACCGGGCGTTTGGCTAGATTCATTGCTTAAACTAAGGGGACTGGATGCCCTAAGTGATGAAAATATGGTCAATTATCAGCGCGCCAATCTATTAGACTGTGCATCCCCAAACCCCAGTGTAGAAACGCTTCTTCATGCCTTCCTACCGCATCGATATGTAGACCATACTCATGCCACGCCATTTTTGATCTTGGCAAACCTTCCTAATGCAGAAGCCATTTGTTACGAAATTTTTGGCGATCGGCTAGGGATTGTTCCATATATTATGCCCGGGTTTAGCCTAGCAAAAAAGGCTGCCGAAGTTTACGAAAACAACCCAAAAGTAGAAGGCCTGCTATTGTTAAATCATGGCCATTTTGCTTTTGATGACACCGCCGAGGCTAGCTACAACTTGATCGTCTCGCATACCAATGAGGTTGCTGATTTTTTAAAGATGACAAAGGCAACATCGATCGGGACGCGCCAAACAATAAAAAAAAGAGACGTTCTGCCGGTTTTGCGCGGAGCAATTGCCGATGTTCACAAAGAAATAGGCATTCAAATGCCAGTATTAGATGTCAGGAATTGCGCTGATGTAATGTCGTTTTTCGACCGCCATGATGTAGAAGCCCTAGCCAAGCGAGGAATGGCATCTCCCGATCATGTTCTGCGAACCAAAGGTCAGCCACTCATTTTAACAAAGCAGGATCTAGATGGCGGCAAAGAGAATATCATCGGCAAGATCAAAAAATTTGCGGTAGATTATCGCAATTACTTTGACAGACAGGCACCAAACGCCGCTGAAGCTAAAAAGCTACTTTCTCCAGACCCGAAACATGCATGGGTTGAAGGTGTTGGAATTATTGGTTTCGGCACCAGCTGTGCAGCCGCTTCTGCGGCAGCAGATCTAGCAGAACAAAATATGCGTGTAAGGTCTGTTGGAGAAGATGCTGGTGGGTTCTACCCTCTTGGCGAAAAAGACATGTTTGATTGTGAATATTGGTCTCTAGAACAAGCCAAACTTGGCAAAGGAGCTGCCCTCCCCTTGCAAGGCAAAATTGCCCTTGTAACCGGCGGTGCAGGCACCATTGGACTTGCTACAGCGCAAGCCTTAGCTGCCAAAGGAGCCAGCGTGATGCTGGTGGATCAATCGCATGATCAATTGGAAAAAGCGGCAGAGACTTTAGGGCATTGGCACGGTTTTTATGAAACGAACGTCATTACCGAAGGTGCTGCAAAAGGGGCGATGAATGCCTGTATCGAAAAATTTGGTGGAATAGACATATTGATCTCTAACGCTGGGACTGCCCGTGGCGGTGCATTATTAGACTTACCAGATGACCAACTACGAGCAGCCTTTGAGCTAAACTTTTTTGCCCATCATAAATTTTCTACTGAAGCTGCGCGGATCATGAAAACTCAGGGGCATGGCGGGCAAATCCTCTTCAACATATCGAAACAAGCAGTAAATCCAGGAAAAAATATGGGAGCTTATGGTATGCCAAAGGCAACCACGATGTTTCTAATGCGCCAGCTGGCTTTGGAGCTTGGGTCAGATGGTATTACAGTGAACGGAATAAATGCTGATAGAATCAGATCAGGTTTACTCACAGATGGCTTTATCAAAGATCGATCGACTGCTCGTGGCGTCAGTGAGAGTGATTATATGAGTGGCAATTTACTTCAAAAAGAAGTTGAAGCAAAACATGTTGCAGATGCATTTTTAGCCTTGGCGTTAATGCCAAGAACGACGGGTCACGTTCTTACTGTTGACGGTGGGAATACTGCCGCCGAGCTAAGGTGATGTATTGAGGATAAAAAAATCAAAACTTCATAATGAGACCAAACCAGATATTCTGGTCACAGTATCTGAACTCTATTATAAAGACGGTCGAACTCAGCAAGACATTGCTGAAAGATTTGGGGTTTCACGCGCCACTGTCGTCAATTACTTGAGGCAAAGTCGTGAGCAGGGTCTTGTTGAGATAAAGATAAAAGGTTCGGCGTATCAAGGTTCTGAATTGGTCGCAGAATTGCGACGTAAATACGCTCTCAAAGAGGTGTATATTACGAATACTGACCATAAGCGAAACGACCATGAAGCGCATTTATCCACAGCAAGATTAGCCGCAAAAGCGTTCGAAGGATTACTGAAAAACGGCGACGTAATAGGGGTTGCATGGGGACGAACCATCCAGCTTGTATCGCAAGAAATCTCCCGAAAAGACATGCAATCCCTGACCATTTGCCAAATAACGGGAAGCGTAATCTCTGACGAGCTTATTAGTGCAGAAGCAAGCGCGATCAGGTTTGCAGAAAATTTAAATGGACGCTGTTATACCCTGCATTCTCCGGCAATCTTGTCGCAAGCAGATTTAGCACAGCAGCTTCGGCAAGAGCCAGTTGTTAGCGATCAACTTGAAAGATTACAAAGACTGGATAAAGTTATTTTTTCTGTTGGAGGAGTGGATTTAGCTGACCCTATCAGGATAAAGATGGCAACAGACGAAGAGCTTACTCTGTTTCGCAATCATGGCGGAAAAGCAGTTTTATGCGGACATATATTAGATGCAAAAGGCAACCATATTGAGCGTGAATTTAGCAAACGAATAATTGGAATGAGCCCACAGGACATCCGTTTGGTACCCTCTAGAGTATTTGTGGCGGCGCAACACCATGATGTAAGCGCGGTAAGGGCATCACTTATTGGGGGATACGCAACGCATTTGGTCATAGATAAGTCACTAGCAAGATTGCTTTAATTATGAGATCCGTCGTTTTAATGACGACTTTATCCTTTCCCACAGTGACCGCTTTATCCTTCTCAATTAGTCCGACCGCATCATCCCCTTCCGCGGAAGCTGTAAGACTAATGATAAATCGCATCAAGTCGCTGGGGTAACCAAGATCTATTAATCCAATAACCGGCGCCACTCGGCGAGAGCCGCGGCACGGTTTAGCTTGAGGTTTAAGCGTGGGTAGAGATGTACAGCCAAACAAAACTCCAGCCCAATGAATCCACCACTCTAACACTAAAGGCCCGAGGACCGAGACGCGGGGCCCTGGGATAGGGGCCCCCGGTCCGTGGTCCTGCGGGTGAACTTTAGCGATCAGGCACAGTAACCCCTGCAGTTGGTCCACGGACCACGGCCCGAGCAAAATCATCCAACGCCACCTGTGCACAGGTAACACTGAAGGCGGAAACGTGGGTGGGTGCTCTACTATCAGTGGACCTTGGCTCTTGATTCCCAGTCCACAGACCTAAGCAAGATGGTTTAGGAACCTCGGGCCGGGTTTCATGTGGCGGAATGGAGAGCGCTTTGTCATACGGCGAGGCTACGAAACCGCCTGCCCACTTCAACCGAGTTTAATCTGACAGTACCGTCATATTCGTTTCCCTCCAGCTTATTGAATTTGTTTAAAACATATATCAAAGTTGTAGGGCTGGTCTATTTCCCTCAAAACTGCCAACATGACGTAAAAGCTACTCTAGAGAGGGATGTTATGAGCAAGTTTATTATCGCGCCGCACATGCGCTTGCATGAGTGGATTGCTGTCGAGAAAGGCTATTTTGTTGAGGTCGGTCTCGCATATGAGTTAGAAGATCAATTGCTGTCTGCCACAGGTGATCGCCACGATCTCGGGGATCGCGTTGGAGCGTATCAGACCTTTGAAAAAGGGCGTACTTGTGACGTCAGTTCAGCGTGCCATTGGACAGTCAACGTCGCGGCTGCGTCGGGTCATGGCAAGCTATATGCGAACGCATATTCTGTCTCGCCCTGTGGGATCTTCGTTCCAAATGACAGTGATATCGAAACGCCTGAAGATCTCGCAAATGTGCCAATTTCAGTAGGTTTCCAATCGGGCAGTCACTATTCGACTATCCAAGCCCTTGAGCCGTTCTTGTCGCATAACGAGATCAATCTCAGCTTTGCTGATGGCCTCCTTTTCAAGCGGATGGAGAACCTGATCGATGGAGTTGTGCCTGCGGTCAGCTTGTTCAGCGGGCCTTACTATTTCATGGAGCAATTGGGATATCGCAAAGTGCTCGATACCTCGTTCATGATGGCGGCAATGGTCTCAGAAGATGCAGAACTTGAAGATGTTGAAAAGTATTTCAGCGCGCTGCGTATGGCGCAAAAGGACATCGATTTGCGCCAAGAGCTTTACACGCATTACTATCGCAACGAATTCCCAGAGCGCTTCAAAGATCAGATGGATACGCGTCTGTTCGGACCTGGTGAGCGCATTGTGTTTGAACCTTATTCGCGTGAAATCTTTGATAAATCGCGGGAATGGATTGCCGAACGTAACATCTTTGAAGATGGGCTTGGTGAGCTGACCTACGAGGAGTCTATCGTCGCGCCAAAGATGGCAGAACCAGCAGAGTAAAATCCGCGTACTCGAAAATCAATTAACAAATGCATTGATTTAACGTACAGGTTCAATGCACTATTTATAGATAAGGCTCTCCGACCGCAAACGAGTCGGCATCGTAATGGGCCATCTGACACAACGATTCAGGGAGAAATCTATGTATAGAAGAAGCCTTTTTGGCCTTGCAGCAGCGTTAGCTGTCGCCGGCACGTCCTTGTTTGCTCAGGATATGATCAAGATCGGTGCGATTGCACCTAAGACTGGCCCGCTTGCGGGTGGCGCTGTCGTAACACAGTGGCCCAACGTGCGCCTTTGGGTGGAAGAAGTGAATGCACGCGGCGGTCTGGACGTTGGCGGCGAAATGAAGATGCTCGAATTGATCGAGTATGACGACAAAACCAATCCTGGCGAGCACATCAAACTGGCGCAGCGTCTTGCGACGCAGGACAAAGTTGATTTCGTGGTTGCCCCATATGGTACTGGTTTTAACATCGCGACCGCGCCGATCTATGGCAAGTTCGGCTATCCGATGATTGCGGTCTCTGCGATCACTGACAAGATGGAAGAGCTGACAACGCGCTATCCAAACCTGTTCTTCACGCTTGGGACCACGACGGCCTTCGTGGACGGTGTAAAAGAGATCCTGATCGAGCAACGTGACGCTGGTGAAATCGGTAACGAAATCGCGATGGTCAATGTGGCTGACGCCTTCGGTATTGAGCTTGCTGATCGCGCACGCGAGCTATTCGGCGAAGCTGGTTTCGACATTGTCTATGACAAGTCTTACCCTCTGGGCACACCAGATTTGAGCCCTGTAATGAAGGGTGCCAAAGAGAGTGGCGCGAAGGCGTTCGTTGCTTGGTCCTACCCACCAGACAGCTTCGGACTTGCCGAGCAGGCGATTATCGAAGACCTCGACGTAAAACTTTATTACTCTGCAGTTGCGACGAGCTTCCCAGCGTTCAAAGGCGCTTATGGCAACAAGATTAACAACGTCTTGGGTGCTGGCGGTACCAATGTGGATAATCCAGCGATCGCGGCCTACCGCAAAGCACATATGGATATCACGGGCAAAGTCGCGGACTATTGGGCATCCGCCAACACATACGCGTCTTTGCAGATCCTAGAACAAGCGATTGTTGGCGCAGCCACGCTCGATCGTGAAGTTGTCACTCAGTATATCAAGGACAACTCGTTTGAAACGGTGATGGGCGAGCTGAGCTTTACCAACAACTTCTCCAATACCTTCTGGTCCGTGGGCCAGTGGCAAGATGGCGTCTTTCGCGGTGTGAAGGGATCTAACGTGATCGGCGCGGTACCTGTGCGCGCAAAAACCGGTTGGTCTGATTAAAAAGAACTGGCACGGGCGGGGACTTTCCCGCCCGACCACTCTCGGGAGATCTAATGCTCGACATACTCGTTTCCGGCCTGCTTTTGTCAGGCACCTATGCGCTTGTCGCGATGGGTCTGAACTTGCAATACGGCGTTGCACGGATCATGAACCTCGCCAATGGCGAGGTGTTGGTCTTGGGGGCTTTGGCTGCGTTTTGGCTTTATACAACGGCGCAAATCAGTCCGATCCTCACGGTTATTCTTGTGATCCCCGTCGCTTTTATCGGCAACTGGTTGATCTATCGTTTCCTGCTGACGCCTCTTGTGCGCCGCTCCAAATCGCAAGGCGCGCTTGAGGTTGATAGTATCCTCGCCACCTTTGGCATGTCGTTCATTTTTATCGGTATCATGGTGTCGATTGAGGGCGGCTTCTTCTTTTATAAATACCTAAGCGAGCCGATCTCCATTTTGGGATCCACCACATCGCTGAACCGCCTCGTCGCTTTCTTGCTCGCGGTACTGATCGCCGCCGCGCTCTATATTTGGCTGCATTACTCACGCCCCGGCGTTGCAGTGCGCGCGGTGTCTGTGTCTACAGAAGCCTCTGGTCTTGTGGGCATCAACGTGCCACGCGTTTCGGCTTTGACTTTCGCATTGGGCGGCACCATCACCGCCGTAGGCGGCGCGTTGATTTCGACCTTCATCACGCTAGACGCCTCAATCGGTGTAGTCTTTACGCTCAAAGCCCTGATCATCGTCATCATGGGCGGCGTGGGCGAAATTCGCGGCGCGATTGTTGCGGCGATCATCCTTGGCCTTGTGGAGACAGGTGTCGCCACTTTGGTTGATCCAGGCCTGACACTTGCTGCCGCCTATTTCATCTTCGTTATCATCCTGTTGTTCCGCCCCCAAGGCCTGTTCGGGAGACGTGCAGTATGAATCCTGCAACCGTGCAAGAGCTTATCTGGGCAGGTGTGCTTGTCGCGCTCGCTGCGTTCTGGCCGATGATGTCCAATGGCTATTGGCTCGGGATTGGCGTGGATGTGATGATGTACACGGCGCTTGCTACATCGTGGATGCTATTCTCTGGCCCGACGCATTATATATCGCTCGCCTCTGCTGCGTTCTTCGGGGTTGGTGGCTTTGTCGTTGGCTCTGGGATGAGCGATTATGACGCGAGTTTCTGGTCGATGCTGGCGCTTTCTGCGGTCATCGGCGGTGTGCTTGCCGCGCTGATCGGACTTGCGACGCTGCGTTTGTCAGGGGTCTATTTCGTTATCTTCACGCTGGGTTTAGCAGAAATGATCCGCAATCTGGTGAGCTGGGTGCAGAACAATTTCCTCGGCTCGCGCGGCCTTTATGTTCTGACGGAATTCACCGATGCGCATCTTTATTGGATGCTGCTTGTGACCGCGGGTTGCGTCTACCTGCTGGGATGGATAATCAGCCGTTCGCGTCTTGGCTTTGCGCTGCGTATTATTGGCGGCGATGAAACCGTCGCGCGTCATGTTGGCATCAACACCGCCATGGCCAAGGTAATCCTGTTCACCACCACTGGCGTTTTCGGTGCCATCGTCGGAGCTATTATCGCCCCGCGTTGGAGCTACATCGAACCCAATCAAGTCTTCTCCCCGCAGCTGAGTTTCTTCGTCGTCATCATGGCGCTTTTGGGCGGCTCAGGACGGCTTTGGGGGCCAGTGGTTGGCGTGATCCCGTTTTTGTTGATCTGGAACTGGGTCGATTCAAACTTCCCTAATCAGTCAATCTTGGTTCTTGGCGTTGCTTTCTTGGTGATCGTCTACTTCCTGCCGCACGGTTTTGTCGGACGGATCGAACAACTACGCGCGCGCGCAAGGGGGCGTTAATGAAGCAGGCCGGCGCAGTCCTTTCAGTCAAAAATATCACTAAACGCTTTGGTGGATTGGTGGCCGTTTCGAACATGTCGTTCGATGTGGCCGAACATGAGATGGTTGGCATCATTGGGCCTAACGGCTCTGGCAAGACGACGATGATCAATATGATCTCAGGGGTCTTTGCCCCTACGGATGGTCGGATTTCGCTACGTGGGCGTTTGATCTCTGACGCGGCTCCGCAAATTATCGCCCGCGAAGGAGTGGGGCGCACGTTTCAATTGGTGCGTTTGTTGCCAGGTCTTTCCGTTTTAGAAAATGTTATGGCAGGTGCAGTTTACGGCCACAAACGCCGTTGGGGTCGGGAAGCCGAAGATTTCGCGCATAGCGTTTTGGAGCGTGTCGGCATGGACGCGATGAGCCACGCGCCTGTGTCCTCGCTCACCTACATCGATCAAAAACGCGTCGAGCTGGCGCGCACATTAGCTGGCGAACCCAAGGTTTTGTTGCTGGATGAATGGCTCGCGGGGTTGAACCCAACCGAGCTTGAGACAGGAATTGAGCTGATCCACAACCTGCGCAATGAGGGCCGCACTATCGTGATGGTCGAACATGTGATGGACGCGATCCGCTCGCTGTGTGATCGCTGTGTGGTCATGTCATCAGGTGCTAAAATCGCCGACGGCACAACCGATGATGTGCTCTCTGACCAAGACGTGATCCGCGCTTATCTGGGGGATGACGATGCTTGAAGTCACCAACCTCTCTGCGGCCTATGGCCAGCATCCATCGCTGAATGATATATCGATCAAGGTGAACACGGGCGAAGTTGTCGTTATCCTTGGGGCAAATGGCGCTGGCAAATCGACGCTGTTACGCGCGATTTCGGGGATTTGTGAGGGCAAGGTTTCAGGTGACGTGACGTTGAACGGAGAGAGCCTGACAGGCCTGTCTTCTGACGCAATCGTCGAAAAAGGCGTGGCGCTTGTACCGGAAGGTCGTGGGATCTTTGGTGATCTCACAGTGAAAGAGAACCTGCTGCTGGGCGCATATTCTGCCGGTGCACGCGAAACGGAACGCGAAAATCTTGAGCGCGTTTTGATGCAATTCCCTAAGCTGCGCGAACGGCAAGGCCAGATCGCGCGCACAATGTCGGGGGGCGAACAGCAAATGGTTGCGATTGGCCGCGCAATCATGTCTGCGCCTGAGATTTTGATGTTGGATGAACCCTCCTTGGGTCTGTCGCCGCTACTGTGCAAAGAGCTGTTTCAGAACCTGACCCGTGTGAAAGACCTTGGCATCGGAGTGCTGTTGGTTGAGCAGAATGCAAAGCAAAGTCTCGCAATTGCGGATCGTGGATACCTTTTGGAAAACACCCGAGTCACCCATGAAGATACGGCTGCGCGCTTGGCCAATGACCCCGCGGTGCAGCGGGCTTATCTCGGTGTGGGCAGCAAGACTTCGGCAAGTCCATCGACGCGCTCCACTCCTCTTGTTGAAGTCACAAAATCAACCAAGCCGACTGGTAATCCCACGCCACGCCGCAGTGCGGATCAACAAATTGGCGGTTCCATTGATGATCTGGTCGCGGTGGCGACAAAGACCTCTGCAGAAGCACCGCGAGGTTCTGCGCCAGAGACAATGGCAGCCGCACGTCAACTGGCGAGCTCCACGATCGAAGTGGTATTGAAAGACATCGAACAAGCCGCAATGAACGCCCGTCGCCGGGCACCGCGCGAGCCGCGTGCATCCATTCCATCCAAGGCCGTGACAGAGCAAACCTCAGCGCCGCCTCCCGTCATTGAAGTCTACAAACGCCCACGCGTCGAGGTTTACCGCCGCCGCCCATCGGGCCAGTTCGAAAGGGATTGATGTGTTAGACATGACCGCCTCCGCCCCCGCGATTAAAGGGATTTATATCGATGGTCAGTGGCATCAAACGCCGCGCCAGTTTGATGACATTAACCCAAATGACGGCGCGCTTTGGGCGCGCATTCCTGACGCCACGGGGGCCGACACAAAACGCGCGATTGATGCGGCGCAAGCGGCCTTTCCAGCCTGGGCTGCGCTGAAGTTTCAAGAGCGCGCTGATCTGATGCTTAAGGCCGCAGAGATCATCGAACGCCGCGCTGGTGATTATATCCCTGCTGCCCAGTTCGAAGGTGGCGGATGGTATGGCAAAGGGGTCTATGAGACCAAGGTCATGCCAGAAATGTTCAAAGCTGCCGCCGCCGCGTGCTATACGCCGATTGGTGAAGTACTCCCCTCGCTATATGGCAAGGTCTCCAACGCCGTGCGCACGCCCATGGGCGTGATCGCGATCATCACGCCTTGGAACATGCCGGGCATTTTGGCGACGCGCCCCTTTTCAGTGCCGATGGCGATGGGTAACACGATTGTGCTGAAACCCTCTGAGGATACGCCTTACCTGGGCGGTTTGTTCTTTGCGGAAGTCATGGAGGAAGCCGGCGTGCCGCCCGGTGTTTTCAACGTCATCACCTGTTCGCGTGATAATGTGGCCGAGGTCGGAGATGAGATGGTCGACAACCCTAAGGTCAAAGGAGTGGCCTTCACTGGTTCTGCTGCGGTGGGTCGGCGCATCGCTGCAAAATGTGGGGCGCATCTAAAAAAGGCGTGTATCGAGCTTGGCGGCAAAGACAGTCTTATCGTCCTTGAAGACGCAGACATGGAGCGCGCGACATCCTCTGCAAGCTTTGGCGCGTTCATGCATCAGGGCCAAATCTGCATGAGCGTTGAAAAGGTGTTGGTGCAAGAAAAGGTCTATGAAGAGTTTATGAAAGGCTTCGTTGCGCGCGCGTCTAAACTGAAGACGGGCAATACCGCTGACAAAGCCAATGTGATCGGCCCATTGATTAACGAACGTCAAGTGGAGCGCGTGAAGCACCAGCTTGATGATGCCGTCGCGAAGGGTGCCAAAATCGTGCTTGGCGGTGGGGTCAATGGACAGTTTGTGGAGCCTACGATTGTTATCGATGTCACCTCCGACATGGACATTTGGCGCGATGAGACCTTTGGCCCTGTCGCTGTGGTCACCACGTTCAAGACCGACGCCGAAGCGATCGCGATGAATAACGACACGGAATATGGTCTGTCAGCGGGCATTATCAGTCGCGATGAGTACCGCGCCATGGACATCGCGCAGCATTTGGAAACGGGCATGTGCCATATCAACTGCTCACCTATCAACGACGAAGCCCACGCACCGTTTGGCGGCACCAAAGCCAGCGGCTTGGGACGCTATGGCGGTCGATGGTCGCAAGAAAGCTTCTCTGAAACGCGCTGGATCACGCTGGATCGTGGCCAAAAACAATATCCTCCGGTGTTTTGAACATGAAAGATATAGTAAAAGGCAAACGCATTTTGGTGACGGGCAGTTCCTCAGGGATCGGTCTTGAGACGGCCCGCCTGCTGTCCGAACAAGGGGCCGAAGTTTTGGGCGTCGATATCAATAAGGGCTTCGATCACGTTGATGAGTTCTACCGTGCGGACCTCTCAGATCCGCGCACCATTGATGCCCTGATTGATGTGCTGCCAGAAGACATTGATGGGTTGGTAAACAATGCGGGGCTTCCGCCAACGCAGCCTGCCAATCGATTGTTGTTGGTGAACTGGCTGGGGCTGAAGCGTCTCACCCATGGACTCATTCCGAAACTAACCGATGCAGCGAGCATCGTGAATGTCGCCTCGCTTGCAGGGCATGGCTGGCCGAATGCGGTTGATGCGATCAAAGCGGCGGAGCATCTGGATTACCACAATCTTGATGAGTTTATCGAACGCTGGAAAGTGTCATCTGAGGGCGGTCGCAGCTACTTCTTTTCCAAAGAGCTGCTGATCACATGGACCATGCAGAACCGCTGGACGTGGCGCGATCGCGGCATTCGCATGAACGCGGTCAGCCCGGGGCCGGTGGATACGCCAATCCTAGCCGACTTTATCCAAACGCTCGGCGCGCGTGCGACAGAGGACCGTGACACGATGGATCGGCCCGGCACACCCGAAGATATTGCCCCTGTGATTATGTTCCTTTTATCAGACATGACACAGTGGATCAGAGGTTTCAACATTCAGGCCGACGGTGGCATGGCGTCAAATCTGACCTGCCGCGCGCACGGTTTATAGGGAGGGGAAAAGATGGGGCTCATTGGCTGGATCATTCTCATAGTCATTCTTTTGGCAATCATCATCGCACTTGCTGCTTGGTGGTATGAGCGGGGCAACAACGAAGTGTCGCTTTTGCGGACTGGCGTAGGGGGGCGTCGCGTCGTGATCGATGGCGGCGTGCTTGCGATCCCCTATTTCCACGAAATCAGTCGCGTGAATATGCAAACTCTGCGCCTCGATGTGGATCGACGCGGAGATTCATCCTTGATCACGCAAGATCGCTTACGTGTCGATGTTGGCGCGGAATTCTACGTCTCTGTCATCCCTGACGAGGATTCAATCACACGTGCGGCGCAAACCCTTGGCAAGCGCACGTTTCAACGAGATGAGCTGCGCAATTTGATCGACGGTATGCTGGTCGATGCTTTGCGCTGTGTTGCGGCACGTATGTCGATGGATGAGCTTCATGAGAACCGCGCGCAGTTTGTTGGTGAAGTGCGTGAAGGGTTGAAAGACACGCTTGCGCGCTACGGACTGCAACTCGATAGCGTGTCCTTGACCGGTCTCGATCAAACACCATTTTCATCTTTGGACGAGAACAATGCATTTAACGCGGTAGGAATGCGCAAACTGGCAGAGGTCATTGCAAAATCCAAAAAGGAGCGTGCAGAGATTGATGCAGACAGCGAGGTGTCGGTGCGTCGCGCGTCTATGCAAGCCTCGCGTCAACGTCTTGAGATTGATCTAGAAGAACGCCGTGCAGAGATCGCGCAGCAACAAGAGATCGAAACACTCGCCGCCGCTCAGATCGCAGAAGTTGCGAAACGTAAAGCCGAGAGCGAGCGCGCGGCGACAGAAGCCAAGATTGACATGGAACGCTCAATCCAAGCGGCTGAAGTAGAGCGGGAGCAAGCGCTCTCTATTGCCGAGCAAGATCGCGAGATTGCAATTTCCGCGAAGTCTCAGGAAGAAAGCCGCGCGCAAGCAGAGGCGGACACAGCCCGTGCAGAAGCTGTAAAAGCGTCCGAGGCACTCGCGACTGTGCGGGCCATGGCCGAAGCGGAACGTCGCGCGAAACTTGCCGATATCTCTGTTAAATCAGACGCAAATACTGCCGCTGCGCGCGCGGCAATCATGGCAGACAGTGATAAAGCGACAGCCAAAGACAAGGCCGCTGCACGACGCGAAGAAGCAGAAGCTGAAAAAGCAGTTAAGCTGGCTCAAGCAGATGCAAACCGCGCACATATTGAGGCTGAGAACTCACGCTCTGATACTCTGGTCGCAATGGAGCTTGAGAAAGCGCGCCTTGAAGCGATGCCGAAAATCATCAGTGAAATGGTCAAGCCGGCAGAAAAAATCAATTCGATAAACGTCAATCATGTGACAGGGCTTGGTGGGTCAGGCGGCAGCGGTGGCGAAACTGGGCCAAAATCACCGGTGACAACCGCGATGGACTCCATCATGGATATGGCGGTACAATATCCTCTGATGCAAAAGATTGGCGATCAAATGGGCGTCTCGTTTGACGAGACACTTGGTAAGAAAAAGCCAGACTGACGTGGTTGTGGTTTTTTCGATCCGTTTCGACGCTCTGTAAGAAAAGTCGGCCTCAACATTGTAGGCTATTGAAGGTGCATCAGACGAATGAGAATTCACATCGGATGGCTGATGCAGCCTGAATCTATGCGCTCAATAATTGACGCCACTCAGCGAGAGCAGCGTTGCGGTTCAGGTTGAAATTGAGACGTGAGTGAAGGTGGAGTTTCTATGGCTAAGAGCCAACATTACCCCTGACCGCTGGCTCAAAGATTTCGCGGAGGCGCCCTTCAAATAGGCGTTGCGCCCTCTCATACTCAAGGAAAATGCCATGCGATTACTCGGAGAGAATGGATAAAAAGCACCATGAAACAAGCGCCCGAAAATACCGAAATTACTTTGGCTCAATTGGATGAAGACCC